>Ga0209960_1003374_pt1 | contig 13963 bp, 13 predicted proteins | sample ThiBiot_500_plan_2_FD_183947 | JGI IMG/M metagenome (GOLD analysis project Ga0209960, IMG submission 183947) | Wastewater bioreactor microbial communities from Cape Town, South Africa - Thiocy_expt_500_plan (SPAdes) | ecosystem: Engineered > Bioreactor > Thiocyanate-remediating >... | reverse complement strand
CATTTATAGAATATCGAAAAAGAAAATATTTATTAATCGGAACGAAATATCAGATTACGTGTGACAAAAAAACGAGCTTAATCAAATATTTTTTATTTAAAAACGAACATTTGTGGTTAATCTCGTGTAGGAATATATCAACTTTCATAACAGCAGCTTGGATATTTCGTTTCGTTAATATCGATCGGATTTCTCCGAGCTATTGTCGATAATTAATCTTTGAGATCCAATTCTCAAATATTTACATTGAGAAAACGAACTCGTTCGAGTTGTATAGCTTTTCATATTTGACCGAAACAAGCAGCAAACATCGTATAAGTGATAGAATAAAATTACTGACAATAGAAATAGAATTCTGGTTATGAGATTAGATTCTGCTAAGAATTCTACAGACTCTCAATAATAATAAGTTATACTCACGAAAAATATTTGAAAATAAAGATAAAGTAAAATTGAATCTATATTGATTAAACTAAAAAACTGATAATTTGCAAAGTTTTCATATTTTCATAAAACCAATGGGAAATATCGATGTTCATGCTGAAAATCAGATCGGGCCCATCTTCGAACTCGACTGAGATATTTATTAGATTAAACGCTGCAGAAAATTTCAGGTCGATCGCAGTCTCCTTGAGGAAATTATCGTGTACTCAACACTTCTTTTTGAGTACACAAAAATCAGTGTTTAGTTGGAGGTCATGACAAATCTCAAACTGGAACCAGTTTTCAAAAAATGACCTCTCTTCATTTGAGATTTTTAAGCAGAAAATAACTTTCGCAAATAACAACCAATCATTTCCAAAATGATGATATCATTTCTTGAGTAACATTGCCTAAATCTCAGAGCAGAAATCAGAAATCTACTTTCATCAGTGAAATTTTGAAAATTTCTACACTATATCACAATCACTCATCCCCGTAAAATGCAAAGGAATCAGGAATATATTTTATGAATTGAAATTTTCAAAATTTATTTGCAAAAGTCATACATGTCCAATTTGAAAATTGAATTCAATTGAAATTACATTTTTCAATTAAAATTATTTTCTTCAATTGAATTTTCAATTTTCAACTTGAGGGTGAGGGTGAGGGCGCCTCTTTGTGAACGGAGGGCATAGTACCAGAATGAGGGTGAGGGCGTCTCTTTGTGAACGTAGAAAATTGAAAATTGAAAATTGAAAATTCAATTGAAGAAAATAATTTCAATTGAAAGTTGAAATTTCAATTGAATTCAACTTTCAAATCGGACACTACTGGCAAAAGTAGATTCCTGATTTTTGATTTCTTATTAACAATCATTAATCACAGTCAGATCTATATATCATATGAAAATTTTCAAAATTTAAATTCAAAAGTAGATTCCTGATTTCTGACTATTTTTAAATGACAATATTTGAGATATTACTCAGAAAGAATTTTCAAAATGAAAATTTTCATGCACATAATCAATCTGTCAAATTTTTCAAATTTCTATTCTTAAATAATTTTGACACGCAAGCTTTAAAACTGGTACCAGTTTGATATTTGTCACTCTATGTTTATTGTCACATTTGTGTCATCATCAGTAGAGAAAATAAATGAAAAAGATGGACAGTCCTAACAAATTTCTGATTGATTTAATTTTATCCAAAACATATCTCCTGGCCATGATTGAAAAGCTTGACTGATATTGAGAATCTTGCATAGATCAACGGTGGGTGTGTATCCACGAGCAGTGAAATAATCGATGACGATTTTCATTCGTTGTCGATGATGTGGAACAGGATCCCATTCCATGAGTACAACAGGGATATTGACGTAATCAAATGTTTGATTTGCAGTTAGACAAAGAAAAGCTTCTGACCATTGAATATCAACTTTCATAATCGCATTTCGAATGTTATTTGCTTTTAAAACCGGTAAAATATCGTCGAATCGCATTGTTTTGACGATATACGGATCGTTATTCGTGCCGTTCAACGCATTCTCAGGGACAATGGCTTGTGATCCAACATTGAATGGATCGGATTTGATTCTTAAATATTTTCCAGATTCTAAATAAATCGCATTGGGAAAAAGCACGACTTTGTCCTCGAGTTTTTCGATTTGTACAGCTTTTCGTATTCGGTTGAAAACATTCGATGAAATCGACCGAACGAAGCTGCAAACATCGTATAACCTCCGACATTCGCACCAGCATCGATAAAACTCATTTGAGGATATCGTATAAGAATGGTAAACAACGGAATTAGTAGATGTTCTTCCCATATTTTATCTCGTCTCACTTGATTGCTAAGAGCATCTCGTTGGTCGTGAACACAAATTGTTGTTTGAACGAGATGGAGCAAATATTTCGTTTTAACACAAGTGAAATTTTCCGTGGGAATAACATATTGAGAATCGACTTCAATTTGTGTTTTTGTTCGAAATCCGAGATAATAAATAATCAAAATTAGAATACATAGGAATTGAATATAGAACAGAATTCGTCGACGAAATATTGAACCAACAACACTCATTCGCTGTTACTTTTCTAAAAAATAAGAAAAAAAAATGTTGGCTTCGTTCGATTCGACACGTCATTCTCTTTTCGTGAAAGTGCTCTATAAAACCTGCAATGTTTCACATTATGATTATTTTATAAAACCATTTCTTTTTGATTATGAATAATGTTTATTCAATAGACAGGTGTACGAACGGTACCCTTTTATGAAGGATCTTAATAAAAAAAATGTGAAGAAACACGAAAAAAACTAGCGTAAGAAGATTAGAGTTTATTTTCTTTTTTTAAAGATGTAAAATAGCTACTATTTGGAAATTAAATTTCACTTGAGAAAAATGTCATTTTTCAATAGTAAAAAATCGTTTTCATCGAAAACTAACATCAGATTCGAATTTAGTATCAAGAAATAAGTTTTTGAAAATTTTAATAAAACTTTTAAAATGAACGTTGAATTTCTAGGCAGCATAAGAAAGTTCATAGGTGATCACAAAAAAAATAACCAACAATACGGTCGTTAACCACGAATTTATGATATAAAGCAGAGTCGAATACACAGAATTACGGAGCTACAGTAATGGTATTACGGTGTCAAATATTTTTGGCAAATACTGACCGTTTACTTAATAGTTGCAAAATTATGACCAAATACGGACAGTCGTATCGATAGATCTGGGTAGATAAAACTAAGACAAGATTTAGATTTAACGCATCAGCACTTCTTCGAAAATAATCTGTTTGAATAATAGGTTCATTTGTTGATTTTGTTCGATCTAAAATTGTATGAATAACAATATGATCATCTTAATTCAGAAATAACAAATTCTAATCGAATTATGCTCATCAAAGGAGAATTTTACTAGAATTCGATCAGTCTTGATAAAAATAAAATTCTGTAAAGAATTTTGGTTTATTGAAATGGTAATCGTATTCAAATAAATAATTCTTATATGATTTAAGAATTCTACCGAAAACATAGTTCTGATAAGAATTTTTCTTTGCCGATAGAAGTCATGTATTCAAATACACAATTATCATTTCTGGCAAAATTCTTGTGTAATGGACATATTTCTGTATAGAGGTTCACTTTTCTTTTCACTTAGTTTATGTGAAAATAAAAATAGCTAAATATATATAAGCAAAATTCTTAAATTCTATGGGAAGAACTTTGATACCCCTCGATTACCGATGATCAGTAGTGTTATGAAAAATTCTGTTGAATTAATTGAATGAGACGATGATATTTGATTAAAAACTGTATTAATTCGTTGAACTCACTCAATAGAAATAACTTCGAAATTTTGCTTATATAATCTCTGATCAAATAGGTTTTCGTTATAGTGAACAATGTCTAGATTTAGAAAAAACAGAAGCTGGTTTTAATCAAAACATTTCCTGGAAATCAGATTTTTAATACAAAGATCTGTTAGGGTCTTATGTTTATTAACAAATATGATTGATTTCGACGAAGACAAATAAAGTAGCGTAGGTTAATGAATTGTGTCTTGATTTTAAATGAACATGTCGATATCCTGTTTGCATGGCTGTAAACGGCAAACAGAAATACGCCAATCGATCGTCTTTTCCAATGATATTCTTATCGTAAACATTGAATCTCACGAGACACATTTGAGAGAAATGAATATCAACTTCAAACGTTTCGTTCCACTGAGGATCGAAGCCATTATTATCAATCGTTTTCGTTCGAAATGATTTCTCATCACAAGCAATTCCATGCGTCGAAACAACGACATAACAATCCGGTATATCACTCGTCGTTTCACTTGATCGAGGCAGAAATTGTCCGCTGATAATCGTGATTCGTAAACGTTGAGAATGTTCAGGAATTGTTTCCGAGAGAATCGCTGGTCGAACGATGTATCTCAATGGATTGAATAGAGTTTTATCAGCATCGATTAAATAGCTCGGTTTGAGAACGTATCCACAGCCTCCGTTGTCGAGGAATTTACCGTAGGATAAGGACATTTTGGAATCGTCGTATTGGTAATTCAAAGCGACCATTTGCACGCCGAAATTCCAAGGTAGAATAGGATTTGGATTACTTGAATCCTGTCTCAAACCATCGGGATACATTCGAAGCGATGATTTGACAGATTGTTTTATTAAACCAATTGGATCCGATTGAATCGCGCGATCCAAATGTTTTTCTGCAATATTCGCCGAATGACAACACGTGTAATTGTCCTTCGCATGAGCATATTCACGGAACGGAACATTTTGAAGGTAAACAAACAGATCGGATAAACCGTGGGTTTTAGACTAAAATTTAGAAAATTTTTCAAAATGTCAGTAAACGATGAGGATCTGTAGAATTTTATTCTATCACTGATATCATTTTGCAGCTATTCGGTTTTCAAATTCTAAATTCTGATTCTCCCGAGTCCGACTAAGTTCCAACTATCATTTCTCATCCATTAGGAGTTACTAAGCTCGATGTTATTTTGACCTCTGAATCCGATTTATACTCAAATTCCAAATTCTCCAACTTCGATTATCTGGGCTCAGACCAACTTTCCATCATCATTGACCACTATTAGTGGCTTCTTAAATCGATGTTTTTTTGACCTTTGAACCCAAGAATGACTCATATTCGGACTCCCTGACCTCGAAAAACTTAGGATCTGACTAAGTTTCAATAATCATTGGTCACTATTATGAGTTTTTAAAACCGATGTTCTTTTGACCCCAAATGCAAACAGATAGAGAAACGAATTTTTTTCATATGACCCTCCTTACAGTCGAGGGAATTACAGTTGTATTCGATATTCAACATACTTTTGGTTCGTCTGCATTTGCTTGAACTGTGAGTAATCTCGGAATTGTAATCGGTGCAGGAAGTTTGACACCCTGCGAATGGCAGACAGTTATAAATTTAAAAAAAATTGTTTTTATTTACTCGAATGAGAACTTTATATTTGAGATCTTCAGGCGATGGTAATACAGCTGAATTTTCGCTAAATAATGGTTCAGTGATCAATTGATCTAGATAGAGAGTATTTTCTATGAATAGTATTCGATATTGAAACTAACCTCCGAGAATGTCGACGAGGATTCGTGCCATTTCGTATTGTTGATCGAGTGAACAATGATTTTCGATATCTAAGATGACGGGATAGGGTGATGTTTTGAAAAGATTTGGTTCAATAAAACGAATAATCGATTCGAATAAACACGGTCGAACAATGGTAAAACCGTGTTTAACTATCGGACGACCGTTATTTCCATCATGACAATCGATTTCAACAGCTCGACAACCTTTACTCAACACTCGATTATATGCTTCGGGATTGCTATCACCGGTTAATTGTGTATTAAATAAATATCTATGAAAATCGATAGAAATAGAATCGAAATTTATGTCTCCAACGTACGTGTTATGCGATGTTTTGATGTAGTAATCACTTAATGGCCTGAAAAATAAAGGATTTTCTAGGGGTTGTTTGGTTTGAAGAGCAATAAGAACCTTGTCATATCTTGGTAAACGAAACGTGCACACCATGGTTTCATGAGATCGAAATCTTCGGATAATAATAAATTTCGAAATCCATCGAGACTCAATCTTCCTTGATCTCGTAGTTTAGGATTTAGCTCGAATTCTTGAATTAACTCTTCAGCTTGTTCCGGTCTTGTGATTGTTTCCAAAACAAAATCTCGTGTCGATTCTTTTGGTGGTGATTTGATGACCATTTGCTATCAAAATAGAAATCAGAAACATTTTCTCGACTGTATCAACGATCAGATGAAAACAATCCTTTCTGTTTTCATTTAAGGTCAAAAAAACAATCACGAATCATAATCAACGATGGTTGAAACTTGGTCCGATCCTAGATAACTCAGATTATATAGAAATCATGTTCAAAAGGTCAAAAAAACATTAATTACAGAAATCACTACTAATGACCGACTATTACTGACAGGTGGAGATCGAAGAATTAGAATTTCAGTATAAATCGTTTTCTGAGGTCAAAAAAACATTCATTTTCGAAATCACTGATTCTAAAGAACGTTGGTTGAAAATTGGTTCGACGCTAGATAATTCAATATAAATCGTTTTCTGAGGTCAAAAAAACATTCATTTTCGAAATCACTGATTCTAAAGAACGTTGGTTGAAAATTGGTTCGACGCTAGATAATTCAATATAAATCGTTTTCTGAGGTCAAAAAAACATTGATTACAGAAATCACTAATAATCACCGACTATTGATGACACGTGGTCCTACCCTAGGTAATCAAGATCCGAGAATCTAAATTTCAGCAGAAACCGTAGTCAAAGGTGAAAAAAACATTTCTTTTCAGAAATCACTAATCGTGATGAACTATGGTTGAAACGTAATCGAGATCGGAGAATCTAAATTTCAATACAAATCGTTTTTAGAGGTCAAAAAAACATTGAATTCAGAATTCACGAATCGCCCAAGTAATTGTGATTGAAGAATTTGAATTTCGGCAGAAATCGTGTTCAGAGGTCAAAAAAACATTCATTTTCGAAATCACTGATCATAATCAACGATGACTGAAACTTAGTCCGACCAAAAGTAATTTCAATCGAAGAATCTGAATTTCACTAAAAATCATCTTCTAAGCTCAAAAAAACATCGGTTTCAGAAATCACTAAGAGTGATGAACGATAGCTAAAATTTGGTCGGACTCCGTGTAATCGACATCGAAAAATCTAGATTTCAGTAAGAATCATGTCCAAAGGTCAAAATAACATTGATTTCAGAAATCACTAGTAGTGACGAACAATGGCTGAAACGTAATCCAAATCGGAGAATCTGAATATCAATAAAAATCGTGTTCAGAGGTCAAAAAAACATTGATTACAGAAATCATTAATGTTAGTCAACGATGACTGAAAATTGATCCAGCCTTAGGCAATCGTGATCAAAGAATCTGAATTTCAGTAAGAATCATGTCCAAAGGTCAAAAAAACATTGATTTCAGAAATCACTAATAGTGACGAACTATGACTAAAATTTGGTCCTACTCCGGGTAATCGAGATCGTAGAATCTGAAATTACCTGTTGAACATTTTGAAGGAACTCTAAAAGTTCTCCAACACTCATCGAAATTTGATCCATCGATTGTTCTTCTCCGTTGTCAACATATTTTTGCATGATTACGTATAAATCTCGTCGACGAATAAGTCGATGAAAGAACTCAATAAACTCATCCGCATTTAAAAGTCCTTCGCCACTTTTATCCGATAGCTAAAACCAAAAAAACTCTCGTAAACATACAAAATCAACTCAATGTCAATACTTGAAAAAGCTGATCGAATTCCTTCGCCGATACATTCGCATTGAGTATATTCACAAGTAATTTCTTGCATTCCTGTTTCGATAATTGATTTGAATTATCCCTATCCGCCAAATAGAAATAATTCATAATCCAACTAAAACATTCAAAGTGTTTATTCAAACGAAAATGTTTTTTTTTGTAATCTGACTTCGTTTCGTTAATCACATGTCGTTGTCGTTTCTTCTTATGATCGTCAGTTAAATATCGTAAACCATTCACCCATTGGTCTCGTGTTTTTTCATCCTTGGCCACTAAATGCAATTCATCTCGATAATTATTATAAAATATCGAAAATGCACATGGTTCCTAAGAGATTTGCATTTCAAATATCGAAAATAGAAAACAAAAATTATACTTCATTTTCTTCGATCAAACGATGACGAACAAGTCGAGCGAATGTTCGACTTTTGAATCCAGTTCGAACATCATCGATTTGATGAATATAATCTACAGATTAATGATACGAAAAAAGAAAATCACAGTAGTTTGAAAAACTTACAACGCGATGGTGGTGGGCGTTTGTTATCTTCTCGATGATAAGTAATGAATTGCTCGTGTTGGTGAAGAAAGAAATGATGAGGGTGTTTGCCGCCTTCGTGTGCTCGTTGGGTTAAAATACAACCGGTTTTTAAATTCGTTAAAATTTCTGCGATTGAATCGTTGTTTGACATTGCTATTTGCTTTTATTCGATGTGTTTTTGTTAATGTTAAGAGAAAGAATGACGAGGATTCGAATTGAAACGTGAGAATGCGTCACGTTTTGTGTGGTTGACAGAAAGGAAAAATGTTTTTATCTTACCGTTCTCTTCGATGATTTGTAATTTAAGCACGTTTCGTTACGGTTCAGACGCTTTTCATGGTGAATAAAGATGAAAGAATAAGTAATAAAGGCGAAATCGATTGAAATGTGACTCATATTTGTTTTTATTTTATTTATAGACCCTTACCGCTACCGGTGTGGGGTGAGAAACAAATACAAAAAAAGAAATGTCTATTGTCCTTTTCGATGAATATTGCGTTGATCGGTACTAGGATTGAGCAGAGACTTTCATCAGTCTATTATCCTCTATATATATATAGTTTAAATAATATTCTATAGGTCAATTCTAGTAGGTGTAAAACCATCAGTTTGTTTATTTGATTTCGTTCTGGATACACCATGTCCTCGCATTCCCACATGATTTGTGATTCCTTGTGGTTTATATGTTAATTTATCGATTGTTCGTTTTGATTAACAACACCGTTTATAGCAGCTAGATTTTTTCGTTTTCTCTTGACTGCTTTTTGTTTATAGTGAAAGATAATATCTTTATACACGTTTCACTTAGTGCTGCTATTTGTATTCGATATTTTTTCTTTTTTCGATTGTTTTACACAAGATCGAACGTTCGCACATTTATAATGTTTCTTTTCGTTAGCAATAAGGTTTAATGTCCAGCTAGAGGTTGCTAAACCTTCCTGACAGGCTGCATATTTGTTTATTTGTCAGAATATTTGTATAGTTTACATTATTGTAACAAAATAATATTCAATAGAGATCTAATGAGGCAGTTCTCTCGATTTGATGAAACTTATATATGTGAGTAGTGCCTTTTGCCAATTAAACACGTTTTTTATTATAATATAAGGAAAAGAAAAGATACATGTCATACTTAAAACTTGAATCTATCAATATTCTTCATCAATCCAATAACCGTTATCGAGGATCTGTAGAATTTAAAAACTAGCTCCTACTGCATATTTAAGCAGAATTCAAATAGATTCTATCACTGATATCATTTTGTAGTTACTAACTTCTGCTTTATATAGCAGCTGAACGAGTTCAAACAATAATTTTGTACTGGCAACTCACATATTTTGTTATCTCGTTTTGTGTTTTGCATAATGACCCACAAAAACAAGATTCTATCAACTGTACAAACAAAAAGAAAACGAGATTACAGAATTTTATTATGCAAATAAGTTCAAAACCAAACAAATGATTGCTGTTGCTATAAAAAAAAAAGAAGAAATGCACTAAATTTTGTTTCTCGATGGAGCGCTTTCAACGTACGTCTATTTCATTCGTTTCAAAACCTCCATCCACTCTCAAAAATCCCCAGGTTTATACGTTCACTCTCAAAAGAAATCAAATATCCTCTATTTGTACTAGGTTGTACTACTATCTCAACCACAAATATCGATTTTACCATTACCGAATAGGAGTAACAACCGTTCAAATGTTTTACTAATATGCTATAGTATATTCGCCACACTGGCAGCTTTGATACTGACAGGCATCAGTGCCTATCGATTGATTATTATTAACAATATGACTACGACAACCACGACTACGACAACAACGACAACAACAACGAGCATTACTCTGCCAGCACAATGTTTTTCCTATACAACAAATAGTGATCCAACACGTCTAGCTACATATACATCTGGATCACAGATGGATAATTGGCTGGGTACAACGACTACATGGGTTCGTTTTACAGGTTTAGCTGGAACTGAAATAGTTACATGGTCTCCTGGAGGATATAATTGTGATACCATATATACCGGATGGTATGTTTCAACAATGCCATCACTTGGCAGTACTGTTAGTGGAATTGTATGCTATTCATTTACAACTAGCATATGTCCTGTTTTTAATACAATATACGTTACCAATTGCGGTTCATTCTATGTCTATGGTCTTGTTAATCCTCCGACAGTTGCACGCTATTGTACTGCATAGAACATATATTCAATCGTGATTAATAAAAACAAAATACAAGAGATTTTTAACAAGTAGAGTGTATTAATGCGCCAACACGCTTTTTCTTTTCAACAAATTCATTATAAAGTTCGACTGCTTTCTTTGTAGATAAAATGAAATAATCCTGATCGTTTTTCATATTTTTTTCTTCCAATAAATCGACTGTTTCTTTCGATGTTTGTAATTTATCGTGCATTCCCTTCGATAGAATAATTATTTCACAATTCTGATCGAGTAAATCTTGAACATCGACCGGTAAAATACCAGGTTCATGACGCGTTTTTGAGACTGACCAATCCCATTCTTGTGCAACTTTAAAACAAAAAAATACCCTCAGATCAACATGATTTATATTTGTTTCTTAAAATATGAATGTATAAGCAGTTGAATTGATGAAATCCATCTATTTTTAGTTGTATTCATATGTTTAAATTTTATTGATCCTAATTAAAGTGTAGAATTTTCGACCTATTTTCTGATCGCATATCAGGTCATCATCGATACAAAACCAATAGATTTGGCAAAGAAATGAATTCATTTTGTCTTGTTTTGTGTCATAGGTTTACGGTTAAGTTCTCATTTTCTAAATTTCATCCCTGTTTTATTTCTAAAAGTTTGATAATACATCAAGCTAAATGTATGGTTGTGGTTTTGTACTGATGATGACCTGATATGCGATCAATTAGGATCAATAAAGTTTAAACATATGAGTACAACTAAAAATAGATGGATTTCATCAATTCAACTGCTTATACATTCATATTTTAACAAAATTTCAATAAATTCTCAAGATTAAGATAAAATTATTTGTTTCTTACCACCAGGATAGAGTTTAGCATCCTTGAATTTTCCAAAGCCTTTAATTTCAATAGATCCCCAGCTAATATCACTAATTATTGGAGATAATACTTCTTTCTCAATCGATTCATTTTCCTCCGACATTCTATAAAAAAAAACAAATATTTAGTATAAAAAAACTAACCAATAGAATAGAAAAATAAATTGCACAGCGGCATCTTTTACCCTCAACAGAGTATGACTTCAGCAATGGTAACATACATTACAATTATTCATTTCGTCATGACTTCTGCAAGTGAAAATCACTATCACACAATAACTATCGATGGAAATCTTGAAAAAATTAAGCCAGATTACGATGACAAATTGCCAGAAGATAGTCCATCCGAAGATTACTGGTTAAAACAGATGGATGATTCAAACAACAAAGAAAGATATCAAGTTCAATATACTAGCAGCAACGGCCCTCGTTCGTACCTTGCCTGATCCATTTTCAAAGAGAAAATATTCGCTTTTCATTTGCAGACACTTCATCTAACGAAAATCATCCAATTTTTTCCGCATTTATGCGTGCTTATAATTCGCATGAGGATATTATTTTGTCACCCGATGATATTTGGCTGATGATTTGCATTTATTTCTGTCAATATGTCAATGAAAATGCAGAACAACTTCGACATCTCTTCGTTGAACATGAAGAACGAAAACAATTGACTGTTGTCCAAGTCGGACTATTGGACCCTGAGTAAATCCACGAAAATATAGATATTCTCATTTTTTTAAATTTTAGTTGGCCTGATTTTCTTCGACGTATTCGTTTAGAAATTAAGCAAAATGTTAAACATGAAACTGTCGATTTGCTAACATCGAATTTTTCAACTACAGGTGAAATCGAATCGTTTCTTTCGTGTATTTCGATTATGGATACATTTCAAAAATATTTTGAGTATCGATGTTATATCACTCGATGTGGCATTCGAAATGTTCATTTTCTCGGCACATTAGAAGACTGGAATTTACTGAAAAATAAAATTACGGATTTGAACAAATTTGGTACTTTTGGAGAGAAAGATTTTAGTAGTTATCTCGATGGTTTACTGCCGATTATTGAAGAATTGATTCGTACTTATGAAAATAAAGTTGATAACGAGTTTTGGAATAAAATCATGGATATTGAACATGTTGGAATGGGTAGATCAGGCAGAATGCCTGGCACGTATGTCAATGGATGGATTACCAAGCTTTTTTATGGACTACATACGCAAAAAAGTGTCGAGATCAAACAGATTAAATTGAACTCATTTAAAGTACCTGTTACAGTTGAAAACGAAGTAACTGAACAATCAAAAATCAGTTATTTAACCGGAGGTTTTCATGGTGTTTATTCAAACAATGGGCAACATAAACCTGTCATGAGTCTTTCGATTATCGATGATTTAAGCACTGTTAAACATTTTTCACCCATTCCGAAATAAATGTTTTTGAACTAATAACCAAAAGATTTCAACACCATCAGGAAAATCATAAGCTGAATCATGTAACACATACATCTTTTCACCTGTTCCGAGTAGAAACATAGCAGAACGACAGACTGTCGATTAGGAACATCAAATAATGTCACTTGTTTTGTACAGTCGATCACATCTTGTGTAGCTTGTGAATCGTTGAAATATCTGGAAATTCTATATTATAAGTCAGACCTGCTGTTTGTGTTTCACGTTGCAGCAGTGGCAAAATTCCGCCCAAGCAGAATTCTATAATTTTGGTATTCTGTTTGAATAATAGGTTCATTTGTTGATTTTGTTCGATCTAAAATTGTATGAATAACAATATGGTCATCTTAATTCAGAAATAACAAATTCTAATCGAATTATGCTCATCAAAGGAGAATTTTACTAGAATTCGATCAGTCTTGATAAAAATAAAATTCTGTAAAGAATTTTGGTTTATTGAAATGGTAATCGTATTCAAATAAATAATTCTTATATGATTTAAGAATTCTACCGAAAACATAGTTCTGATAAGAATTTTTCTTTGCCGATAGAAGTCATGTATTCAAATGCACAATTCACATTTCTGGCAAAATTCTTGTGTAATGGACATATTTCTGTATAGAGCTTCAGTTTTACTTTATGTAAAAATAAAAATAGCTAAATATATAATCGCAAATTCTTAAATTCTATGGGAAGAACTTTGATACCCCTCACCTTCACGTATTGAAATCTCGCCAAAACGTCGACCAGGTTGATTATGAAGAGCATAGGCAACATCTGGTCTTATTAATTCCTTAAATTGCCGATCTTCGATTACAGTTCGTGCACCATCACCAGTTTCTTCAGCTGGTTGAAAGAGTAAAATCGTCATGTGTCCATCGTGACCACAACTATGCGCTACAAAATTTTGCCCATTTTCCGTTACTGGGAGTGCATCAAGTTCAGCACGTAACATCACTCGTGGTCCAGAAAAGAGACCCACTACTCCACAACCACCTATTCCAGTTAAAATTCGTGTTGCATTGGCTTCTTGTAACCATTTGACGATATACGATGCAGTTTGTCCTTCGTGATTTGATAGTTCAGGATGTCGAATTGTTTCGAGAGATGAATTCACTATT
>Ga0209960_1003373_pt1 | contig 13966 bp, 11 predicted proteins | sample ThiBiot_500_plan_2_FD_183947 | JGI IMG/M metagenome (GOLD analysis project Ga0209960, IMG submission 183947) | Wastewater bioreactor microbial communities from Cape Town, South Africa - Thiocy_expt_500_plan (SPAdes) | ecosystem: Engineered > Bioreactor > Thiocyanate-remediating >... | reverse complement strand
CTCCTGGACCAGCGCACCGTGCGCTGCTTCCTGGACGAGGTGCGGCCCGACTACGTATTCGTCGCTGCGGCCCGCGTCGGCGGCATCCATGCGAACAACACGATGCGCGCCGATTTCATCTATCAGAACCTGGTGATCGAAACCAACGTCATCGAAGCGGCATTTCGGGCGGGGGTCCGCAGGCTGATGTTCCTCGGCTCTTCATGCATCTACCCGCGTGACTGCCCGCAGCCGATCCGCGAGGAATACCTGCTGACCGGACCGCTCGAACCGACCAACGAGCCCTACGCGGTTGCCAAGATCGCAGGCATAAAGCTTTGCGAGGCATTCAATGCCCAGCATGGCACGCGCTATGTCAGTGTCATGCCCACCAACCTCTACGGTCCCGGTGATAATTACGACCTTGCCACTTCACATGTGCTGCCGGCGCTGATCCGCAAGGCGCATGAAGCCCGCGAGCGCGCTGACGACAAGCTGGCCGTGTGGGGAAGCGGCCGGCCGCGGCGTGAGTTTCTGTATGTCGACGATCTCGCCGATGCCTGCGTGTTCCTGATGGAGCACGATTACTCCGGAAATCTCCTGAACATCGGTACCGGCAAAGACGTGACCATCTGCGAACTGGCCACGACGGTAATGCGCTGCGTCGGACTTGAGGCCGAACTGATGTTCGACCCTGACAAACCGGATGGCACTCCACGGAAATTGCTGGACGTCTCGGGTATCCGCAACTTGGGGTGGGAGGCACGAACAAGTCTGGAGGAAGGGATCAGGAAGACCTATGACGACTTCCTCCGGAGCCGATTCTGCCACCATGGTCACCCCGATGTGCGCGAGACGAGGACTTCGGCCGGAAAATGAAGATATCGATCATCACTGCCACCTACAACAGCGCCAAGACTATCGCTGACACCCTCGACTCGATCGCCAACCAGACTTTCGACGACATCGAACACATCGTGATCGACGGTCAGTCCGGCGACGGAACACTATCGATTCTCGACTCGCACCGGGGCCGCATCGCCCGTATCGTCAGCGAGCCTGATCTCGGCATCTACGACGCAATGAACAAGGGCATCGCCCTTGCCACCGGGGACATAGTCGGCCTCCTCAACTCCGACGACGCTTTTGCGACCCGCGACTCCCTGCTCAGAGTCGCGATCGCCATGCAGGATCCGGAAATCGATTGCTGCTATGGCGACCTCGTATACGTAGACTCTGACGATCTCCAGAAAGTCGTCCGCTACTGGAAATCGCGGCCGTTCGCACCGGGCCTTTTCCGGAGGGGGTGGGTGCCGCCTCATCCCACGTTCTACGTCCGTCGGCACGTGTACGAGCGCCATGGGATGTTCAACCTCAACTATCGGCTCGCGGCGGACTTCGAACTGATGTTGAGGATGCTGGAGAAGCATCGCATTCGTTCGGCCTACATCCCTGAAGTCTTGGTGAAGATGCGCCTGGGAGGCGCGACGAACCAGAGCCTGTTGAACATCTGGCGTCAGAACGTGGAGATCTATCGCTCCGCCCAGCAGCACGAGATCGGAATGTCCCTCACGCAGTTCGTTCTTGCCAAGATCTGGGCACGGTCGTCGCAGTTCGTCTTCCGTCCGAACGGTGTCTGAGTCCCGCATCCTCGTCACAGGCGCAAGTGGGTTCATCGGAACCAGGTTGATATCGTGGCTCGCCAGCCAACGGCGGGCTGTCAGGGCAACCGTTCGCACGGCCTTGGCCCGGAACGCACTGCGCAATACCGTTTCTGATGTCGTTCTGGTTGGCGATATCGAGCGCACCACGAACTGGGACCATGCGCTCGAAGGCGTCGACGTAGTCGTTCATCTCGCGGCTCGCGCCCATGTCCTTCGGGAACGATCCACGGATCCGCTTTCGGACTTCCGGGCGGTAAACGTGGAGGGAACGTTGGGTCTTGCAGAGCAAGCGGCCCGGCGCGTCCGTCGACTTATCTTTCTGAGCTCGATCGGGGTAAATGGGGTCAGGACCACCCACGTTCCTTTTTCTGCATCGTCTCCCGCCGCTCCGACCGAAGACTACGCGATTTCGAAGCACGAGGCTGAACAAGCATTGTGGAAGCTGTCGGAAAGCACCGGGCTCGAGGTGGTCGTCGTGCGTTCTCCCCTCGTGTACGGTCCGAACTGCCCTGGCAATTTCCTTCGTCTACTTCGATTGGTCGATTCCGGCATCCCGCTACCCTTCGCATCGATCCAGAACGCGCGCAGTCTCATCCACGTCGACAACCTGGTGAACGCCCTCTCGGCGTGCGCGGATCGGCCGTTGGCTCGAGGCCGGACGTATCTGGTTGATGACGGTGTAGCGATCTCCACCCCCGATCTCGTGCGCACGCTGGCCGGCCTTCTACATCGAAAGGCCGTTCTTCTCCCATGCCCGGTATCGCTTCTGCGATGGGTCGGGCGCATGACAGGCCAAGGGGAGGCAATCGCCAGGCTGACCGATTCGCTGCTGATCGACGGATCGGCGATCCGCAGCGAACTGGATTGGCAGCCCGTCTGTTCGATGTCGGAGGGTTTGATGCAGACAGCCCGGTGGTACAAGACACGGACAATCCAAGCCAGCGGCAGCAGTCGACATACCGAATGAGCCGGCCGGACAGGCAGTCACCCGATTCCCACGGTTCCGAGACTCCTCGAGCACTCCGGCGGACGTATGCCCCGGAGGCATTGCATGCGGGCGACGGAGCGGACAGGCAACGACAACATATCCGATGTTCCTGCCTTGCTGCGCAAATCGCGGATAATTCTCACTTACGCCGCCGATGCCGATACAGCCTGAAGCACGCCCCTCCATGATCGGAAAGAGGAAGGTTTCGTCATGGGCATCGCCAGCCGGGATGGCATCTAGCCTGGCGAATCGCTGCTCGGCAGAGGCCATCCGGCTTACGGCTCTTACGAGTAGGATCTACGCACCGTGAACAGAAACACTCGCTTGTACGTAGCCGGTCACCGTAGAGTGGTCGATTCGGAGGTTCCCCGTCGGCTGCCGACGTCCGCTGCGGGAACGCAATAGCCATGGGCATCAGTGTGCAACTCGGTTTTCTTGGCTTACGGCGAACCTGCTGATGTGCGGCATTGCAGGGTTCGTCACCAACCGACCGCTGGTGCTGGAAGAGACGATCCAGCACATGGCGGATCGGTTGCTCCATCGCGGGCCCGATGACAGCGGCTGCTGGGTAGACACGGAAGTCGGGCTAGCGCTCGGCCACCGACGGCTGTCCATCCTGGATCTGTCGCCCAATGGCCACCAGCCGATGATGTCCGCGTGCGGCCGCTATGTGATCGTCCTGAACGGCGAGATCTATAACCACGAGGTGCTTCGGAGAACGCTGGATACGGCATCGGCGGCCCCCGGATGGCGTGGGCATTCCGACACCGAGGTGCTGCTGGCAGCCATCAGCCGATGGGGGCTGGAACGAGCACTCGACGAGAGCGTCGGTATGTTCGCGTTCGCCCTCTGGGACAGGCAGGCCCGCACTTTGTTCCTTGCCCGAGACAGGTTCGGCGAGAAGCCGCTGTACTACGGCTCGATCGGATCGAGCTTCGTATTCGGCTCGGAGCTGAAAGCGCTGACCGCCTTTCCGCAAGCGGATCCTGAAATCGATCGGCAGGCGCTGGCCGCGATGCTGCAGTTCGGCTATGTGCCCTCCCCGTGGTCGATCTACCGGGGCATCGGCAAGCTGCCGGCGGGAAGCGTTCTGGCGGTGCATGTCGGTGCGGGCGGGCAACCCAATATCGGGGACCCGCGGCGGTACTGGACCATCGACGACGACTCGAGCCGACTGCGAAACGAGCTGGCCGACGCCGACGAAGAGTCGCTGGCCGATTCGCTCGACCTGCTCCTGCGCCAAGCGGTAAGGGCGCAGATGTCGGCCGACGTGCCGCTGGGGGCTTTCCTGTCGGGCGGCATCGATTCCAGCCTCGTGGTCGCCCTGATGCAATCCGAGTCGACCCGACCGGTGCAGACGTTCACGATCGGCTTTCGCGAAGACGGCTACGACGAAGCGCCGTTCGCGAAAGCCGTTGCCCGGCACCTCGGTACCGCGCATACGGAATGGTACATTTCGTCCGCCGAGGCTGCGGACATCATTCCGGAACTGCCGCGAATCTTCGACGAACCGTTCGCCGATTCTTCACAGATCCCCACCACCTTGGTCGCCCGAATGACGCGGCAGCGAGTGACCGTATCTCTGTCGGGCGACGGCGGCGATGAGTTGTTCGGCGGCTACCCCCGCTACTCGTTCGCGCAGACGCTCTGGCGGCGCTTCGGCAGCCTACCCGGCTGGAGCCGAAGATCAATCGCCACGGTTGCAGCCGGCCTTTCTCCCAGATCGTGGGATCGCCTGCTGCAGGTCACAACCCCGGCCCGATTCAGGCAGTCCATCAACGGGCACCGAATCCATCGCCTTGCAACGCTGATCGACGCCGACAGCTTCGAAGACATGTACGTCCGGCTTCTGAGCCAATGGCCCGCCGACTGCGGCCTGGTTCTGGGCGATGGCGCAAGGCCTCACGTGCCGGTAAGCGTGCAGAGTAACGGGCAACCGTACCTCGACCGGATGCGCCGCTGGGACATCGCCTGCTACCTTCCGGACGACATCCTGGTCAAGGTCGACCGGGCTGCAATGAGCGTCAGCCTCGAAACACGCGCACCGTTGCTCGACCATCGGGTCGCCCGGTTCGCTTGGGCTCTGCCCGCGCACGCGCTGGTCCGGAACGGCCGCGGCAAATGGCTTCTGCGCAGGTTGCTCGATCGGTATGTACCGCCGGCGCTCATCGAACGGCCCAAGGCGGGGTTCGGCATGCCGGTCGCACGCTGGCTACGCACCGACCTGCGCGAATGGGCTGAGGCTCTTCTGGACGAACGCAAGCTCCGGAAGCAGGGTTTGCTGGCGCCCGAACAGGTGCGCCGGATGTGGCGCGAACACCTGGCCGGCACACACGATCACCAGAGCCGCTTGTGGAGCGTTCTGATGTTCCAGGCGTGGCTCGAGGCGCAAGGGACGGCAACGCACCATGCGCCTTCGGGGCACGCCGCTGCCCCGGCAATGTGATCAACGATGGTCCGGCGGGACATCGTCGCGAACTTCCTCGGTCGATCGTGGGCGATGCTCATGGGCATCGCCTTCGTACCGGTTTATCTTGCGATCCTGGGTCCCGAAGCATATGGGCTGATCGGCTTCTATGCCACCTTGCAGGCCGTGCTGATCATCGCAGACTTCGGCCTGTCATGGACGATCACGCGAGAGTTGTCGCGGGCACCCGCAAGCGGAGCCGGGAAGCATCAACTGGCGAGCCTGCTGCGCACCCTGGAGATCGCCTACTGGCTGATCGCGATCTTGGCCGGTGCGGCGGTGTCGATCATCGGCGGCGCCCTCTCGGAACGCTGGTTCCGCTCCAATACGCTGTCGACCGATGAAATTCGCCAGACGCTACAGTTGATGGGCGTTGTGCTAGCGTTGCAGATGCCTTCGCTGTTCTACCAAGGCGCACTGAATGGGTTCGACCGTCAACCGACGACGAACCTGATCGCCTCGCTGTCGGCCATGCTGCGCTGGGGGGGTGCGGCACTGGTCGTCTGGCTCGTGTCGCCGACGGTCCACGCGTTTTTTGCCTGGCAGGTCGTGGCCGCTGCGGTCGGCACCGGCATCACGGCATGGGCGGCCTGGCGCAATGTGGCCGGCGAGTTCCGGCGGGCAAGTTTCGACCCTCGTGTACTGCGGCAGGTATGGCGTTTCACCTTCGGGATACTGGCCAGTGCAGTCGCCGGCGTCCTCGCCATGCAGGTCGATAAGCTCGTCCTCAGCCGGCTGGTGACGCTCGAACAGTTCGGCTACTACTCGCTGGCTGTGTTGCTCGCATCGCTGGTGCCGGCACTGGTGACGCCGTTTCACACCGCTTTCTTTCCACGATTCAGCCAAGCCCACGCACAGGGCGACTGGCCCACGGTTTCGCGCCTCTACCACTCAGGCTCCCAACTTCTGAGCATGCTGATCGTACCGACTGCGCTGGTGCTGGTCTTCTTTCCGCATGAGCTATTGCTCGTGTGGACCGGCACCGAAGCAGCCGCCCGGAACGCCGGCACCCTGCTCTCGCTCCTCGCGCTCGGAAATCTGCTGTACTCACTTGCCGGCTTTCCCAATCTGATGCTCTTCGCAGCCGGCTTGCCGATGATCTCGGCGACGGTCTTGATCGTGCTGGCGGCGTGCATCCTGCCTTCGCTGCTCGTGTTCGCCCCCCGGTTCGGACCGATCGCCGCCGCGATCATCTGGGTCGTCGCGAGCGCCGCCTACCTGCTGGCGATCGTCCCGGCAACGCATCGCCGCCTGCTCGGCGGCGAGTTGTTGCGGTGGTGCACATCGAGCGTACTGGTTCCCGTCGCGGTGGCATCGGCGGTCTTTGCCGTCGCCCACTGGCTCATGCCGGCAGATGGCGCCATGCCAGTGCAACTCTTCTTTGTCGCGTGCGCATGGACCATTGCCACGCTATGCGTCGCAATCGCACTGCCGGAGATACGCCAGCGACTCGCGGCTGTACCGATGCGCTCGCGGGGTGCTTGACGATCCCGGAACTCGCCACATGCAGAGAAAGACGACAATCGAACACTGGAACACAGCCTGGGCGCAGCGGCCGCGGCCGCGCCTGCCTGTAGGTCTGGAGGTCGGCACGAAGAACACGCAGGAGGTACTGCGGCACCGGATTCGCCCAGGCATGAAGGTCCTCGAGATCGGCTGCGCCCCAGGCAAGATGCTCAGCTGGGTCGCCAAGGGATTGGGCGCCGACGTATCTGGCATCGACTATTCGCCGCAGGGGGTCGAGGTCACCCGATGGCTGCTGGGCGAGATGGGAATCGATGGCGACATCCGGCAGGAAGATGTCTTCGAGACCTCATTCGCGCCGGACAGCTTTGACGTCGTCTACAGCAATGGCGTGATCGAACACTTCGAGGATCCGCGCGAACTCGTCGCAATCCATGTGCGGCTGCTCCGCCCCGGCGGCACTGCCATCATCCTGATTCCGAACTACGGCGGCATCTATGGCCGCCTGCAACGCCACTTCGATCCGCAGAACCTGGCAATCCACAATCTCGAGATCATGAGCGAAGAGGCGCTGCGGGACTTGGCACCGCGCTCCGGCGATGATCACGTTGCTGTGTACCGTACAGGGCTGCCTTCGCCATGGATCGTCTCCTGGCAACGTCGATGGGGCGCCACCGGCCGGCTCTTCTCCTGGGCGCTGAACGTAGTACCCTTGATGCTGCCGGTCCGGATTCCATCGCTTTGCCCGCTGCTCGTTCTGGAAATCCGGCGCGCCGAAGCCGACACCGCATCGCGCACGCCGACGGATGCCGCTTATCAGGGGGATCGCCGATGCAACTGAAAGCCAGAAGCATCGCCAAGGGCCTGGCCACGCAAGTGCCGTTTCTGGCGCGGTACGCGAATTCGCGGGCTGCAGCGGAGGTCACCGGGCGCTACTACTACTCGGTCTGGCTACGCCATCTGAGGCAGGTAAGCCATGTGTGCAAGGATACGAATCCCAAATGCGTCGCCGAGCTCGGCCCGGGGGATTCACTCGGCCTCGGGCTGGCGGCGATGCTGTCGGGCGCCGACCGCTACTACGCGCTCGATCGGCTGCGATTTGCCACTTCGAGCCGGAATCTCGCAATATTGGATGAGCTGATCGAGCTCTTTCGCGCCCGTGCGCCGATCCCGGGTGACGACGAGCTACCGAACGTGCATCCGAGACTCGACGACTATCGCTTCCCGACAGATCTACTGGATGGCGCCCGCCTCGATCGGGCGCTCGAATCATCCCGCCTCCAGCGTATCCGGCGCATTGTCGCCGGAAACCGCGAATCGGATGACGAGCTTCAGATCCGCTATTTTGCCCCCTGGGACGACGCAGCCGAAGTCATGCCCGAATCTGTGGACTGGGTCCTTTCCCAGGCAGTACTCGAGCACGTGGACGATGTCCCAGATGCATACGAAAACCTGATGAGGTGGCTCCGCCCTGGGGGTCTGATGTCGCATCGGATCGATTACTCGAGCCACGGCATCACACGAGACTGGAACGGCCATTGGACGGTGTCCGACCTGATGTGGCGGTTGGTTCGCGGACAGCGCGCCTATCTGATCAACCGTCTGCCGCATTCGGCGCATCTCCAAGCCTTGAAGAGGTCCGGTTTTTCGATTCTTCTCGATTTCAGAACGGAAGGCACACCACTGGCAAGAGAGCTTCTCCCGAAGCCATTCCAAAGTTTTACATCCGAAGATCTGGGGACGACAGGCGCGTTCATCGTAGCCCGGAAGTGAATCTACGGCGAAGATGCTCGTCGTTCAAGCCTATTTCTACGCAGCGGCAATCTGCATCGTCGCGATTCTTATGCGTCGTTTCAGACGCACCGAGTTCTCCATTTTCGAACCTGGGGTGACTTTTGGCGCGTTCGCCCTCCTATACAGTGTCGTCCCTCTGCTCGCATTCTCCCTCGTCGACGATATCTTCACCCATCCCCAGGCAGATATCCGGCTCAACTACGATACGGAATCGCTCGAAGCGGTAAGCAGAGTCAGCTGGCTACATCTCTGGTTTTTTACATGCTTCGCGCTGACCTATCTTGGGCTCAGGATCGAGGGCAGACCGCTGAGGACCAGAGGATTCCGCGCTGAAGGCATCGATCTGGCGATCGGCGCAACCCTGCTCATCGGGTGCAAGGCTATTGTCTGGTTCGGACTGCACTACTTCGACGTATCCGCCAACAACTATCTGGAGACCTACATTCAGCTGAACACCCTGCCGTTGCTGGTGCGTCAAGTCTTGACCCACTTGTCGGGGATGACTATTACCTGCTCGTTGTTACTTTGCGTCGGCCTCATGTCGCGCAGGGAATACCGATGGATACTGCCGATATGGCTGAGTCTCGAGGCAATGCTGCTTCTTGGGAGCTTGGGATCCCGCACTACCGTGTTCGCTATCTGCTTGGCGTCTCTGGCAAGCTATCATTATCTCGTTCGCAGGGTTTCGGCCTTGCTGGTCCTGACGCTGTTGGGCATGGCATTCCTCGCGTTTGTGTCGGTAGGGGCGTATCGAGATATGGGATCGCAAGTCAGCAGCGCCCCAGACTTTCTGGTCGCGATGCTGATTCGCAACGAATTCACGAGTGTCTTCATCAATGCGCTTGACATACAACGACTTCGCGATGCGGGGATGACAGATTCCATCGTTCCGCACTTCTACTTTTCCGACCTCGTCAACGTCATTCCGCAACAATTCCTGCCGATCGACAAGCTGGATCTCTCTACCTGGTACGTCCAGAGCTTCTACCCGGAATATGCAGCACTCGGTGGCGGCTTCGCGTTCGGAATCATCTCCGAAGCCATCGTCGGCCTGGGTTATATAGACGCTGGAACGCGCGCCGTTCTCCTCGGCATTCTCCTCGCGGCGGCTCATGCCTGGATTGCGCGCAAGAGGCAGCCATCCCTATGGATGATCACCTTTTACGTGTGGCTTCTCGTACTATCGTTCCGGCTCTTCCGAGGTACAACGTTGGCGCTTGTTCCGGTATTTATCCTAGATTTTCTGCCGGCTTATGTCATGTTCAGAATCGTTCGTGCAGTTATCCTTAAATATGCCCGGGTGATACGCGAGCGATCGATAGCTACTTCTGGATTGTTATAAACCAGATCGTATGTTCGTATTCGACGTTGGACGAGCCTTCACGGGAACCTGGAAACCGAATCGTGCCTGAGCACAACTCTATGCACTTCGGCCGGCCGATCCGCGTCCTGCACATGATCCCCTCTTTCACGGGAGGCGGAGCGGAACGCCAGCTCGCCTATATCGCCCGAGCGTTGTCGACCCTCGGTCTCGAGGTTCATATCGCCTACATTCATGACGGACCGAACCTGCCGCTCTTGAGCGATGCCAACGTCGAGTTACATCGTATTCGCTGCATCAGCAACCACGACCCGTCGATCCTCGTGAGCATGGTCCGGCTCATGATGCGGCTTGGACCTCAGATTGCCCACACCTGGCTCCTGCAGATGGATGTTTTCGGCGGCATGGCCGCACGTCTCCTGAACATCCCTTGGGTGCTCAGCGAGCGCTGCTCCCCAAAGATGTACGAGAGTGGCTGGAAATTCCGCCTGCGCCGAGCGCTCGGCGCCAGAGCCAGCGCGATCGTCGCCAATTCAAATGCCGGTCTGGCATATTGGCCGGAAGCCTTGCGGCACACCCCGAGCCGCGTGATCCGGAATGTGCTGCCCGTCGATGATATTCTTGCGCAAGCCCACGAGCCTGAGACGATTGAAGGGATTGATGCAGACGATCCGTTGATCGTCTTTGCCGGACGTTACGACCCCCAGAAGAATCTGCTTGTACTCATGCGGGCCCTGGATATCGTCCTCGTACGGTTTCCTAAGGCAAAGGCACTGTTCTTCGGAAGTGGGCCGCTCGAAACCGACCTGATTTCGATCAGGTCGGGCCTCATAGCGGGAAACAGGATCTTCATACGACCGTATTCGAACAACCTCGCCTACTGGATGCGCCGGGCGGCAGCATACGTCTCCGTAAGCCGGTTCGAGGGTACGCCGAACACGGTGATCGAGGCAGCGGTCTGCGGCTGCCCTCTGGTTGTTTCCGACATCCCGGAGCATCACGAGATCCTCGATGCTCGCTCCGCATTGTTCGTGCCATGCGAAGCAGCGATTGCAATCGCCGACGCCCTATCCGCGACGCTGGGGAACCCGGCTGCCGCCAGGCACCGCGCGGAGGTCGCCCATTCGCTCTTTCTCGAATGGTCTCCCAATCGGATCGCGCAACAGTACATTGACCTGTACCAGGACATACTAGGGAGCATTCCGTCATGGCGCGCGTCCTGATCACCGGCGGTTCCGGATTCATCGGCACGAATCTCGTGCAGTATTGCCTCGACCGGGGCGACGATGTAATGAATGTGGACTTCCGCCCCCCACGGCAGGCCACGCACTCAACGGTCTGGAGGAATGCGGATCTGCTCGACGGCGAGGCGCTCGGACAGGCGGTCCGGGACCACGCCCCGGAAGTCGTCTTCCACCTCGCAGCCAGGACGGACCTCGAAGGCAAAACGCCGACAGATTACCCGGCGAACACGGACGGCGTCCGCAACCTCATCCGCTCGCTTCAAGGTCGGCAAAGCCCCTCGCTCGCCGTGTTCGCTTCGTCGATGCTGGTATGCCGGATCGGCTATCAGCCGCGCAGGGAGGACGACTACTGTCCATCCACCGCCTACGGCCAGAGCAAGATCGAAGGCGAGCGTATCGTCAGGCAATCGGCACATGGCTTTCGCTGGGCCATCGTCCGACCGACTTCGATCTGGGGTCCATGGTTCGGTGCGCCATACCGCGACTTCTTCACGGCGGTGAGACGTGGAATCTACCTCCACCCGAGACATCGTTCGATCCGCCGATCGTACGGCTTCGTTCTCAACACCGTAGCGCAACTCGGGGCGCTGGCCGACAGCGCAGACCGGTTTGCGGGCCGAACGGTATACCTGGCTGACTACGAGCCGATGGAGCTGAAGGGCTGGGCAGACACGATCCGGCGCGCGTTCGGGGCGCGTGTCGTACCCGAAGTTCCGCTTTCCTTGCTCCGGGCGGCAGCGCGCGCCGGCGACCTCCTGCAGCGTGCCGGGTGGCGTTCTCCGCCGATGACCTCGTTTCGCCTGAACAATCTCCTGACCGATATGATCCATGATACGACCCCATTGCAGAGCGTGCTTCCGCGGCTTCCCTACACCATGCAAGAAGGCGTCGACGTTACGGTGCAGTGGATGCAGGAACACCATATCCGGGCATGAAGATTCTCTTCGCAGTTCACGGCTACAAGCCCGCCTGGCGTATCGGCGGCCCTATCATTTCGGTGTCTTCACTGGCCGAGTCCCTGGTCAAGCGCGGCCACGACGTCACGGTGTTCACGACCGATTCGAACCTGGACCGGACGCTCGACGTGCCGACCGACCGAGCCGTAGACGTCGAAGGCGTCAAGGTCCGCTATTTCCGGCGGCGGCCGCTGATCCCGATGCGGGTTCCGCGCCTGGAGTATCTCTCGAAATCGTTAGGTTTCCTGTACGCGCCTGAACTTAAATTTGCGCTCGACGAATGGGTACCTTCCGTCGATCTGGTGCACACACACCTCCCATTCGTGTATCCGACCTATGCCGCAGCGCACGCAGCTTTCCGCCACGGCAAGCCTCTGTTCTATCACCAGCGCGGCGTCTTCGACCCGGAGCGGCTCAAGTTCCGATCGCTCAAGAAGATGGTGTACCTGAGGCTGATCGAAGTTCCGATCCTTCGCCGCGCCGAGATGTTGATTGCGCTCACCGAGGCGGAAAGGTCCAGTTACACCCGGCTCGGTATCACGACACCGATCCGAGTGATTCCGAACGGAATCGACACGCATCCGTACTCGCGCCCGCCCGAGCCGGACGACCTGGCGCCGCTCGGCATCCGCCCGGAGCACCAGGTCGTGCTCTTCATGGGACGCCTTCACCCGATCAAGGGCGCCGATCGCCTGTTGGCGGCGTTCGTTCGGATCGCGCAAAGGCACCCTGATGCAATGCTCGTCCTGGCAGGCCCCGACGAGTTCGGCATCGAGCAGGCCTTTCGCACCGATGTCGAAGCGGCTGGCCTGGGCGAGCGGGTCGTGTTCCCGGGGATGGTATCCGGGTCGCTCAAGCACAGCCTCCTGGCCCGTGCCGACCTTTTTTGCCTGCCATCCGATGCCGAGGGCTTCTCGATGGCCGTGCTCGAAGCACTCGCCAGCAAAACGGCCGTTCTGCTGACACCCGGGTGCCACTTCCAGGAGGTCGAACGATTCGGTGCCGGCAAGATCGTGGCGAACGACGTACCGGCGCTGGCAACCGCACTCGACGAACTCCTTGTGGCTCCAGCGATACTCGCAGCGATGGGTGCACGCGGCCAACAGCTCGTCACCGAACGTTTCACCTGGAAACGGATCACGGATGCCGTCATCGAGGCGTATGAAGAGGGTATCGCCCGCCACACCCATGGCAGGCTCGTCACGTCATGAAAGTCCCGATCGTCATGGTCGCAGACGCATGCCCGACAACGGTAACCTATTAAGATGTCGGATCTTCTATCAAGCAAGGAACGATAATACTTTGAACCCACCGCCCCCATCACCGCATCCTCGCAGCGGCTCCGAGGAAGATCTGCGCCTGTCCGATGTCTGGCGAATGATCGTCGCGGGCCGGCGGTGGGTGTTCGGCGCCCCTGTCGTCCTGGCGCTCGCAGCGCTGGCATACGTATATCTGTCCAACGCTCAATGGGAGTCGGTAGCGGCAGTCCAGATCGGGCAGGTCGGGCAGGCTGAAGTCGGGAAGGTAACTGCTTTGGTGGAAGCCCCGCCTCGGGCGATCGAGCGAATGAAGCTCCCGTCGTTTCAGGACAACGTACTGACCAGCATGGGAATCGATACCGCGGAGAGCGACCCGAAGGCTCGGCTGTACCGGACCAGCCTCAAGCTGCGACAGCCTCCCGGTACGGATCTCATCGAATTGAGGGTCCGAGCCTATTCGCGCGACGAGGCCCATGGCTTTGCGAAGGCAACTGTGGAACAACTACGCAAGAGTCATGACAAGCTGGCATTGCCGGCGATTGAATTCCTGCACCAGCAGCTGGATGACATAACGCGCCAACTCGAGCGTGCTCAGAAGGAGCGCGACTCTCTTGCCGCGAACACGACGTCTGGCAAGGAAATCGATGCGAGGAATCGCTTCGCCGAAAGCGCGCTGCTCGGACAGATGACCGTGTTGCGAGACGAGGAAATCAGGCAACTGCGCCAACGCAGGCTGATGCTTGAAGAGCGCCTGGGCCCGGCCCGGACGTATCCGACGTCGTTGGTCGAGGATATCCACGTCTCGGCCAGGCCGGTGTTCCCCCAGCGCG
>Ga0209960_1003372_pt1 | contig 13967 bp, 13 predicted proteins | sample ThiBiot_500_plan_2_FD_183947 | JGI IMG/M metagenome (GOLD analysis project Ga0209960, IMG submission 183947) | Wastewater bioreactor microbial communities from Cape Town, South Africa - Thiocy_expt_500_plan (SPAdes) | ecosystem: Engineered > Bioreactor > Thiocyanate-remediating >... | reverse complement strand
TGTCATTCCAATGAGAAAAAACAAACCTTGAGAAGACGAAAAACTTTTTAGATCTATCATTTGAGATGATTCACTCCGATGATCCTTGATTTTCTTGTTCTTTTATTTTGTTTATGATTTAATTTATTGTTATTATTTGATTTTTTTTTAGTTAGCGAACAAAAAAAAAAAAAAAAAAAAAAAAAAAAGAACTTTTCGTCTCAGGAAGAAGAGAATTAAGAGCATAAAAAGAAGTAATGCCAAGAGACCAAAAGTAACACCTACACCAATTCCAACACTTGTCTGATTACTTTCACTTTTTTCATTTTTGGAGAGATCACAAGAAAAACCATCTCCTGAATATCCGTCTTTACATTCACATGAAAAACTTCCTTGAATATTTGTACAAATAGCATTTGAATCACATCCCCCATTATTATTCAAACATTCATCAATATCTAATTTTTTGATTTGTTATCGTTTTGTAAAAAATAAATAAATAAATAAAATAAAAATTGAAATTGAAATTGTTACCAAAACAAGAAAAACCAGTTCCTGCATATTCTGGTTTGCATATACACGAAAAACTTCCTGGAATATTTGTGCAGATTGCATTGACATCACATCCTCCATAATTTGTTGAACATTCATCAATGTCTTTTTTGGTTTTGGTTAGCTGAAAAAAAGAAAGAAAAGAAAAAAAAGAAACGGTTACCAGTACAATTGAAACCATTTCCTAAAAATCCAGATTTACAAGAACAATTGAAACTTCCAAGAGTATTTGTACAAATTGCATCTTTATGACATCCTCCATTATTTGTTAAACATTCATTAATATCATTTTCACAAAAATTTCCATCATATCCAATTCCATTACAATTACAATATGCTGCTTCTGTTTCTGTCCTATTGATACATACTCCATTATTTAAACAATTCAATGAATCACATCCTTTTTTTTTTTTTTTTGTGAAATTTATTATAAATGAATTGAGGGTAATGAAAGAAAAAACCTTGAGGATCAATAATTTCACAATATTTTCCAATATAACCCGCACAAATACATCTCAAAACTGGTTCTCCAGTTGCTTTTGCACAAATTTGATTATTATCACATCCTCCATCTCTAATTAAACATGATGGTTCACAAGGTTGAATAATATTCCAAGATGCAGTAATATTATCATCATTTAATAAACAAATTGCTTCCGCCTTTTCATTTTGGATTGGCAAATAAGGAGTAGAATTTTGAAATACATAATAATTTGTTAAACAATTTGGAGTTGATATTTCATCAATTTCAGTAGATAAAAAAATACTTCCATTTAATGATAATGTTGGACATTTTATCTCTATTTTAGATTTGTTTATTAATTCATTCTCCAAAAAGAAGGGGAAAAAAAAAAATTACTTTGACAAGTATTTGAATTCTCATCAATTAAAAATCCAAGAGGACAAGGAAGACAAGTTAACATCGGAATATCAAGATAGTGATTGAACGAGATACATTTGCAATCAAGAATAGATAAACTTGCTAATATACTTGTTGTATTTTCAGGACAAGAAAGACATGTTGTATCATTAAATGAATATTGGTTTTCAGCACATGGTGAACATTCAAGTCCATTTCCATAATATCCTGGTTTACATGTACACTCATAACTTCCAATTGTATTTGTACATGTTGCTTGGAGATCACAATTGTGAGTATGAGATATACATTCATCAATATCTATTTTATTTTTTTTTCATTTATTTTTTATTTTAAGTTCAAATTCTTTAAGAACAAGCTTGAGGAAGAATACCATCACAAGAACCAGTAATTGCACTCCAATTTCCAATTGAGCCGTATTGAATACATGATCTTGAAATTGAGCCTTGATAACCATTAATACATTTTCCATTAATTGTTTGTCCATTTGCTAAAGTTTGATTCCATTCTGCATTTCCTTCATTTAAAATATATGAGCAATTCACGACTAGTTATTGTTTTGATTAGTATTTCACCTTTCAATTCAATTAAATTTAAACCATCTTCACAAGTGACTCCATCAAATCCTAATAAACAATCACAAACAAAAGTCCCATTTAATCTTGTTGAACATTCACCTTCATTCAAACATCTGGTTGGTATCAATGGGCAGCTTTCATCTAAAAAGTTTTTTTAACTCCTTTTTTTTGATTTTTTTCATCGAATTAAGTTACCACAACGACTTTTTGCAGTTGGATAATCGTCATTCTTTACAGAAGAATAATCAAGAATCGGACAATCCCAATAATTATCAGCAAGATATCTATGAATTTTCATGTTATCTTCTTCTTCTTTTTCTTTCAATTTCTTGGGTCATACAAATTCGTAGATGGTAAAATAAGAATGAAAGGTGGAATCATTCCTGTAAGTTGATTGGAATTGAGATATCTTTTTTTTTTTTTTTTTTTTTTTTTTTTTTTTTTTTTTTTAAAAAAAAAAAAAAGAATTATTGAAAATTTGTAGCAATAAAGTGCATATGAAAAATATTTTACAAATATTGTAAAGTAGGCTTTAAATTTTGGAGTTCAGAAGGAATTGTCCCTGTGAGTTGGTTTCCATCCAAACGTCTTTTTTTTTTTTAAAAAAAAGTATTGATTTTCCTTTGAAAAACAAAAAGAATGATAATTAAGAGTTTACAAATATTGTAAACTCAGTAAATTTTGAAGTTCAGAAGGAATTGTTCCTGTGAGTTGATTAGAATATAAATATCTATTTATTGAGATATTCGGGATTAAAGCATTCGGAATGAATTCAAATTTACAAATGGGTCAAATTAAATAAATTTCCAAGTTCAGGTGGAATTGTTCCTGAGAGTTGATTTGAATATAATTGCCTATTTGTGGAGATATTTTAAATTAAAGTAAAAATAAATGAATTTAAATACAATTGAAGTAAATTTGATAAATTCCCAACTTGGGATGGAATCGTTCCTGAGAGTTGATTTAAATACAGAAACCTATTTGTTGAAATAAAATATATTGGCCTAACAATGAAAATAATGGAAAATGATCATAGTTACAAATATTTTAAATTAATTAAGACCCCAAATTCAGTTGGGATCGTTCCAGAAAGTGTATTGTTATATAAACGTCTTTTTAATATTTATATTGGTTATTTGTTTACTTTTTTTCAAAAAAAAAAAAAAAATTAAAAATGAATTAAATTTTGCATATCATTCGCTTTTGAGAGATTGACAATTTCAGTTGGGATTGTTCCTGATAATTGATTCCCATACAAATATCTAATTGTAAATTATTAACAATCCATTTTTTGGATGGGATATGAATTAGAATTTACAAAGTTGCTAAACTATTTAAATTTCCAAGTTCAGTTGGGATTGTTCCATTGAATTGGTTAGCATGTAGTTGTCTTATTACAGAGAAAAATGAGATTGAGAGATTAAAGATCAATAATTATGTTACAGATTTTCTAAACTTGAGAAACTCTCAAGTATATTTGGAATGGTTCCCGAGAGTTGATTGGTATGGAGATATCTATTATTGATTTCCTATCAAGAGAAAAAATAATGGTGCATAATTTTATGGTTACAGATATTTTAAATTAACTAAGGATCTAAGTTCGGGTGGGATTGTTCCTGATAATTGATTCATATGCAAATACCTATTTGGAAAGAATTAGTATAATTCGTTTTGTATTATAAATTACGACTTACAAAGTTGTTAAACGATTTAAGTTTTGAAGTTCAGTTGGGATTGTCCCATTGAGTTGATTTGAAGAAAGATATCTATTCGTTCCCAAAAATTCTTTATTTTTTGGATCGAAAGAGGGCGAAAAAATGAAATAGATTTTACAAAATTGTTAAACTATTTAAATTTCCAAGTTCGGTGGGGATTGTTCCTGATAATTGATTGCTATGCAAGTATCTATTTGTAAATAATTAGCTTTTTAAAAAAATGGTGTATAATTATATCTTACAAACTTGTTAAACGATTTAAGTTTTGAAGTTCAGTTGGGATTGTTCCATTGAGTTGATTTGAAGAAAGATATCTATTCGTTCCCAAAAATTCTTTATTTTTTGGATCAAAAGAGGCAAAAAAATGAAATGAATTTTACAAAATTGTTAAGCTATTTAAATTTCCAAGTTCGGTGGGGATTGTTCCTGATAATTGATTGGTATACAAGTATCTATTACAAAAAAAGAAGAAAGAAAGAAAATGAATAATGTTGGAAAAGCAAAATAGGAATAATCCACAAATAGCTTAGTTTAGTGAACTTTCCAAGTTCAGTTGGAATGGTCCCTGTGAGCTTATTATTCTGTAATCGTCTACGAAAAAGAAATATTGAAATAATAATATTAAAAATAATTGTGTTTTACAAATTTGATAAATTTGATAAATTTCCAAGTTCAGTTGGGATTGTTCCTGAGAGTTTATTGGTATAGAGGTATCTATTATTGATTTCTTTTTTTTTAAAAAAAAGAAAAAGAAAAATATTACAGAGTTGTTAAACTCGTCAACACTCCAAATTTAGTTGGGATTGTTCCAATGAGACCTTTTGAAGTAAGAGATCTATTTACAAATTAGTATTTTCCTTTACTAAAGTAAATCTATTTCTCAAAATTTAAAGAGTATGATACATTGACGAAACTTTTGGAGGATTTAAAGAATTGCAAGTGATTCCAGTTTGTGTACACAAATTGTTTGTCAAATCCCACACCAAAGTACCTTTATCAATTAATGAATCATACCAATCTGCTAATATTTTCTGTTCATTTGAATCCAAAGCAGCTATTTGATTTCAATTTCAGTGATTTCAATTTCCAATTAATTGTATATATGATTTCAAAAATCAATAATAGAAAGAGAGAATTTTTCATCTCAACATTATTGAATCTGTGTCCATATTCAATCAAAGATTCAAATAGAAATAGAAATAGAAATAGAATCTAAATACAAAAATTTCAATTCAATAATAAGAAGCTTCTTTCTAAAAATCTAAATTTCAAAATCACTGCAAACAAACAAGAAAGAACAAACAACAAAGAAGATGAGATTAAGAAAGAGTTCTTCTTGAAAATTTCATTATGCTTTAAAAAACAAACTCAAATATAAAACATTATAGTAATAGTAAAGAAGAAGTAAGTAGAAGTAAATATATATGTTGTTTGAATAAAAATAATAAAGTCAACGTACAATCTCAACAAGTTGAAAGAGAAGCGCACAACAACGAAAGTAATTGAAAATAAAAGAAATAAAACAAACCATGACTGAGCTGCAATAGAAACCAAGAGAGCAGAAGTAGTTTATAACCCAACATCTTCCAATACAATCCTCTTCTACTTGTATCTCAATTACACAATGTTTGCCAAAGGTTCTTTGTTTGACTTATTTACTCCCTTCAATTGCTTATTCGTAAATAATTCTCTTTTCTAATTGTTTTTTTATAAAAAAAATTAAAAATAAAGGTTGGAAGTTATTAGAATAATTTAGAGAAAAGATATAGAAGATTAGTTTGAATTGTTTATTTATAAGGATTGGATTCAGTTGACTTAAAGTATTGAATTTCTGAGCAAAACAGGCAAATCAAAGAACTAACTATTAAAATTGGACCTGTTCGTTCGATTCAATTCTTTGAAATGGCTTTGTATTATTCAAGTCACAAATGATAGAAGATCATATCTTTGGATCGATAAATGGATAGATAGATAGATTCAACTATACTTATACAATCGATTACGAGAAGAAGAATAGCAAGATCTACTTTGATTCTTCAATCGCTTCAATTTGTTGGAAAACAAAAGATAGAACAAACAATTCCTACAAACTTTCAAGATACAGATTATTCAAAACACTTTATTTATCTAAAAAATAAAACCATAAAAATACAAAAAATAAATTCTTTCATATTTTCTTTGATCTTTGTTTTTATTGAATCTATCAGCAATAGAAAATTTTTCTCCAATGGTAAGCACTGTCAAAATAGAAGGACAAATTGCATTCCGCATTAAAGAAGGGAGTTTGAAAAGAACTAACTTTATTGCTTTCCTTGAAAGCCATTTACTGAGGCAAACTTTCTTTTGTTGGAAGCTTGGGAAAATCCTCAAAAGATGATATGTTTGGAAAAGAAATCCTCCAAAGGTATTGGGTAGAAATTTGAATCAACAGAGAGTGAGAGGAATTATCTCTGAACATGTGGGAAATTATAGAAAGAAATTTGAAAAAAATCAACAAGCTTGACCATTGTTCCAGAGACTCTAACATATGTTATAACATATTTGGGCTCAAAATCAAGATATCATATTAGAACTAGTTTCCATTACTTCAACTTGGAATGGATCAGATTGCTTTTTTGAAGCAAGTAAAACATGTATTTATTTTGTTGAACTTCACTCTCCAGCAAGCTTCAAATTACAAATATAAATTCCAATCCAGATATCTTGGTGTATTCGATCCCTACTATCGAAACTAACCAACAACGTGATATTCGGTGTCCTGGAAGAAAGTTAAGTTAAGTTAGAAGCATACGAATGGCTTGTTGTGGATGGGAAAAGACAATTGCAGACCATAACATCGAAAGAGAAGACAATAAAACAGTTGAATACAACAACCAAATATTAACTGAGCTAATACATCCTAAAACAATTCAGTCAAGTCAAGGTTCTTAATTACAAGCAAAGAGTAATTCCTATTGAACCCTATTGTCAAATAGTAAATATTTCAAAAAAAATACAATATAATAAAATGAAATGAAATAAAATAAAAAAATCCTAAAATTATAACATAATATCTGTGTTATCATTTAGATTTTTTGATTAAATTTTATGATTGAGGTATTTATAAGATGAGCTTCAAATTTTAATGATTTTTTCAATCCATTTCATGCATATCATAATAGAAGATGGAATAAGAGAATAAAATAATAATAATAAAATCTAATATGTTATCAAACAGAAACCTTAATTTCCTGGTCAATATTACAAGTATTCTCTTAGAATATTAAAATATAAAATATTAGGCTCATCTAATAACAAATTTGAAGCTCAAGCAAGTAAAATATAACAAAAAAAAAAAAATTACTATATGAATTGTAAAAACTATCAATTAAGAATATAGATATGAACAGTTATGATTCTATTATACTAGAATATTGGATTCATAGAGTAATAAATTTGAAGATTCAAACAAGTCAAATGCAAGGACAATGTATGAGTTCTAATAGTTTAACAGTTCAACTAAGTTACTTATTGTTGTTTATTATATTTTCTAATTGATTGTTTCATAAGTCAGTTTGGGCGCCAATAATTAATAAACATAACAACAATAAGAGACCTTCAACATCAACATCTTCTCTAATCCCATCAATATCAAACTCTATCATTCATTCACTCAAAACTATGAACTCTATTCACTCTATTTTATAATAATTTTTCATAATAATTTCATTAATAAGTGGATAATTTGAATCCCGCTTCGAAAATAAATTTATAATTAAAAAAAAACTGAAATCTAATTAATAAACAACTAATTATTTCGTTGTTTATTAATAAGTTTATAGTTTTTATTTTTTGAGTTTGAGTTCATTAAATTATATTTATTAACAATAATTGAATTGTATCTGATTTATACCTATAATTCTTAATTGATAGTATTTTATAATTCATTGTAGTTTTTTTTTTTTTGACCCTCGAATGTTCAATTATTGAATTAATTATTTATTCAAACAATTAACGAACTCAAATTTATTCAAAATAAAATAGAAAACTTGTAGTTGTTGAAAAAAAAACAAACAGAGATCAGAACAGTAACCTTAATTTTAAGTCTAAGTATTACAAGTATTATTTTATTTTATTTTATTTTGAAATGCATAAATAATAAAAACATGACAATAAATAAATAAATAAAGAACTAAAACCGCGCTAACAATAAACAGGCAATAACAATCAATCAACGTTAGTAAATAAATATTGTATATTAAATTGAATCAAAAGAGTTAGAGAGAGGGCAAATGGACCCAGGAAGTGAAGCAAAAATATCAACAGAAGATGATAAGGAGAAAGAGAAACTTAAAGGAAAAGTAGGTAGACAAGGATCTTTAAGTAAAGGAGTATCGGGATCAACACAAAATTTAAGTACATTTGGAATAACATCAAATGATCATGAGAATGAAGGGGGTGAGAGTAAATACTCTAGTGTATTTACTATTGCAAGAAGGAAACGAAGAACAAGTATGAGTGGAACAAATGAGTTTGCAGGTGAACCAGAAACCAATGTAACCAAGATTAATGGACATCAATTTGTAGAATATATTTATTCAAACCCAGTTTCTTGTCGATTATGTAAAACAAGTATTTGGCATTATGGACAGGATCCAAGAAAATGTAAACAAACAATTTTAGGAGTTGGACATTGTTGGCAATTAAATAAGAAAGCTTTAAAATGTAAAGATTGTTCTGCAGATGTTCATCCTTGGTGTGCTGAAGGTTATCAACTTCCTTGTGAACCAGGACATTTTATTCGTAATGTTAGAAAGAGTTTAATGAAGAGAGGAAGAACTCGTTCAATTGATGATTATGCTCAAATTGTTCGTCCTTCTGCTGGTTATCTTTTAGAAGATGGTTTATCTGGTATTTTAAATGGTTCCCAAGAAGTCTCTCCACCTGTCTCTCTAAATGAAACTCCTTGGTATTCCCTTCATTTTCTTGGAAAAGATCATGACCACTTTGTGATGAGTGATAAGAAACAAAAATTTAATCCAATTATTCTTTCAATTATAAGAGAAAGTCCAGATCAACAAAATTTAGGAAGTGGATTGAAAAAAGATCCTGAACAAATCCCTGAAGAAGAAGGAGATGAAGTAGAACAACCTAATGAAGCCAAAACCTCCCAAGAAAAACTTGAGAAATCAAAACATAAGGAGAGTGAAGAGAGTTCAAGTGAAGAAGATGACGATGATGACGATGATGAAAATGATGAAGATCATCATCCTAACAAACTTTCAAATCAAAAAGCAAAAAGTCATTCTCAAGAATGGAGTCAAAGTGAATTGAGTGGAGAGGAAAAGGATAAAAAGAAGAAGGAAAAGAAAGAAAAGAAAGAAAAGAAGAAACAAGCTCAAGTAGAAAAAAAGCAACAAAAGGAAAAAGAAAAACAGGAAAAAAAATTGCAAAAAAAACAATTGAAACAATCAAAATCTCAACTTTTAGAACCCGCAAATTGTCAATATAGAGTTATTATTTGGAAAAAAACAGGAAAAGAACAATGGACTATTCCTGTTAAACATGATGAGTTACTCTCTGGAAGTCAAATTGTTGATATTATCTTAACTCAAAAAGGTGCATTAAAGATGATGGATAAACATGGTTCCCTCTTTTCCTCATTAACAAAAGAACTCACAATGATGGAGAGAGAAGAATTTTCAAAAGAATTTAAATTTGGAGTCTTGTATATGAAGAAAGGTCAAAATCATGAAGATGAATTTTTTGGGAATCAAGATGCTAGTCCAGAATTTTATGAATTTTTAGATATCTTTGCTGAAAAATTTGAATTAAAAGGATATCAAGGTTATAAAGGAGGACTTGATACTGAACATAATTCTAGTGGAGAGTATGCTTATCGTGCAGAGTATGAAGGAAATAGTCTTATCTTCCATGTTTCCCCCCTTCTTCCTTATTCAGCAACTGACCTTCAACAAATCAAAAGAAAGAGACATATTGGAAATGATATTGTTTGTATAGTTTTTCAAGATTCAGTAGGATGTTGTTTCTCCCCAAGGGCAATTAAATCACAAATGATTCATACATATATTGCAGTTTGTCTTGAAGGATCAATTAATGGTGTGAAAAGATATCGTGTTAATGTTACTTCAAAAGATACAGTACCTCCATTTGGTCCTCCACTTCCTGATCCCCCAGTTTTTACAGATACTCAAGAATTGAAGGAATTCTTAATGCATAAATTAATTAATGCAGAAAGGAGTGCACTTTTTTCAGATTCTTTTCAACAAAAAAAAGAGAGAACACTTGCAGCTCATCTTTCTTATATTCATTCTCGATACTCTGGAGAATCAACAGGAAAAAAAACTTTATTAAGACAAAAACTTGGTGAAACTTCAACTCCTAGAAGACCTAATCGACTTATTCATATTGATGCTAAAACTTTATCTTTCTCACCTTTTGGTACTCGTTCTGCTAGATCAAGTTTTGATACTTCAACATTTCGTTCATTCTTTAATTTTGATAACTCAAGCTCTCATCAAACTACCAATCATAGTAGTAATAGTAATTCTAACTTCTCTCCTCTCCCTGAAAAATCTCGTCGTATGGATTCATCCACAGTTAAAGTTAGGAAAGGATCATTTTTAAATTCATTAACAGAATCTTTAGATTCTCAATCAAATCAAAATCAAAATCAAAATCAATCAACAAGAATTGATCGACAACCAAATAATGGCTCAAAACCAAAATTAAAAAGAAGAGGATCTGCTCCAGCACTTTTCTATGATCAAAGTTCTGAAGCAATAGATACAACTTCATCTTCAACCTCAACTGAAGTTTAATCATCATTTTTTAATTCAAAACTTTCTAACCTTTTTTTCCTTTTTGTAACTAACTAATTATCAAAAAAAAATTAAATATTTTATTTATTTGTGTATTGTTTTTTTGTTTGATTTTGTTTTTATTTCTTTTTTCAAAAAAAAATATAAATTTTTAAACTTTTAAAAAAAACAAAAAAGATTCAAGAATTTTATTATTATATAATTTTTTTTTTTTTTCAAAAAAACACAAAAAAAAAAGTTGGTTTGATTACAATTTTGAGCTAGGATTTCTTTCTCTTACAACAATATCATCATAACAAATGAGAGTAAGGAATTCTTCGAATTTTGATTGATCCAAAGTTTGTAAAAATCTTTTCTTTGCTAAATCAAATTTGCTCTTTTTGAAACCTTCTTCTCCTAAATTTTTCTTAATCTTTGCAAATTCTTCTTCAGTTAATTTTAAAACCCATTCAGTAGTAACAACTTGTCCTTGATCTGTTTTAGCTTGATGTCTAATCCATTGCCAAAGTTGAGAACGAGAAATTTCAGCTGTTGCTGCATCTTCCATCAACTAATTTTTATTATTATTAGTGTTATGATTGTTGGTTGTTGATTATAAAAATAAAACTCAAAAATAAAAGTAAAATAAAATCTAAATAAAATAAAATAAAATAAAATAAAATAAATAAATAATTCTAAAAAAAAATAAAATTACATTATGGATTGGAACACAACCAACACCACGAAGCCAAGATTCCATATACATTAAAGTAATAGCAATATTTGAACGAATTCCTTGTTCAGTAATTTGACCATCAACTTTTTTTGGAATTAAATCAAGTGAAGAAGGAATTTTAGCTGGCATAACATTAAGTTGATTTTGAGATGGCATATATTTATCAAAAATTTCTTTAGCAATTTGAACAAGTCCTGGATGAGCAACCCAAGTTCCATCATGACCAGCTTTAACTTCTCTTTCTTTATCATTTCTAACTTTAGTCATTGCAACTTCATTAGCTTTTGCATCATCTTTAACTGGAATATTAGCAGCCATTCCTCCCATTGCATGAACTCCACGACGATGGCAATTATCAATCAAAAGACGAACGTAAGCTTCCATAAAACTAACTGTCATTGTAACAGCAGCTCTATCTGGTAAAACATATTGTGGGTGATTTCTAAGTCTTTTAATTGCAGAGAACATGTAATCCCATCTTCCACAATTTAATCCAGAAGAGTAATCTTTAAGTTCATAAAGGAATTCTTGCATTTCAAATGAAGCTGGAAGAGTTTCAATTAAACAAGTAGCTCTAAGTTTTCCTTTTTCAACTTTGAGTTCATCTTCTGAAAATTTAAAGACATCACTCCAAAGTCTAGCTTCTAAATGGCTTTCCATCTTTGGAAGGTAAAAGTAAGGTCCCATTCCATTAGCAATAGTTTGTTGAGCATTATGGAAGAAATAAAGTCCAAAATCGAATAAAGAGGCAGAAATTGGGGCTCCATCAACAAGGAAATGTTTTTCATCTAAATGCCAACCTCTTGGACGAACAATTAAAGTAGCAATATTCTTGTTTAATTTATAAGTTCTTCCATTTGGTCCAGCAAATTCAATTGTTCTTAAGTTAGCATCTCTAAGATTAATTTGTCCAGATAAATTATTATCCCATGTTGGTGAATTAGAATCTATTTTTTTTTGAAAAAAAAAGCAAAAAAAAAAGAAATAAAAAATTAGAATCAAATTTAAAAGTTTGTATATATAATCAGATCTAAAGAGAAATCTAAAGATATTTAATAAAATCAAACCTTCTAAATCAGCCATGAATGTTGATGCACCTGAATTAAGAGCATTAATAACCATTTTTCTATCAACAGGACCAGTGATTTCAACTCTTCTATCAACCAAACCTGGAGCAGGTGGAACACATTTCCAGTCTGGGTTATTTCTAATATGTTCAGTTTCTGGGAGGAAATCAAAGATCTTTCCACCATCTAATTCTTGTTGTCTGATGACTCTTCTACGAAGGAGTTCTTGTCTTCTTCCATCAAATGAACGATGAAGTTTTGCAAGGTATGTAATAGCTTGTGGAGTCAAAACAGTCCAGAATTCAGGAGTCATTGCTCCAAGGATTTCAATTCCTTCTTTTTCAAATTGTGCTCTTTGTTCAGCCATCTTATCTATATTTTATTATAGAAAGGGTTTAGTATTAATATTTAAAATAAGTTTTTTAATACTAATAATTGGTTGGTATAATATATGGAATGGAATGGATATTTCATACAAAAAAATCTTCTTGTAATTATTCTAAACATTTAAAGAAGAGGAATAGAACTAGAATGAAAGTTTTCTCTATATTATTTAAAATAATAAGAAATATAAGAAATTATATTTGAAATAAGAAATTCTTTACAAAAATGAAGGAATTTTTATAATTGTTTCTTTTCCTTCTTTCTCATTTTTTTTGTTTTTTCTTTTTCTTTTCCTTCTTTTTCATTTTTTAGATCTAAACTTTTACCAACATATAATATATTCTTATTTTTCTATTTCTTTAATTTCCTTCATATTTCTTTAAAAAATTAATACAAATGAAATATAATAACTATTAATTTTTCAAAAAAAAAAGAAAAATTTCAAAAAATTTCAAAAATTACAAAAAAATTACAAATGAAATATAAAAACTTCTATTCATTTTTTTCAATTTCTCACTACACAAAATATAAAACATAAAATATAAAACTTCAAACTATAAAACTTAACATACAAACACAAAATACAAAAGCTCTATTACTTCTTGTTCGTATTCATACAATACTAATTAGATCTCCCTTCAGAATGAAGGGTATTTTATTGCAAAAACCAAAAAGTTCAAAATACAATATAATTAATTATAACATTTATAATAGAATGACAATAAGAATCAAATAGAATTGGTATTGGATTATAAGAATTAGAAGAGGAAGAGTTTACTTATTGAGTTTTTGTAATTAGAGATTGGATTGGGATTGTTTACTTATGAAAAATAAAAAAAAAAATGGGGACTATTTATACTTTTCAACTTTCTTGTGATAACTGATCGGGAAAAACGTGTCTGAAGGTTTATCACCCATGTTTTGGATTTATAATTATTGTCTTTTTGTCTTTTTGTTTGTTTTTGTTGGGTCTTATCGTTTGCATTGCTTTTGCTTTTTTGATGGTGTGGGGAAACATGTTGGGGAAAATGAAGATAAATAAAGATAAATGAAAAGTGAAAAACGTTCTAATTTTTTTTAATCAAAGTTGTTTTCATTTTGGTTCATTTTTTATTTTATGATTCAAGTTGAGAAATCTGTTTCATTTTTTTAAAAAAAACAAAAACTGAAGCACGAAAAATCTCTAGTTAAAATCATTGTGAAGATTTTATCTCAAGTGTCTCATTGTTTTTTTTTTTTTTTTTTTTTTTTTTTTTTTTTTTTTTGGGTTTTTTTT
>Ga0209960_1003367_pt1 | contig 13985 bp, 18 predicted proteins | sample ThiBiot_500_plan_2_FD_183947 | JGI IMG/M metagenome (GOLD analysis project Ga0209960, IMG submission 183947) | Wastewater bioreactor microbial communities from Cape Town, South Africa - Thiocy_expt_500_plan (SPAdes) | ecosystem: Engineered > Bioreactor > Thiocyanate-remediating >... | reverse complement strand
CTTCGCCGGTTTGACTTGTTGCAACACAGAGATATGCCATGTATTGGTCTTCTTGCATTGCTTGTCCCAGTAATGTTGCTTCAGGAAAGAAACTGCGCAATAATTTCTTAATTATTTTATAATATTATTTTCGATTAGTTTAACTTTAGAAGCTCCATAAATAAATTTCAAATTAAAATTTTTTTTTTTGTTACTCGCAAATAATCTAACAAAATCTTTCCAGCCGATATCACAGCCAAATAGGATACTACGTCCATAAGCAATGAAATGTATATTCCAACTACTTACTCTCTTTATCGCCAACAGTTTTCAATTCTGCCATGGTGTTCTCTGTTAAGATTTAATGCGCGAAGATTTTTATCGAAACTCCAACTGGCCAGGCGAGCCCTGGTATTAAATTGCTGCAGGAAGGCAAAAGGGCTTAGTACAAATGGCGCTTATTAACTACTACATATCCGTTGTGTTCGCTAATTATGCAAGGGTTTATTCTTTTTATAATACTATACTACGATCAACTTGAGAGCTTAGACCAAGTTCAATCGGAACAGGTCGTTCAAAACATAAAAACCGTTAGAGCCGGCAATGGGTTGCAAGTGGAATACTTGAGAGAAGTTCATGGGCTTGGGAGGATCGTCAATCTAGATGCAATGACAATTAATACGCGTTGACGACGAACAATTGGATACGTAGAAGATAATAAAATATGATGTGTACTTACGGTCAAAACACCGCAGACGAAGACCAAAATACCAGCGCCAGTCGGCTGCGCATCGATCGAGGTGCAGGCGTGCTTAATAGCACCAGTGAAAGGCAAGTTCTATTTTAAGAATAATTAAGTAAGTGCTTTTGGGTGGTGCTTGTTAATAACGGCTGCTTATGACGTCACGCACAATCAAAAAAAAATTAATATTTCGGATTTATAAATTACCTTCAACTTGTTAATAATGTTGGCTTGACCTTGCACTTTGCTATCTTGGAAGGTGAGCATAGACTCATTTTGCTAATTATATAAATTATCAGACCGTTGCGCGGGCTCGATGCGATCAGAAAATATTTTTGGCTTACATAGAGACCAGCGAGTTGTTCGCGGTTAGAATCGAACAACGAGTAGTAATGGTTAACAAAAGCTTTGGCAATGTCGTCGATGTTGGCCATTGTGTTTGTGCGTTTCAGTTGCGAACAAAGAGCTGCGATCGCTACTGGCCCGGTATTTGTGCGCGACAAGAAAAAGCGAGAACAAAGATTCGCCACTCAATCACGACAAGTTAGCAGCTTTTCCAGGTTATAGTGTTGATTTCGTGGAGCAGAGTCTTTATGAGAATAAGAGTTTTAATGCCGGGTCTCAGAGACGCGAGTAAGGACAATGTTATGCCTGCACTTTAAAGGTTCTTACAGCTCACCTTACGCGGTGCGTACTAACAAAATTTAATTTTATTTCTTTGATGCTGACGTCGCATATTAAAAGAAAGGTTTCAAACCATTTAAATAAGTTATTTTAAATACCAATCAACTTAATTGCAATGGGTCACTTGTTCTCTACCGAAATACCAGCTCGAGTCGGTCTGGTATGCAATCGGAGTGCATTTAAAGTTGGATTAACTTTACGTAAACAGTTTGGCTGGAATGGTGCAGGCAAGACTTCTCTAGTGTACAGAATGAAATACGACAAGAGTGTATATACTACCCCAACGATTGGTTTCAATATTGAGTCGTTCAAGCTATTTAATACGAATTTCACTGTTTGGGACGTTGGAGGACGCGGTAAAGTAAGTTTTAAGCTGATTATTTATTGTTATTTGTCTATTTACGATCAATTATTTTGTAGATTCGTGCCCTGCATCACCATTATTACCACGCGTTAGATGCTGTAGTGTACCTGGTCGACGCAGCAAGCTCGTACGATATGCAAGATGCTATAGACGAGTTTCAAAAGATGACGAATGAGCCAGAGCTTCAAAACTGCATATTTATGTTGTTGGCGAATAAACAAGACCTGCCCAACGCGTTGTCTAAGAGAGAAATCGCCGAGAAATTCAACATCCGTGCGGTTAAACAAACTCTTTACGTAGAGGCAGTGACAGCAACCACTGGTGATGGATTGGCCGAATCGTTTGATTGGCTCGCTACGCAGTTGCGAGCACGCAAACAATCGCGTTGGGACAAGACAAAAGAGAATTTATTTAAATATACTTCTTATATTCGCTGCACTACGGAACCACAAGAGCAGATTACAGAGTGATGTAAATAATGAATAAATCAATCGTTTGTTTGGATATCAAGTACGACATTTTTACACCTCATACAAAGAATTCACTTAGGGAAACTCAACTAAATGATGACTGGATTCGAAGCTATTGGCGAACACTGGAGAACCATCAATTAACGACAATAGACATTCACTACTTCAAGAACGAGGTGATGATAATCGTCAATGAGGCCATGTCGATTTCATTTGACTATAAGCTGACCTGCGTTCCACATTCAGTGCACTATGACAATGTTAGTGGCTGCTGCTCAGCAAGGCAGGAATTGGTTCGATTAAGGGTATGCAATGTGCGGTATTATTGACCCTCAAATGGCATCTTTCAGGAGTGGCTCACGAATGAATTCACGCAAAAAACAAGGCTGAGTGAAAATAAAAAAAATGACTCTTGATTTAACTTGCCAAGTACAACGAAGCAGCGAAGACAATGTCGCGCTTGATCTTAGTAATTCCTTCAGCAAATTTGTTCTCGAGTTCTGAGTTACCAATGCTTTTTGCTGCTGACACAAGCTGTCGCATCAATTCTTCGAGACGACGAATGGCACGAATTATGCTGCCCTCGAAGATGTCTGTCAGTTTGGAGATGTCTGAAAACTTTGCGCCCTATTAATATTTGAGAAGATTAGATTTTGTTCGAACAGTAACAAGGTTCACTATCAACTTACGTTGGCCCAAGCAAATGCAACTTCCATCATGTCGGGCTGAAACTTCTTGACATAGTCTTCAACCTCAATGGTGACCTTGCACTCTTGCATCACCGTGGCCACTCGGCGTGCAACATCTTGTACCTGTCGCAGCAACGTTTGCAATTCGTCTTTCATCTTGTGACCTTTGCTGTCAGGTGAAGATTTCTCTTGGAAGACGAACAGGGTCAGGACTGCCACGGTAGAAGTGACGTCCAGTGTGTTGAAGAAGCCCATGAAGATGAGTTCTGTAAGCACCAACTCATCACCCGTGTTGATTTCACAAGCTACTCGGCCCTTCACTTCAATAATGTTATCTTTGTTCGTGTAGCCCAAACGACGCAACACCCGCTTCATGGCCTTAAGTTCGTCTTTCAAAATTACATTGTCAGTCTTTTTGATTTGTTTCTTGATGTCCTTCAACTCGTTCTCGATCTGCATCTTGTTCACGTATTTCAAGTATCTTTCATGAATGGCCTCTTCTTTGAACTGTGTGTTGGACTTCATTTTGTCTTCCAACGTTTCCAATTTCTAAACAAGATCAGTTTTTTTGATCCAACGTCATCACCTCATTATGCTTACACGAACAATCTTCTTAAAGTTTGGATCTTTAATGCCCATAGTTTCAATAGGGTCTAACACTGGAATATCCCCGGGCATGCGTCTACATTCATATTATTAGTTCAGTCATCGCGAGGCTGTCAAACACTTACTTTTTGGTCTCTTTCAACGATTTCAAAACGTTCTTGCGCGCGTCCATGGGTCTCAAATCTTTTGGCAAGTGTAATTTGATCGAGGACACGTTCTCAATCATCGCCAGAGTGATGGGCACGACTTGCATCTCCGGTTCAGTGCCAGTCGGGCATGGCTTTGGTGGCAAGTGTTTGGGCTCGTTTGGTGCGCAGGCCAATAACACGTCGACAATGTATTTGACTTGCGAAGTGGCAGGTGCGGCCTTCTTGTCGTTAGAATTGGAGGATTGAGCGGTGGGCACAGTTCGTTGATGAAAGTTGACGACCACTCCCCAGCCCCAGTCTTGGTCATTGTCAAAATCACACACGCGGATCAACCGACCAGCACTCAAGAACGGCAATATTGCAGCAGGTTGTTGAATCATTTGACGGATCATGACGCGCATCTTCTCGATTTGCAATCGAAGTGCGTAGTATTCCGCTACAGTCTCTTCGTCGTCAATGAGAAGTGTTTCGCGGGTGGATTCAAGTTCTTTGACCTTGCGCGCGAGTGTTGGGATCGCACCGTCGTTTTGGAATTGATGAAAACTTTGCTTTAACATCTCTTCGGGCGTGAAGAAGTCCGTGCGCAGAAGATTGAGTAACATGTTGTAGCCAATATGAAACGAAGAGTTCAATGTGTCTGCGTGACCTTTGACCATGCCTTGCGCCACCGTGGGCTCCATCTTCTCGTCGACCATCATAATGACTATACCTCGATCGTCTTTGCCACGACGACCTGCTCGTCCAGACATTTGAATGTATTCACCACCAGAGACCCAACGGAAGTCTGATCCGTCGAATTTTCGCACGCTAGTGAACACTACAGTCTTGGCAGGCATGTTGAGACCGATTGAAAATGTCTCCGTGGCGAAGAGACACTTGATTAGGCCTTCTTGGAACAACAACTCGATCACTTCTTTCAGCAAAGGCAGCAGACCGCTGTGATGGACGCCAATGCCGCGCTTCAACAATGGCAAGATGTGCTCTACTTGCGGCAACTTTCTGTCGTCATCGTTCAACGTGTCCAACGCGTTTTGATACACAATGCTCACAAGTTTTTTCTCTTCGTCGCTATTAAAGTCTAATTTTGCCATCTGCAGCGCCAGGGCCTCGCACGATCGTTTGCTGAAACTAAACACAATGACTGGTTCGTAGTTACGCTCCATAATCATCTTCACAATTTTGTACGGGTCTGTGTTGCCGCCTTTTGAGTGGCGTTTCTTTTTGTCCGTGTCAGGTGTCAAAATAGAAAGCGCTTTCTGGAAGTTTTCTTCCTAAAATCAGCTGATTGTTAGAGCGAATTCCTGGCATTGACGTTTGACCGTACTCTAAAAGTTCCTTTTTCATCTACGACCAAAAAGAGACCGTCTCCGCCTGACGGGAAAATATAGTGTTGCAACGGAACTGGACGGAAATCAGTATACACGACGTGACAGGGCTGATAGAGTGTTAGTTGTGGCATTGGACAATGAATGGCGCGCGTACTTGTTTGTGAATTTTTGCGATCCAAGAGGCGAATTCTGAGGCGTTGGGAATGGTGGCAGACAAGAAGACGTATTTGATCGAGTCTGGCAGCAAAATTATAGTTTCTTCCCACACCACACCACGTTCTTTGTCGCGCATGTAGTGAATTTCGTCGAAAATGACCCAGCCAACTTCGCGAAGAATTTCTGAACCTCGGTACAACATACTGCGCAAAATCTATTCGCGTGTTAATCGCGGAGGAGATATTATAATGGGACAATACGCACTTCAGTAGTCATGACTAGACACGAGGCTGAAGGATTGATGGTGATGTCACCAGTCATCAAACCAACGTCGTTGAACTCTTCAAACAGATCTCTGTATTTCTGATTGCTCAAGGCTTTGATCGGCGAGGTGTAAATGACGCGCTGTTTGTCGCGCAGGGCCATTGCAATGGCATACAACGCGACCACTGTTTTACCCGCAGAGGTGTGCGCACTGACCAAGACACTGTGACCCTTCTCCAAACACGATATACTAACCTATAATAGAACAATATTGGTTATGATATTATGAGCATAATAGTAGGGCAATTGAATGAAACACGCCTTTTGAAACGGATCCAATTCGAATGGGTAGCTCTTGGCAGGAGGCTTCTTATGTTTGTTAGGGTCATAATCGTCGACCCAATCATCGGGCACGCACAGCTCGTGTTGACAAGCTTTCTTTTCTTCTAATAACTCGGTGTCTTGCACTGCTTGTTTGTCGCCGAAGTGGATCACAGCCTGCTCTTTCGGAGCGACGCGACTCACAACCTCTGTGATCGTCTCTTGTTGCGCCACGTGTGCACCGATCGACTCTGGAAGATGGTTTTTGTTTGTATGTGTGTTAGATTTGGCCACTGGTTTAGGATTCGACCCAGAATATGCGTTCGCATTTTCATTGTTAGGTTGAGTGGGTTCAACACTATTATTTGCAGATTTTTCTTCGTTGCTAACAAAAGGGAATTAGTGACAGTCGAAGAAATATATTTGACGATCAGATCGCAAATAAAAAATTGTCAAATAAAATTTAATCAAACAACGAATACTCATTAATGTATTATTTTATTCAAATATTAAATATAATTAAGTAAAATTACAATTAATTTATTATTAATATTTCTGATCGCATCTTGGATCGTTAGTAGTTTTACCTTAATTTTGCCTTCTTACGAGGTCCGTCGTCTATGTCGGCATTGTCGGGCTTAGATCTCTTATTTTTCGAAGAACCTTCAAACGCTGAGAACAAATCTGCTTCCTTGTCAAAGAAACTCATATTGTTAATATGAATAGATCGTAATTGTACAAGGAAAGGTGACTGTGAGAGTAGTTGTCAGCCGATAGTATACAACGATAAAACAAACTAAGCGCGAGAAAAAGAATAAACCTTTTTTTTTTGTGTTAGTAAGCCAAGGTGTTGAGTTTTCGCATTAGAGCCTTCTTCACGAATTTATTCCATCGGTATATTAACTACTACTTCCTTGGAATGAGATTCTGAAGTAATTCCCTTCTTCGCTATGAAACAGGATGAATTAAAGGTTAACCCCGCGATAAATATCAAGAAATCTCGTCTGGAAGGAGCATAAACAAACCTCATTCAAAACCCAAATGAATAATAATTACTAAGCGCAAAACAAACAAAAATACATTTTCAATGCAGGTCGGTGACCACATCCAAATTGAAATTGACGATCTATTTACATGCGAAATATATCAATTTACACGGACTGAGAGAAGAGTTAAAGCTCCAGTATTGAGGTCTGTGACTCGTTCTTAGTCTCGACACTCTGTTCTGCGTCATTCGCGATACGAATCTCCACGCTCTCTTTCACGCCAATCACTTCACCAGGGGCCACGAGCTCGTCGTCATCATCGGCGCTAATTAAATCTTCGAGCGCCTGCTGTATCTCACGATCTTCATCTTGTTCATCATCGTCATCGCTATCACCTCCGAGCCACTTGTCAGCAATGTCGTCATCAATGTCTTGCTCTTCATCGTGCTCGTTGCTCTTGTTTGCGCTCTCCTCGTCCTTATCATCCTCATTTTGCTGTTCTTCATCATCATCGCTGTCACCTCCGAGCCACTTGTCAGCAATGTCGTCGTCAATGTCTTGCTCTTCATCGCTTAGATCATTCACGCCCAAGTACTGCTTAATGATCGATTCTGGATAATTCGCGTCAAAAAAAGTTTTCAACAGTGCCAATAGTGGAATAATAAATACTCACCGGCTTCAGCACGCTCTTTGTCATTGCGAAGCGATTGTGCCCAGAATCGTACGCAACTCTCTGCACGGAACAATTAGACAAACCCCTAGTTTAATAGGACCTAATATACCTTTGCAATTGACGAGTAATTGGGTGTCAAAAATCTCTATTAACATGAACTTTATGAACGGTAACTTGTAGTGCTCAAAACCAAGTTCTCCAAGCGACTTCAGGATGCGAGTGACTCGCAGGTAGTTGTGGAAAGAAGAGTTTAAGTGGTTGAAACGACTCTTATAATTTTCAGCACGCTCTAATTGACCTACAATATTTTTCTCGTTAATATTATCGATAAGAAATACAAGAGACACGCACCTGTCTCTTGATCCACGAGCTTAATGCCATAAAAGTCTAACATCATTTCATACGAGCGTTGGACGCGAGTTAAACACTTCTTATCGGTGCGAATAGCTTCGGCTTCGTGAAGTTGCAAAACTTGAGCTAGATGATTGACACCTTCTTCTCGGATGGGAAAGATCCACTGAATATACGCGTGATGTCTCTCTAACAAACCATAATTTCCAAACCATTTTGTATGGATTGTGTCTATAAAATCGCCTATTTATTGGATTAATTAATTTTAAGAATTTGGCGCGGTCTTATCTCAAAAAATACGGCGGTTAATTTCTAAACATCCAAATATTATAATTTGAAATATCCTGATTCAATTCAGGATTAACATACCATCAGGCTTTGAATTAATCTCATTTTTGTAGAATTGTACGTTCATTTTAAGTTTCGGGTCGTCTGTCAAATCCGGGTAACCAAGGCGGTACCTCTCGGTATCGTCGCGAGAATTAACGAGACCCATTGTAGTGGATTAAATTAGTGCAGAATGTAATGAATTGGGTAAGAGACGCTAATTTTCACGACGCACAGTTTTATTTTTCCTTTCTTCGTAGCTAAATACAGGTTTATTAAAGCAACGATTACATCTTACTCAACAAGAATTCAATCGCTTGCTCCAGTGACCCGTAGCTGGTGGCCCACAAGGCTTCGTTAGCCTGTTGTTCCGAGTACCCCATGAGCAACAACTGTTCACGCATCTCTTGTTCGCGAGGATTTTTCGGTGCAGCGAGGTTGCTGTTCGGCGCAGTGGTCGTAGTGGCACTCGTGGTAGTAGCAGTAGCGCTCGCATTGCCACCCAATTCCTTGGTAATCCATTGCTCTATCGCAGGTCGCACGTCACGATCAAACAATTTGCCGCGTTCTTTAATGCCGTAAATGATTTTCTCGAACACGTCTTGCGGCAAGTTGAAGAGCAAGAACAGCAACAAATGGAAGTCGGTCAGAGAATCGAAGAAGGCAGTGCCGTGCTGTCCTTCAAGTTGCTTCTGAACATCACGTGCTGATTGTGGACGGTGAGGGCGGTTCTCTATAGGGAAGCTGAACTTTTGGAAGCGAGGTCGAGGATCTTTTGGGAAGCTGTGACGCACGCTAATTACGAAGAAATCCGTTGGAAAGTTGGGTTCGGCTTTTGTTTGAACATTAAATCCGTATTCGTTCTTGCGGCGATAATAAATGTCAGGGAATAAGGTCTCGTCAGTTGATTTTCTGACGCGGAAGAATTGAGGGTCTTTTGAAGCTTTGATGACTCCGTCGCGCACGAGACCTGCACATTGGTTACTGACTTGATAGGCTGCAACGTCAATATGGCCTTCTTTGTTGCCGTGAACTAATACCGAAACGAATTTGGATCCAAAATAACCAGTGGTAGATTTCTTAAAGGGGGATGCGTAACGATTCTGCAATTGAGCCATGCGCATCATTTCCATCGATTTGAGCACGTATATATTTTCGTCTCGGTCAGGAATAATTTGTTTCTTCTCGTCAACTTTCAAAGAACTCCAAATAAAGCCGATCTGCTCAAAAATTGGTAAAATATTCCAAGAAAATCCACATTATTACATACGCGCTGCATTCCAAGACTCTTTGCAAATTCATTGACCTTGTCTTCATTGGGGTCCTTCAAAAGCGCAACTGTATCACGATTGCTTTTCTGAGGAGGTTCGTAGATTGCAGCAACAAGTGCTCTGATACCGAGAGGAATGGTCGGGTCTGCAACGTATGAACCATATAAATATCCACAACGTTGATTACCAGTCTCACGCCAGTACTGAAAAAGAATTAGACATTGTGCCTCTAAAAAGTTTTTCTGAACGTACTTGAATAAACTGTTCGACCATGGAACTATGCTCAAACTCAATGTGGTCTACGTGACGATAAGGTTGGCTGTCTAGTGAAACAGTACGACTTTCTTTCGAGGTGTATGCAATGCCTGAACTAACATCCAAGCTGTACTTGGGTACGTCGAGCGTGTATTGCGGGTTGCTGCAAGAACAAGTCAACAACTTGGCTCTCGATTGAAGGATCAAAATTCAACATACTTGTAGTGTCTGTGCTTGAAAAAAGAGTGGAATGGCAAGAACTTGATTCCTTGTGATTTCCACGGCTCTTTGTTCAGAATGTCCCACGGCTACATTTATTGTCAGAGCCGTCGCATTATTACAGTGGTATCTACTTACGGCAATCGGCATGCAGTTGATACACGACCCTTTATCACCGTGATTGCAACTAAAAGTGAGTTAGAAAAAGATACAAAAAAATCATTGCGAACTACGCACTGTGGGCCTTTTTTTTGAGGAGTCCAACCATCTGTCTTCGCTAGTTCTTGATCAACCGCGTCCTCGACGACATCCTTAGGCGCAATTTCAGCTATTTTGGGCTTGGCTGGTTCTTTGACTGGCACAACTTTGTTACCGTTGACGGATTGTGCTTGAGTCATTTTCTCCTTTTCTTCTTCCATAGGCGCTGGCGCACTAGGTGCATCTTGAATGGCGGCTGAAATTACGTGCACCATGTCGCCGTTCATGACATTTAGACTCTTCAGAGTGCTTGCATCATTTGAAAGATCTGTTACTTTTGGTCCGAGACGTATCGATAGCTTCATTTCATTTACTGGCACGGACAAAAGTTGACTTATCTACGTGTCAACGTCCAAGTCAATTGCCGTAATAATTTTAACCAATATTGATTTATTATCAAAATTTTTGTCATCACTCGAAAAATTTTTCAAATAATTAATCATATAATTATAAATGGTCTACTCGTAAATGAATATTGTCGGTATGCATTATTTTTAAAACTATACCTTCGATTTTAAAATAGCAATAGTCGAATTTTCATCGATCTCTAGTCTTTGTACTCCTTGTCTTGAACTTACTCTGATAATCTGTAGAACAAAATAAAGTGTTATGGCATATGAAACTAATTTGTAAACAGGATTTGAGACGGAAATCTGAATTTCGCCTCGTTTTTTTCATTATGCTCTTACCATTTTATAATGCTTGAATATGTACAAATAAGTGAGTCAAGTGGTCGCTCAATAAAATTAATTTCAAAAAAAAAACTTGAGTGCCGGTCCTGTGCAAGCGGCAAAAATTTGCACGTGTACGTGTCCAAAAATGGTCTCGCCAAAAACTAGAGAGAGCCACCTCACCCTGAGCGATTTAATTAAATACAACAAACGGATACATTAATCACCTATGCTTAGGACTTTGTTAGTTTCACATTCATTTCAGCAAATAATGGTAATAACTTTTATGTTACAGCCAAGCAATTAGCCGTATCCACTAATAATACTATTTATCAAATTCATGTTTCGTTTACAAATAATTACAATATTTTCTTGCAAAGTAATATTAAGTTAGAGTAATCGACTTTAGTAAGGTTGTTATTCTGCACCTTTTAAGCCGTTTACACACGTCGTCAATACTGGTGAACGGTGCTTCCCTTCTGCAGCGCAAAATTAAGTCGCAAGTTCCCTCCCCAACTCCTTCCACACGGCGCAACGCCCATCCAGGTGCAGTGTTAATGTTCAACTTCTCAGTACCTAAATGAGGTAATGAATACTATTATTACCCTGCTGTGAACTTACACGAAAATTGAGCCCGATCAGCAAATGTTTTTGTAAAGAATTCTTCAAAATTCTTTCGGCTCACAAGCGCACATCGCTCAGGAATGTCATCAGCCAATCCGTCGAAGTCTCCAATTGTTACAATGAGCAAACACCAATCTCCGAATTTGGCTTTTTTCATTGCTTTCTTTACCTTTTTGTACTCTCGTTGCACCATTTGGGCTGTGAGAGTTGCCGTAGTGTAATACTTGACTTGGCCACAAATGAAAAAACCTTTGGTGAGTCCTGTGGCAGGAACATTGAAGAAGAAATCGAACGGAGCACCTTCATTGTTGACTACTACTTGACCTGTTTGCTGCCAATCGATCAAACCCCCGTTACGTCGGAGAGATTTTTTCGAAGGGAAAGTGTCGTCGGATTCTCTTACTAGGCCAGTTTGAATGTCTTTCAAAACAAGTTCGATGTCAAACTTTGTCAACTGCGAAAATACAGCACCGCGCAGAAACCCTGCTAAACTAATATTTCCTTGCTCAGCATAGGAGGCAATACGCAACGCCATGAACTGAGCACAGAATCTTTCAAAGTTCTGCCACGTGTATAATTCTGCAGTTAATGTAGATCTGCATACTCCTTGTACGGCCTGATATAATGCCAAGCTCGTATCTCGGCTTCCCAGGCACCAACTCTGTAAACATATGAATGGCCAGTAAATCTTGCACCCATCCTTGTCTCGGACCAAGCTCAGACCAATTTCTTTTTGCTCTAAGTCCTCGTACGTCACTCCAGGTTTGATAAAGTTGTACGGCTCAACGATTTTCTGGGTGATGAAATCTCTCAAAGCGATAACCAATACATCAGCTGCAACACGGGAAAGCCGCTCTCTAACAACTCTGGAATATTCGATTTGAATCTTGCACCAATCCACCTCCTCTGGAGATTGATATTCTTTTAACAATTGTAGTAAGTATTGCAATAAACGAGGATGGCCGCCAATATCCACTAACAAACTTCGTAAGCAAGGATTTGTCCTGACGTGTTCCCATGACAGAATCTGTTCCGCGATGAAAATGGATGAATCAATTTTCAATGGGGGAAGTCGCAGTAGAGTCACGTCGAACGATGACCCTAATCCGGCGTCCTGTACGCTGTGACTGGCAGTACCTCCAAAGAGAACGTAGAATTTCGTGTCTGGCGGAGGTGATATCATCGTAGAACCTAGAGATGCCACCAGTTGCTTGAGTAACAAAGGAGAAGCATGTGGATTTGTCGATGGAAGTAGCTTGTTGAACTCGTCAACTCCAATGGCGACGTGAACAGTTTCTCTGCAATCTAGCTTCTGCTGTGCAATGACATCATCGCGGATTAAAGTCAGCGCAGTATAGAAATCAACCCAATGGTACTCCGTCTTTTCGCCAACCTCGTTAAAGAAACTACTGATGCATTTGGGATTGACCCCTCGATGCTCGACGAAATAGTGGTACAACAAACGTGTCGCGAAGCTTTGGTTTGGAGGAAGAGTCAAGTCCCACTGAGTAGTCTCGTTACCGTTATTGTATGTAGCATGTATATGTGCATAGTTGCGAAAATGAGAGGCAACTAAAGGGTGAGGTGCTTTGAGAACTTCGGCCAAGAACCTCGTTTTGCCTGAGCCCGGCGTACCAACACAAGCTACCATCTTCCAGCATTTTCGGTCGGCAGTACAAAGTTTTCGCTGCACGTTGAATTCGTCCCATACTTGTTTGTAAAGTGCCTCTCTGTCCAAAAAAGCCATCTCGCGGTCTCCAATTGGGGCAATTCTCTAATTAAATTCGTGAGTCTAGTTCACCAATTAGTGCCAATTTGAGTTACCTGTGTAATTGAAGGAAGGTGGTTAGGCCTTCTGTTTAGATCTATAACTTCCTTCACTCGCCGCAAGAGATCGAAAGAAGGAATTGTTGCATAAGGGACTGAAACAGCCGTCGAGGGAGGGCATGATGTCATTTTAATGTTGAACTTATTAAAATTGGGTTGTGCTGTTGTGTTATTGAAGAAAAAAAGAATGGCTCATTTGAGTTCCGGTACAAAAAAAAATATAAAAAAATAACGGTCATAAAATTTGCAGTCTCTTCTGGCGGGAACAATCGTAAACGTCGACGTAGATGATTTCCATTTAGTAAACAATCGCTAACTTAGAATGATTGTAGAGGAGAGCGATTTTTCCCAAGCGAAGTAAATAAATAATAATCTTTATTTTTACTTGCTAAGAAGCTAATCAACGCTATGTACTGATATATTAAACTTATATTTTTGTGAATCAAACTTCATCTGTTAATTTTTAATCGTACAACTTCGTCCCGAAGTTTTTTTTTTAGCAAAGTGGGGTTTGTACAAAATTTCAAAAAAAATTCTTAGCCGATATTGCACGCGTGTGTTGTGGCCCTCCTACTATCTATCTCTTTAACCAAATCATGGACTTCAGGTTGGATCTAGAACATTCTATCATATCAAACCACTGTTCAATTTGATACGCTTTCAAACATCTAGAGATCATCTAAGACGTACAATCACCCCCCCCTGTGAAAGGGAGCCTGACAAAGCTTAGTCAATAAAAATCTCGTGCCATTTTTTTTTTTTTTTTTTTAA
>Ga0209960_1003365_pt1 | contig 13990 bp, 15 predicted proteins | sample ThiBiot_500_plan_2_FD_183947 | JGI IMG/M metagenome (GOLD analysis project Ga0209960, IMG submission 183947) | Wastewater bioreactor microbial communities from Cape Town, South Africa - Thiocy_expt_500_plan (SPAdes) | ecosystem: Engineered > Bioreactor > Thiocyanate-remediating >... | reverse complement strand
TTTTTTTTTTTTTTTTTTTTTTTGTTAAGTCCAACTCTGGAAAGAAGAGATTGATGGATAGAGAGAAATAAAACCTATAAGTGATTGAATATTTGAAAGCATATCATCCACTTTATCTAAAGCATCTGATGAAGATATCCATTCATCTAATTCTACAATAAGTTTTGAATATCCTTCCGTTTCTTCACGAAAAAGATTGAATTTTTGTTGTTTATAACTAAGCAATGAAAAAAAAAAATTGTAATATCATATCTAAATAAATGAGGTTTGAACAATCAAAATAACAAAGAGATAAACATACAGTAAATTTGTATTAATCCGTACAATTTTTTTGTTGAAATTTTGTTGAGAACTAATTACACCAATTGATTCAAGAAACTCAACTTCAAGTCTCTCTTTCATTAAATCTGGAGGACAAATATTTGTTTTCTTTTTTTTCAAAAAAAAAAATCACATTATTTTTCAGATTTTTTGAAATTGAAAAGAAAAGAAAAGAAAAAATAAATCATTACAACAAGAGATTTGGCAATCGAAATTAATTGTTCATGCTTTTTTTTATCATCTTGAAGTTGGAGATCTATTTATTTAATTTTCTAAGTTATCATGTTTTTTTTTACAATATTTTTAATCAGAATAGAATATCACCTAAGAGCCAAAGTATATCACAAAGAACTGATGGTGCATTTTCCTGGAATGACTAGAGTTTTTGTTTCATTAATTTTTTTATACAAAAACAACAATAATAATAAAAAACAAAATAAGAAATAATACATTTGTAATTGTTTCAAAAAATTCAGGAAGGACCTGTTCCACCAATTCCTCACGATCTACTAGATCATAAAATGATCTTAGAGCAGCTTTCTTTCTTTCTAGATATTTTTTTCATATTGGTATTTCATTACAATTTTAAAATTACTAGAAACGAGATCTCAAAGAAAAATTTTGTTTCTTTCAACAAAACAAAACAGAAAGAGGAAGAAAATCAATAAAAATAATAATAAAATAAAAATCAAAAGAAGAAAAGTAAAAAGTTTTGAAATGAGTTCTCTCAATTCAAATCACAAATAAGAAATGAATAAAATTTCAAAAAAATTAGATCCCAAACCAAAACCAACCAACCAAACTATTTCATTTCACAAACTTATTCCAAAAAAAAAAAAAAAAAAAAAAAAAAAAAAAAAAAAAAAAAAAAAAAAAAAAAAAAAAAAAAAAAAAAAAAAAAAAAAAAAAAAAAAAAAAAAGAAAAAAAGAAAAAAAAAAAAAAAAGGAATAACAAAAAACAAGAGTGAGTAGTCACAAAAATAATAATTCAAATTGATGAAATAATTCAAATAGTTCAAACAATTGATAAAAAGGTTGAATCAGAGAAATCCAAACCATCAAAAGAAACCGCCATGATTTTTTTTGTTTTTTGAGTTTTTTGAGTTTTTTGAGTTTTTTGTTTCAACGAAACTTACAACAGAATTGAAATCTTTTCTAAAGAAGAAAAAACTTAATGAAATTAGGTGATTTCAGAAAATGAATGGAATAAAGGATACTTTTATTCTATTGACAAACTCAAAAATATCAAACAAATTTTACAAGATTTAGTTTTGCAGGGAAAAAGAAAGTTAATTTGAACTAAGATTGTTTGAAATCCAAAAAATCATCAGAAAGGAGAACCATCGTTGCAAAAATTGAAGCTGCCATTTCATCTAGAAATATGAAATTAATTATTGAAAATAAAGTAAATAAAATTGAAACTGAAGAAAGAAAAGAAAAAAGAAAAAGAAAAAGAAAAAGAAAAAGAAAAGAAAAAGAAAAAGAAATAGTTACCAGCAATTCCAAGTCTAACTCTTAATATACTTCTTGTTTCATTGGGATTCTTTTCAAATGATTCCAATAATTCAACAATATTTTTCTGGATTAGCATTTTTTTGCGAAAAATTAATTCAACTGGTCTTTGATCATCTCGAGAAAGGAGACCCTCCAAACACACTCTTAATTCTTTTTCTTTTTCTCTTGCCAAATCAATTGCTGTTTGTCCATTCTTAATTTTAGCATGAAAATTCACTTCTTTTTTACTTGCTAGTAGATATCGTACATTTTTGATACTGGGATTAAAACATGATGCAAAATACAAAGGGGTTTCACCATAAATTGTTTCTTGATTGATATTAACTCTTTTATCATCCAATAATAATTTTATAACTTTCATTTGGTTTAATTGACAAGCAACTAAAAAAGGTGTTTCATCATTTTTATTTGCTTTCTTGATATCAACTCTTTCATCATTTAATAATAATTTCACAATTTCAACATGGCCTTGACAACAAGCAATAAAAAAAGGTGTTTCCCAACAATAATTTCTTGGTTTATTTACATCTACTCTCTTATCATTTAATAATAGTTTCACAACTTCATTATGACCTCCATAACAAGCAATCCAAAGAGGTGTACTTCCATACCTATTTCCTTTATTAACATCAACTCTTTGATCATTTAATAATAGTTTCACAACTTCAATATGCCCATTTTGGCAAGCACAAAATAAAGGTGTATCTCCATACTTATTTTCTTTATTAGCATCACTTCTCTTCTCATTTAATAATAATTTGACAATTTCAATATTTCCATGTAAACAAGCTTGAAAAAGTTGGTTTTCTAATTCTTCCATTTATTATTATTTCTTCTCCAACTTCTTTTCTAATTTCCAAATATAAATAAAGAATTTGAAAATATCCTTCCTTCAAATAAATTTATTTTAATTTTTTTCAATATGACAAACCCTCCAAATTGTAATCCAAGTAATGAACCTTTTATAAGATTCTCTGTTTGAGTGCCTCACCAAACCTCCTTTTTTCTTTTCTTTCTGAAAATTGAGAAAAAATAAAATTGTTAATTCTCTGAATAATCTTCAACACAAAAAGTGAAGAAACAAAGAATTAGAATTGAATATAAATAAAGAGAAAGAGAAATCGATAGTTATTTGAGAGTTTTTTGGGCTTGAAGCAGTTAATTGTATTGAATTGTATTCTCAAAAATCCTTTTTCTTTCTTTTGAAAGAATAAAATGAAAATAAAAAAATAAAATAAATAATTTTTGATAAAATAATGTGTTTCTTTGTGAAAAAAGTAAAGGAGTGGTGTTTAAAAACACCTTTGTTTGTTTGTTTGTTTGATTTTTTGAGTTTTTTGTTTGAAGAACTAAGAAATCCTTTCTTTTTGCTTGCATGATTGAAATTATTTTGAAGAAGTATATTTGGTAACAGCTTTAGTACCTTCAGAGACAGCATGTTTAGCCAATTCACCAGGAAGAAGTAATCTAACAGCAGTTTGAATTTCTCGAGAAGTAATAGTTGATCTCTTATTATAAGAAGCCAATTTGGAAGATTCATTTGCAATTCTTTCAAAGATATCATTAACAAATGAGTTCATAATTGACATGGCTTTGTTTGAGACTCCAGTATCTGGATGAACTTGTTTCAATACTTTATAAATGTAAGATGCATAACTTTCTTTTCTTTGAGTTTTCCTCTTCTTCTTCTCAACTCCTTCTCCTCCTGATACTGCACTTTTTACTGCTTTGGCTGCTTTTGCTGGTGCTTTTCCTGCTGGTTTCTTTTCTGCTTTTGGTGCCATTATTTGTTTGTTGGTTTGATGTGTTAGTTTGATTGTTGGGTTATTGATTGAAAAAAGAAAAAAGCAAAGACAAAAAAACAATTTCCAGTATTTATACTTTTGTTTTTTGGCGGTTTAATTTTATTTAGACAAGTATCAAAAAATGAAATTCATTTTATTATAAACAAGTATAATTTTATTCTATTTTTCATTTCTTGTTTTGATACTTTTTCATTTTTTTTACTTTGGATCAAAAATATTTTATTGATCTTTTCTTTTTTGATTTTTGGCGCAATTTCTTAAAATGGGAATTAACGATTTTTATTTTTATTTTTTTATTTTTTCCCGCCTAAAAATGAAAAAGGTATAAATACCTTCAAACTTTGATTTTTTTATTTTTTTTTTTTTCAATCAATAAACCAATAATCAAACACAACAATTTTATAAAAGCAAAAACAAAACTCAAACAATCAATAAACAATAAGAAATGTCAGGAAGAGGAAAAGGAGGAAAAGGACTTGGAAAGGGAGGAGCCAAAAGACATCGAAAGATTCTTAGAGATAACATTCAAGGAATCACCAAACCAGCAATCAGAAGATTAGCAAGAAGAGGAGGAGTTAAACGTATTTCTGGTTTAATTTATGAAGAAACAAGAGCTGTTTTGAAAGTCTTTTTGGAAAATGTGATTCGAGATGCAGTTACTTATACTGAACATGCCAAAAGAAAAACTGTCACTTCAATGGATGTTGTTTATGCTTTGAAAAGACAAGGAAGAACTCTTTATGGTTTTGGTGGTTAAAATTCAAACTTATCCTCTCAATTACAAAAGAACCAAACAAACAAACAAACAAACAAACAAACAAAGGTGTTTTTAAACACCACTCTTTACTTTTTCACAAAGAAACAAACATTCTATTTATTTTCATTTTTCTCAATCTCTTTCACTCTTTTTTGGAAGAAGATTTCATTTTTTTTTCTCAACTTTCTCAACTTTTCTTGAGAATCAGAAAGTCATGACTTTAGTGAGCAATGCTTGAGGAAATAAGTAAAAGAATGAACCGTGGAAGAATTATGCATCCTTTGAAGGAGATTCATTGAAGGAAGAAATAAAGAAAGGAAATGGCTCAAAGAAACCAAGTTTTTGAGGAACGGACAGGAGTGCAATTAATTTTATTGAACGGAGTTGAAAAAGGAGGTTGTTGTTCATTTGTTTCATGTTGAAAGGATGAATAGTTTTGTTATTCTTGTGTTCTTGTTGTTAATTGGTTGTTTTAATGTTTATGCTGATGGATGGTGGTTGACTATTCCTTCTGCAAGCAGTGGTTGTAATTCATTGACTTCAGAATCTTATTTTTGGGACACTCAGGATTCAGGCGGCGGGACCAACTCTTGGAATGGCACAATTCCAAGAGGTGATTATGGAATTGATATTAAACAATATTTTTGTACTGGATATGTTGATTCAATGCCTGTTGGAAGTTATTGTTTCTATCAAAATAGACAAAATGGTATCACTTTTCTGATTTTTTGAATGATTTGATCCAATTGATTTTCTTCTTTTACTCAATCTAATAGCCCAATCATGTCCAACTGGTTTTACTGAAGGAACTAGGACTCAAACTGATGACGATGATGGAGCTAATCAATCAGGACGAAAAGGAAACAGCAACACACTACCAAAAAAAGATCAACTCAATGATTTCACAACCAAATGGTATTTTTGTTGTAGGAATGGGACACCAAAAACCTTGGTTTCATTTGATCCAATTCGATCCCAATTACCTGATACTTTCATGTTGTTTCAAAAAGGTGGTTCTTGCCAAGTTATCAATGGAAGGAATTCTGTTAAAACTGGATGGGTTTAGTAATTTTCTATTTCTTTTCTCTTGAAGTAACTTCTCATTTGGATGTGTTTGATTAATAGTTGGGATGATGAGGATAGTGGCAATGTAAATTCATACAGTGGAAGTATACCCGATGGAGATTACGATAGTGGGATCTTCTATGATAACACACAAATGTATTACTGTACTTATGGCCCAAGTTTTTGTATTCTTTCTTTCTTTTTATTTAGGTTTTCAAAATCAAATCAATAACAGTACCATTCCCCGCGACAAATATTCAACTGATTCAAAGAAGTTCAACGTCAGTTGATATTTCATGGACAGCAAGTGCAGTATCAGGAGTTTATTATAAGATTGTAACTTCGCCATCATCAACTCAAAAAACAAAATATACATCAACATCAATAACATTAAACTCATTATCACCTTCAACAACTTATACTTTCTATATTTATACTGGAAAAAATAATCCATCAGGTGGTGCTGAAACTTATGAAACTGTTGGTATGATTTTTGTTTTTGCTTCATATTGATTAATTCTTATTTCTAAGCTTGAAATTTGATTAATTTAAAATTATAATCATTAGGAACCTCAATTCAATTTACAACATGTAATACTGGCTATACTGGTTTAAGTTGTGATCGTAAGATTTTATTTTATTTTTATTTTATTTTTATTTTTAGTTTTTTTTTAAAAAAAATTAATTTCCAAAGCTTTTTGTAATCCAACATGTGTTCATGGAAATTGTATTGCACCAAATCAATGTTCACGTCATACAGGATGGGGTGGTTCAACATGTAATCAATGCAAAAATGGATATTATCCAAATGGTAGTGGAAATTGTTTACAATGTAGTAATTGTAATAATCATGGAATATGTTCAGATGGACCAAATGGAAATGGTTTTTGTTCGTGTAATACAGGTTATACAACCCCAGATAGTTCAACTGATTATTGTTCCACTTGTTCACATGGTTATTTTTTGCAAGGTTCAACTTGTACCAAATGTCTTGAGATCTGTGAAACTTGTGAATTCAATTCAACTTATTGTACTTCGTACCATTTTCTTTTCTTTTCTTCACATCTTACAATTTTCACTGATTTTCTTTTTTCTATTTAGATGTAAATCAGGATATGTACTTCAACCATATAATAACACATGTACATCAAATTGTGGATATGGTACTTATTTTGAAACAAGCAGTTGTACTCGTATGGTTTTATTATTGCTTCTATATACTGTATCCTGAACCATAACCACATTTAATTTCTTTTTTTTTTTTTTGAAATAGAATGTCCAGAAAGTTGTTCAACATGTTATAGAGGAAGTGAAGATCAATGTCTTTCATGTCCAAATGGAAAAGCATTAGAATCAGGAAAATGTTTAACAAATTGTTCAAAGGGTAATTATCCTGATACAAATAACATTTGTCAAGGTTGTCTTTCTTTTTTTATTTTGATTTTCTTATTTTAATTTATGACAAAAAAATCAGGATGTGAATATCCATGTACGACATGTTTCGGACCAGAAAATGGAGAATGTTTGAGTTGTATTTCACCAACCATTAGAAATGGAACAACTTGTATTTCTGAATCTCAATGTAATCAAAATGGTTTTATTGATTCAAATAGAGATTGTCAAGGTTTTCTCTTTCTTTACTTTCTTTCTCATTCAACAAGTAATAAATAAATAATAAATCAAAAGGATGTAATTCGACATGTTCAAAATGTTATGGACCAAATGATGATCAATGTCTTTCTTGTCCAAATGGAAGATTTTTCTTTAATGGAGAATGTTTAAATGATTGTCCAATTGGTTATTATTCAAATTGACATCAAATATTTGTCAATGTAATATTTTATTTTATTAATCGAAGAAAAGAAATGGTGATTTCAAAAACAAATTTTAAAATAGCTTGTAGTAGTAAATGTTTAGAATGTTTTGGGGTGAATGAAAGTGAATGTTTATCTTGCAATTTTCCATTATTATTGAATTCAACAACTTGTATTTCAACTTTGGAATGTTCAAATTTTGGTTACAAAAATAACACTTTCTGTCTTCGTAACTTTCTTTTCTTACTTTTCTCTTTTCCTTTCTTCTTCATTCCTTTTTCTTAAAATTATTAAAATTAAATATTAAAAATAGCCTGTAATTCGTTATGTCAAAAATGCAATGGACCATTATCAACAAATTGTTTAACATGCCCTGATTCAAAATATTTATTTACTGGTGAATGTTTGGATGATTGTCCCTTTGGTTATTTCATTTCTGATACTGAGTGTCAATGTATTATTTTTTTATTTTATTTTATTTCAAACTTGGACACCTTCTTTGAAAAAAAAAAAAAATACAAACGCAAAAATAAATAGCCTGTAGTTTTCCATGTTTAGGGTGTGAAAATGAGAGCACCAAATGTTTGGATTGTGTTGAATCTTTTTTAAAGAATGATACAAATTGTATTTCAAATGAAGAATGTCTTTTTAGTGGAGGATATCCTGAAAATGGAATTTGTTTTGGTTTTCTTTCAAACTATTTTCATTATGAAATTATTCTTCCAATTAAATAATAATAAATAGAATGTAATTTAAATTGTTCAACATGCACAGGACCTTCTTCAGATAATTGTTTATCATGTTTCCAACCAAAAGTATTACTTGAATCAACTTGTGTTGATTCCTGTCCTTCAAATTATTTTACTGTTAATCAAACCAACTCTTGTCAAGGTTTTTTTCAAAGAATATTAATATCAATATTAAAATATCAAAAATGCAAACAAATAAATCAAACCAAAATAAAATACAAAAATAGAATGCCATTCAAGTTGTTTTGAATGTTCAGGAGAAGGAAGTAATAATTGTTTAAAATGTGAAAATAATTTGTATTTTTATGAAGGGCAATGTTTGATTGAATGTCCTGTTGGTTTTTATCCTGATTCATCATTATTTATTTGTCATTCTTGTCCATCAACTTGTTTAACTTGTACTTCTCGTAATACCTTTTCTCCTTATTTTTTTCTTTCACTTTTGCTTTTTTATTTATTTCATTTATTTATTTCAACAGCAAATATTCTAGCAACAAATTGTATAACATGTATATCAAGATATTCATTATATGAAGGGAAATGTGTTGATCAATGTCCTGATGGATTTACTTCAAATAATGCCATTTGTTCTCGTATTTTCTTTTTTATTTTCTGGTTTCAAATAAATAAATAAATAAAACATCAAAATAAATAAATAAATAATACTAATAATAATAATAATAATAACAGAAATGCAAAATCAAAATCAAAATCAAAGCCAGAACCAAGGTATTCATTGGATTTTGATTTTTATCTAACTAAATAAACTCAACTTTAAATTTATGGAAAAAAAAAAAATGAAATAGTTGGACTTGGAGTTGGATTGACATTTTTATTCTTATTTCTTATTTTATTGGCAATTCTCATTTTCTTCTTCATCAAAAGACAAAAAAAGAAACAAGAACAAAAGTTATCAGAAATTTCAATGGTTTTTCTTTCTTTTCTTTTCAGGGCAACATGAATAAATATTAACATTTTTCTGATAGGATAAAAGGAATAGTAACTTTTCTGAGTTGAACAAACGAGATAGATTTTCTTCAAGAAAAGGTTCCTCTTTGATTTATTTATTTATTTATTTATTTATTTATTTATTTATTTTATTTTCAGAACAATTTATTCTATCTAAATGTTCAGTTACAAATGAGAGTCACCGCTCAATTGGTGCTACTGGTCAAAACACAATGTTAAACACTGGCCTTGGTTTTTTAACATTTCTTTTTTTTTTAAAAAAAAAATATTAATTTGATTTAATAAAAAATAACAATAAAAAAAAGAACTTGATAGTTTTCCAGCATTTTTGATGTTAAATTTTGGATTAGATTTTAGGATTGAGAAAGAAATAGGAAAAGGAGGATCAGGATCTTTATCAATTTGTTGTCTTTTAAATGAAGAAACAAAAGATATGTTCAAAACTGATTTTGCTGTTGTCAAAATTTTAAATCGTATCTATTTTCATCTTCTTTCTCTTTATTATATTTTTATTTTTTATTTTTCCAAACTAACAAATTTTTTTTCTCTTTTTTCATCCAAATCATTTAGAAAAAAATGAAAATGAGAATCAAGATTTTATGAATGAGATTTCAATTACTTGGTTTTATTTTATTTTATTTTTTAGAATTGTTTTTTTTTTTCCTAACTTTTTTTCATCATTTTAATTAAGGTCATTATCATTTCATCCGAATGTTGTTCAATTGATTGGATATTGTGAAGAACCGAAATGTATTTTAACAAAACTTTATGAAAGAGATTTATTTTCACTTTTACATGATCCAAATGAAGGTTCAATTTCTTGATTTATTTGATTTTATTCAATCAATCAATAACAATAAAAAATCATTTCAAATATTGATTTAGAAATCAAACCAAGAAGAATGATTGAATTATGTCTTTGTATTGCCAAAGGAATTGAAAAAATTCATCAAGTTGGAATTGCTCATCGTGATTTGAAATCTAAAAATGTATTGCTTTTCTTCAATAATTCTTATCATAAAAGTTTTGAAAAAAAAAAAATGAAAATAGATTTTGATTGAAAGAGGACAAACAAATGAAGCAGAAGATATTCGAGCAGTAATTTGTGATTTTGGATTGGCTGTTACAAATCAAAATATTAATTCTGCTCCTCATGGTTTCTTTCCTTTTTTTTTTTTTCTTTTTTTTTTTAAACTTTTTTTTTTTTTTTCTTGATTTTTTTCTTGAATAACTTGATTCTAAATTCATTGATTTTAATTAGGATTATCACCACAATATACACCACCAGAAATATTTAATTCAATTCGACTCAAAACAACATTAGATGTGAAAGGTTATCAAAAAGCAGATATTTTTTCATTTGGAGTGATTATTTGGGAAATTATTACAAGACAAATTCCTTGGGCTGGTTCTTTTGAGGAAATTGAGTTTCAAATTAGGTTATTTTCTTTCTTTTTTTCTTTCTTTCTTCTTTATTTCTATTCTTCTCTTTTCTTTTCATAAAAATAACACTCAAACAACCCAAACTAATGAAATAAATCAATAAAATTGAATTAGGAGTGGAAAAAGATTAGAAATTGGAAATGTTGATCAATCCCTTGAATTTATGAAAAGATTAATGGAACAATGTTGGTTAGAAGATCCACAATCAAGACCTACACCTTCCTCAATTCTTCAATTGTTTCCAAAATCATAATCCCCACTAATCATTGTAAAAAGATAGTTAGAAAACGAAATTTTTGTTTTCCAAAGTTTAGAATTAAAACTCATTAATTTATCAAAAAAAGAAACAATTTATTCAAAAATTTGGGGTATTCAACTTAATAAATCTTATAAGGTTTTCCCATTGAGCTTTTAATATAAACCGATTTGACATTTTGCCACTTTTTCTTGAGTAAAGAGACGAGAAAGTTAACAGCCAACAAAATGTTTTGAACCACTTGATCCACAGTCATTTTTACATTTCCTACAGCAACTCCAAGCCCAAGTGTTTTCCTCAATTGAAACTTAATGATTGACTTTCCTTCCTCAACTTTTGTAACTAAATTATCTTCATGAGTTATTTTAGTTGGAAATTTTAATTTGGAGCAAACAGGTCCAAGCGTTCGAGGGATGATTCTAAGAATTGTATCTGAAGCAAAGAGTAGATCATATTGCTTGAAAAATCTCTTGATTTCTTTTTTATTCTTATTGAATTTCTTCAAATCATCAATTGAACAAGAAGAAAATTGATTTTCTTGTGCTTCTTCACAATGAAGTGCTTCTCCAATAATACAAACTTTAAGATTTGGTCTTGGTATATGTTTTAAACTAATTGCTCCATTAAAACGTCTCTCTGTGACAGTGGAGTAATTTTTTAAACCAATTTGAAGTTCGATTGTTTCTGTAAATTTTCGTTGTTTGATGGTGGAATCATTAATGAGATTGGTAACTGAATCAATGAGGAGAGCTTGTGATAGTTTACTGTTTTTTAAAAAATTGAAATTGAGTTTTTTTAAAAAATGAAGAAAGTAGAATTATAAGAGTTTTTATACCTCATGATTGAAGATTGGAGTTAAAAATACAACAACAAAACTTGTAAAAATTCAGTTTTCAAAAAACATAGCTCCACAATTTATACATCAATCTTTTCATATTGATAACTCTTACGCAACATCCTTTTTTTTTCCTTGAGTGATACAAAATCATATCTCAACAAGATTCACAACCTCTTGTCCAAAAACCAATAATTCAAATCCAACTCTAAGCTTTTGATCCATATATCCTCTTCCTCTTCTACTCTTGAGGAAATTGAATGAGCTTTTTCATTGAAAGGTTTGAGGTCCCAAGCTCAATTTTCACCAACTTCAACCATAGAAAAAAAAAAAAAAATCCTGTCCAACAACAATCAAGTATAACAAGAGCAAGACAACAATTTTGTTGATCGTTTTCACCAACTTCAACCAGTTCGTTGTTGAAGAATAATGGTTCATAATAATAGTTTGAAACAAAGTTCGAAAAGAAAGAAAATCAAGAAAGAGTCAAGGAAAAACAAAAAAAACAAAAAAAAAACCGTTACAATTTTTTGATGAGTCATTGTTTCGATTTCCAAACCCAACCAATCTCATTATATAAACTCATAAACTTATAACTCCTTCCAACTTCTCAATAATACAGTCACAATCTAATAGAATACAATACATTAACGAATTGAATATAACATCAACTTATTAGACTCATAATATAATTTATATAATTTTATCAATTTTGAGTTTGTTTTTTTTGACCCCTTGATGTTTAATTTTTTGACTTTTTTTATATTTGAAATCGATTTTCATAAATCGATTTAATTATGAATCGAATAATAACAAACTAGAAAGTTTTATAATATTTATCGTTTAATTGTTTTTTATTTTGAAAGTACTTTAAAGAACTTACTGAGAAATATATATATCTTCTTTGATAATTGATGATAATGAGATTTGATTTGATTTGAAAAACTATTAAAAAAAGTCAAAACGAACTCTAAATCAATCAATTGAGCTTTAATTGAGAAATGATCAAACTTACATTATATTATCAAATAATACTCAAGTAAGTAATATTAACAATAATTCATTGTAAAAAATTGATCAAATCAATAATAATTAAGAGATAAATACAAAAAGTCAAATTAATTAATTGGTTTTCGTTGACTTTTGTGAGTCATTACTAATAGATAACTTGACTCATTTCTTATTTCTTTAACATTAACTCGAACTTCTATCTAAATAGAAAAGTTTTGAATAGAAGAAGAAGAAAACTACTCTAGTTTCTCAACAATGGCAGAGAAAGCTTCTCAAGTTATGTTAGCTGAAAAATGGACAGAGAAAACTGTAATTTTTTTATATCAAAAAACATTGATTTTTCAATTAGAACTGAAATAAATATGATTGTTGATTGAAATAATTAATTCATATCTTTTTATATTAGGATCCAACCGGTTATTATATCTCTGAAAAACTCGATGGTATTATTTTTTGAAATTTTGTTGATTCATTTATTGATTATTTGATTTAATTGACATTTTTTTTAAAAAATAATAATAAAAGGGATTCGAGCATATTGGAGTGGAGGTGCATTTTATAGTCGAAATGGAAATTTATTGAATGCTCCAAAATGGTTCAAACAAGGCCTTCCAACAGATCAACCTTTAGATGGAGAACTTTGGTGTGGTCACAATCAATTTCGTCAAACTGTGAGTATTGTTAGAAGAAAAGAACCTACAGATGATTGGAAATTTGTAAAATAGTAAAATTTCTTTTTTCAATTTCATTGTTAATCATCAAAAAAAAAAAAAAAAAAAATCAAATAAAAGTTATGTCTTTGATGCTCCAGATTATCCTGGAAGATTTGAAAAAAGAATGAAATATCTTGAAGATACTTTAACTTCAAAAACTCCCCATGCTGTTGCTGTTGGAATGAAGGAGTGTAAAGGAACTGAACACCTTCTTCAAGAATTAAAAACTGTTGAAAAAGCAGGAGGAGAAGGATTAATGTTAAGAAAACCTGGATCAAATTATGTTTAGTAAAATTCTTATTTTTTTTTTTTTAAATCAAAAAAGAAAAAAAAACCAATCAACCAACAACATAACAAACTATGAATAGTGGAAGAACTGTCACCCTTTTGAAGGTCAAAAATTTTTATGATGAAGAAGCTATTGTCATTGGTTTGATTTTTCTTTCTTTTTTTTCAAATAAACTACGAGATGAGAATAATTTTTTTTTTTTTTTTCACTCCCAAAAAATAGGACATGAAAAAGGTACAGGAAGACTTCAAAATTCAATGGGTTCTATTCAAGTCAGAACTCCTGATGGTAGAGAATTTTCAATTGGATCTGGTAAACTTTTTTTTTATTTTTAATTTCTTGTTTTATTTTTTTAAAAAATTTGATTAATTTTTTTTTTTTTTTTCAGGTTTTACTGACAAAGAAAGATCCAAACCACCCAAGATTGGATCTATTGTGACTTATAGAT
>Ga0209960_1003364_pt1 | contig 13992 bp, 9 predicted proteins | sample ThiBiot_500_plan_2_FD_183947 | JGI IMG/M metagenome (GOLD analysis project Ga0209960, IMG submission 183947) | Wastewater bioreactor microbial communities from Cape Town, South Africa - Thiocy_expt_500_plan (SPAdes) | ecosystem: Engineered > Bioreactor > Thiocyanate-remediating >... | reverse complement strand
CTATTATATACGTATACTCCCTCATCTGTGCATTACATACAAAAAAAAAACTTTCAATATCCATCATGTTTATATATAGAATTTTGTTAAAGACTAACGGCAATTTTTTTTGCACTCTACTGTATATATATCTCTACATGCATATGTACTCATTAATCTCGTTGAAACGTACTTTTCTTTTTCTAAGTCACAGATGACTCAAGAGAGTTAAATCAAACGATGCATATCTGATTACGCAGGTTATATATTCGACGCCTTTTTTTTTATGTCTGTATATATTATCTATCATATTCATACTTGTGTATACACTTAAACACAACGACGATATTTTATTTAACGAACAATTATGACAGACATGAAAAAATCGACATCGAAAACTGGTAAATCCGATGAGAATGTGGTAGTGAAAACTGCACATACAATTCGAGATAAAGTTCATGGTTTTACTGAAGAAGTCAAAGAAAAAGCACATAATTTAACGCATAGTGACGACGGAAAAAAAGGCAAAAATGACAAGAAAAAAGATTCCAAATTACCGACATCATCGAAACTCGGAGACAATGATTCAAATAGCAGCAGTGAAGAAGAAGATACTTCAAAAATACCACCACCATTATCGACGAGTATGTGTCGAAATTATTTCTTTAAATAGTTAAATCTTTTTTTGAAAATCAAGATGATAATGCTGCTGCTGCTCCTCCTCCTTCTTCATCATCCAGTAAACCATCTGGTTTACCATCTGGAGGTGGTAGTTCAAAACCAGAAGACGACAATGCTACTGCTGCACCACCATCATCTTCCAGTGGTGATTCAAAACCTCCAGAAGAGAAGAAAGACGATACTGGAGCTGCTGCACCACCATCATCATCTTCTAGTGGTGATTCGAAACCTCCAGAGGAGAAGAAAGATGAACCTGGAACTGCTCCTCCTTCAGGTACAGATGCAGCTAGCAAACCATCGAGTACTTCTCCGAGTAAATAAAATAAATGATTAGTTCATTTGAATGATATTCTGATTTTAGAAGTAGATGATAGTGAAAATTCGAGTGATCGTATACATATCTCCTTCGATGGAGTAGAAACAGTCGATGATTTACTCGAACGAATCGACGACGCTGTTGAAAAAGCAAAAATTGTTGTTAATCCTGCACAAGCATCGACTTCTGAATCACAAGCAAAAGATCCCAACAACGAACCAATTCGTATCAAACATGGTGACGTTCACAAAATCGAAGATCTCCTCCTTCTCGTCAACAACCAACCAGGCGACCGTCGAGTTATTCTCGACGACGCTCCAAATCAATCCACATCCATTTCCATTCAAAAGAAATCTGGCACAACAACCGAACAAGGTCCTGATTCAAAAACTACAATTCAAAAAGCTGAAACTCCTACAGGAGCAACTGAAGAAACTCCTGATTCAAAAACTACAGTTCAAAAGACTGAAACACCTGGAGGAACAACAAAAGAAAAGACTGAAGAAACTCCTGATTCAAAAACTACAATTAAAAAAACTGAAACTCCTGAAGGGACAACAAAAGAAAAGACTGAAGAAACTCCTGCAGGAACAACAAAAGAAGAAACTAAATCGGTTCAACAGCCAATAGCTGATGATGGTGAACCTGATCAAATTCATGTCAATATTGATAATCTGGAAAGTGTTGATGATATGTTAGATCGTATTGATGATGCAGTGAAAAATACGCCTGTTATCATTGATACGAAACCTCGTGACGATGATCGAGCTGCATCATTGAAATTTGGAAAGAATCAAACCGATGAAAACACTGCACATTTCTAGACTCGCACATGTATCTATATTTTTTTTTGACAAATAAAATTACAGTAAAAGCAGCTAGTGACATCTATAAACAAAATTTTACTTTCGATAGCGACCAGAATAGAATATCTATAACAAATGAATCACCAATATAAACGCTGGAAATCCACATTCTCTACTTTTCATTGAAATCGAACGCGAAAAATCTCTTTGTGTACGGTTTTTTTTCCAGATTTTTATCATTTCTTGTACCAACAATAAATCAATCATGCCTGAACAACCATTCGAAAACGATAGTGACAACGACAATTCGCCGTTTGACGACGACGAGGTTTTACTTTGAAAAATAAAGCCAAAAAACGAAAGAAATCTTTCTCTTTCAGAGTGAACAGAACGTGCCAACGCCTGACTTTACTGACGATGATTACGGATCGGATTTGGGTGATGACGGTGAGAATCGAAAGTGTCTCGTTTGAAATAGATTTTTGTTCTTGTTGTCTAGTTCTCTGCCCGGATTTAGTTGCCGAACGTCCACGAGAACACGAGAGTTTAGGCAATATAATCGTCGTCGACAATCTACCGAAAGTCGATCAAACAAAACTCGAAAAATTGAAAGCTGTCGTTTCGAAAGTCTACAGCAAAATCGGCGTTGTTCGAAAGGAATACTATCCATTGGACGACGAAGGCAAAACCAAAGGGTATTTTGTTTTGATATTTGTTTAAATTTAACTAAATTTCATAAAATTAGCTACGGATTTTTCGAATTCGATAACGAATTAGCTGCTCAGGAAGCTGTCAAACAAACCGATGGCTATCGTCTCGATAAGAATCATACGTTCTCCGTTTGTTTAATGTCGGATTTCGATCGGTAAATCGAATATTTTTTTGTTAAGAAAAAAACTGAAATTATTATTTAGATTAACTCAAGTACCATCGGAATCGACGGATACTGTAAAAATTTGCTTTTGTTTGTCTCTAAAAATCGTCCGATTTTCGAATTCGATTAGGGCAATTTGCACGCTTGGTTAACCGAACCGGATGCTGTCGATCAATTTGCTGTTCAATCGGACGATCCGAAGAAAATCACGATCTATGCCAACGCACTTTCACAACCGATTGTTCTCGAAGATCGAAATGTAAAATTCGATTCTTTTCTTTTTTTCGTTTTACTTTCTCTTTCGTTCGAAAATTAGAAATGGACGGAGAGTATCTTCATTTGGTCGCCAAAAGGCACGTATTTAGCGTCATTTCACGAGCAAGGCATTGCTCTTTGGGGTGGCAAAGAATTCCGACAAATTCAACGGTAGATAGAAAAAACGAAATTTGAACATATTTGAAAGAATTTGTTTTCGAAAAGTTTTGCTCATCGTGGCGTGAATTACATTGATTTCTCTCCGAATGAACGTTATCTAATTACGCTTTCATCTCGACCGAATAATCCCGAAGCATTCATCGTCTGGGATGTGATTACAGGTCAAAAGAAACGTTCATTCCCATTCGAACAACAATATTCAACTGGTTCAGCTTATTTCAAGTAAAAAGTCAAAAAAATCGACCTTCTGATTTGTTTTTTCTTCTTCAGATGGTCATATCAAGATCAATTCTTTGCTAAACAAGGTTCGGATGGGATTTATATGTACGACACTGAAGTGAGTCGATGGTTGAAATCGAAATAAAAAAAAACTGTTGCGAATTGGTTTTTCAGACATTTCAATTGGTCGATAAGAAACCATTTAAAATTCCGTCATTAGCCGATTTTCAATGGTCGCCAACGGACAATCGACTTGCCTATTGGACGTCTGAAGATGGTAATTTACCAGCTCGATTGATTCTTGCGGAATTAAACGGCGTCAAACTCGATGAAGTTCGATCGAAAGTAAAATAGATTTTTTTTGAAATATTTTTCCAGCAAAAATAAATGTTTGTAAAAAAAAGACGTTGTTCAATGTAATTGATTGTAAATTATCGTGGCAAAAACGTGGCGATTATCTTGTTGTCAAAGTCGATCGTTATACGAAGAAGAGCGGCGAGAAAAACAATCCGAAATATTCGGGTTTAATTTATAATTTCGAGATTTTTCATATGCGAGAGAAGAACGTGCCGTTGGACACATTGGAAGTCAAAGGTAGACGAGAGAAAATGAGCTGAATTTTATTTGAAAATTCATCTAGAATCGATTCAATCGTTTGCGGTTGAACCAAACGGTCATAAATTGATTGTGATTACGGGAGAAAATCTTCGAACGAACGTCACATTCTACCGAATGGGTCAGGGCCAAAAAAGTGGCAAAATCGAAGCGTTAAAAGTTGTGAATCAACCGGTGACAAGTGCAATCTGGGCGCCCAATGGATCCTATGTTGTCCTGGCTGCAATGAAAACTGGGTAGGAGATGAGTTGTTTTTTTAATTCGAAAGTTTAGTTTTGTGTGTATGTAGAACATCATCTGGTGGTTTACTAGTCTTTTTTGATACCAATGAATTGAGTATGATGGCCAAACAGGAACATCCCGATCTCTCCGATGTTGAATGGGACCCAACCGGTCGTTATGTTACGTCCTATGTCAATCTCTACAATGCCAAAGTAGAAAACACTCTCAATCCCTCAAAATCTGATAATTTTCAACGTCCTGTTTAGCGTGATCATTCGTTTAAAGTCTGGACATTTCAAGGCAATCTTGTTTTCGAAAAAACCGTCGAACGTTTGGTGACATTTCGTTGGCGAGCACGTCCGCCATCGCTTCTCACTGAAGATATGATAAAAGTTCGCTTTTTTTTTCATTCGCAATTTCACGAAACATGCCTTTGTTTTTTTTTCAACAGGAAGTTCGTCGAAATCGTAATGTTTGGACGGCGAAATTAGATATTCGCGATCGAATGTTACGCACAGGTGAATCGGCCAAACAACAGGAACATCGACGAAAATTACTCGAAGAATTTCAGAAATTAAAAGAGAAAAATCTCAAACGTTTAGCAATACAAAAAGGTCATCGAATGAAATTACGTGCCGGTATCGATACCGACACATTGTTCGATGTACAATCGACAAATATTGGCGAAGAAGTGGTCGAATTTTTACTTAAAACCGAAGAAGTCGAATATAAACCCTAATCAAAAACAACAGATCGTTTCTTAGTTCGATTTTTGTTCTTCGTTCAATAAAAAACAAAACCTAAAGAGAGAGAAGAATTCAACATAATGACTCGTTTGTTCTTTCTTCAGATCAATGTCAAAACGGTTCTTCGAAGGCGCTCAACACGCCGTACGCTACGCTCTTACACGGCCGACCTATCCGCCTGAATTAATGAAAAATATCATTTCATTTCTCAATATCAAAGTGTGACATCAAACAAATTTGTTTTTTTGTCCTTCGATTCTTCTCTCGTTCGTAGTACAAAGGTGACCATGATTTAGCCGTTGATATCGGCTGTGGAAGTGGTCAGAGTACGGAGTTATTATCGACGTATTTTACGAAAGTTTACGGGTATGACATCAGTCCAAATCAGATCAAACAAGCCAATGCAAAAAATAAACTCGAAAATGTGAAATATAGGTAAAAGAAATGAGTTTGTGAGAGATTGACAATTGTATTTGTTTTGGTTAGAGTTAATGCAGAAAGCGAAATTCCACATGAAAATCAATCGATTTGTCTTATTACGACCGCACAGGTCAGCGAGCTTTTCTGTAAAATCTTATTTACAGTTTGTTTTCCTTCTCAGGCAGCTCATTGGTTCGATTTGAAGCAATTCTACAGTGAAGTTCAACGAACTTTAAAACCTCAAGGTGTACTCGCAATCTACGGCTACGGTCTACCATCAGTCAAAGATTCAGTCAAAGTCAACAATGTTATTCAAAATGTAATTTTAATAGCCAACTTCTAAACTAAGCAAATTTTGTACCGGATTTATTTTTCTCAAGCAAATCCTTTCCAAAACAAACAGCCCTCAGATCTAATGTGCTATGCAAAAGTAATGAGACAAATTGATGTCGATGCTATTACAACTCACTCGATCATTTCAACATAGTTCGCTCGTTATTGAATAGAGTAAGTAAAGTTGTTACTAGAAGACACTTAACAAATACTGTCACCAGTTTCTCTATTAATTATCAAAATATTCTTTTTCAACGATAAAACCATGCTTGTTACAACTTTGAGATCAGATCTTTTTGCTTTCTTTCAAAATTTTCTGAGTAATTGATTGAGATTTTAACTTTCAGTTTCTCTCATAAATCTTTCGTTCCTAATTAACACTGTATTTTCTAAATTGATTTCATTTTGAGTGAATTGGGTAGAGATTTTTGTTATTAAATGCGAATGATATTTTGACCAGTTAATCATGCTTGGACGTCTTGTGTATAATGATCATCACTTAATCCGGTCATATCAAATCCAAATCATTAGTGAATGAGGCGGATTTATGAGTGACTTTAATCGCTTCCGAAAACATCCATTTAGATGTGTTTCTGTCCTTAAGGGAGAAGGTCTGCTCAAGATGAACATAAACATAATTCTTTTTTGTGATAAGACCATTCGAGCCATAGTTTTAGATTCAAACGTTATTTAACATTTAACTTTAACATTGGATGATAGAATTGATAGTTCAACCTAACTTGCTTACTTAAAAAAACGAGAAAACTACTGATCTTTTACAAAAATGAGGCACATTTATATGATGTGTAACAACATGGTTTTAGAGGTCTTCATGCTCTTTCCTTCTTTTTCTCTATTTCTAACAATTAAGAAACAAACGATATATGGTTCGAAAGTGGACATCTTCTTCTATTGAAAGCAACTTCGAGTGACCTTAATCAATAGCATGGAACTGAATAATATCATCAGACATTTGTCTCATTACTTTTGCATCGCACATTACTTCGAAGTTTTCTTAAGAGCGACTTTTTTTTCATATCGTCGTCCGAAATTATACAAAAATTTTGCCTTTTCTATATGATACGCATAATTTCAAATGTATTCGAATTGTTTTCTAGGTAAACTTCACGAAATACAACTAGAAGTAATTAGAGAAAACAAAATGATTTTTAAAAGGTTTTTTTTCTTGGAAAGAGAAAAAAAGCAAAATTTTTGTATAATTTCGTACGACGACTTCAACATACATGTCAAACTTGAAAGTTGAATTCAATTTTACAATTTTATTTCTTCAGCTGAATTTTCAACTTTTCAATTTTATTCTCTAAACTTGAAACAAAATTTGTAGTTCTTTTTCTAACAAACAAAAAATTTATAAAACAGTTCGATATTTCAGTTCTATAAAAAAGTTCGTCCGTATTTTCCACCTGATCGTGAACAAATCGACAATAAATACGCCAATATCGAATTGCCTTTTGAAGACAAACTTCGGTTGGACAAGTGAAAATTGATGATTGCAAAACATTTTCTTTTGACATTTTTAGAGATGAGAGTGTGGAGATTAAATACGAATGGGAAGTCGATCGATTTCTTGCGTACGTATCGACATGGTCTGGCTATATTAATTATACAAAAGAATGTCCAGAAAATGATATTCTTCTCGATTTTCGTCGAGAGTAAATACAATCGAGATTTCCATCAAAACAAAACTTTCTCCTTTCTCTTTAGTCTAATCAAAGCAATGTCAAACGAAAAGGATCCATTGAAAATTTCTTTTAATACATTTCTTTTACTCGGTCGAAAGAATTAATAAACAAAAAAACGTCTAATATTTGTTTCTTCTCCTTCAGATATGCTCACGTACGAAAACGTAACCATCGGTCAACGAGTCGAAGTTCTGCACGACGAAAAGATTCTCTACGGAACGGTTTTATACAAAGGACCGATTGTTAGCCGACGAGGCATTTGGTTAGGCATTGGTTTAACCACACCCGATGGAAATAATGATGGCAGTTGGAAAGGACGAGTTTACTTTCGAGAACAAATGAACTACGGATTGTTTACGACAATCGATCGGATTCGATTGGCACCGGATATTCCACGAAAGTAAATCGTTCGATTCAACAACAAAAAAAGTCTCGTTATTATTTTTGATTTTCTAGACAAAGATCATTCTATCGAACAGTTAATAAGAAAAGTATTGTCGAAGAAGAATTATTCGGAAATACCGATCCGATTGAATTACCACCGCCGAGATCCAACGCAAGTATACCGAATTCGAAAGTGAAATCATCGCTGGCCAATCCTCATCAACGGCCGACGTCACGTGCTTTTGCCGGTTATGAACAACGGTTTCCACTTGGTCAAACTTTAGCTGCGCAAATGGATGAGAAAATTCGAAAACAACGAGCGCAAGAAGCTCTTACTGCAAGTCAATTAATTGATAAGCCGTAAGAATCTTTTTCAAATGCAAAATTTATTGAAATGATTGTGTTTTTTTGTAAAGAGAATATACATTTGCACCGGCACCATCGATTCCGAAAGTTTTCATGCCGCCAAGTGAAGTTCATCGGGCGAAACAAAATGGTTTCGAAAGAATGAGCATACCGCGTTATACGGTTGTTTATGATCAACATGATTTTCTTGAATAATCTCTCTCCTTCCGTCCGTCCGTTGCTTTTGTCAGTTTTATGTTTATATTAACACAATTCTCAATTTTCTTTTTGAAATACTAATAAAAATCAATTTATTAAACAGACATGACGATGTTCGAATGGTCGGTAGAATTTACGAGATAGAACAGCTAAACATGTCGTGAAGCACCTTCTTAAAATCTTAGAAAGAATAAAAGAAAATAGAGAGATTCTTTTTACTTGAATTAAATTTGATAAAGAAACATCCGTTCTAAAATTTAATCAATTGCTGACGTATTAAAAACATATGTAGCAAAAATCTAATCTCAACTTATCTTGAAACACATCTGCTAATGAAAATGTTCGCCCACCGGATTCATAAAGCATATAAAAAAGGAAATACATCTGTTTTCAAAATCATAAAGTTAAATCCATTTGAATAAAAATGTTCTGTTGGAAACTTCTCATTTATTTAACATTTCTATATTCGATCAATGGAAAATTTCAAGTTAATATGTATTATACAGATGATTCGAATCAAATTCAAAATCTTACACAAAACAACTGTTTACGTCTATTTTTCAAAACACAGAGTGCTAATCTATTTAAAAAATTCTCTTTTTGCTTAAGTGATTTACCATCAACACTTAAAATCGAACCAAGTAATTCAATTAAAACTTATACTTTTCAACAATTGAAAAAACAAAATATAACTTCTGAACACTTATACTTTTGGTCAACACCAATCGATATCATCGAACAATATCAATTATATTTAAATACGAACAATACAAGTTTAGCTAAAAAAATATTTTATAAATGTATTTTACCAAGATTCGGTCCTCAATGTCAGTATCAACTTATGTTTTATGATTCTCAGCTATCATCTCTTTATAAAAATATCGAGATAGGTTTTGGAGGATTCGACAGTAATGCACGACCTTTTATAATGACTTGTTATGATCATTTAGAATGTCATCGAAGTAATTCATATACATGTTTAGATTGGACTGATATTTGTGATGGGTATATCGATTGTTTAAATGATGGAATCGATGAAAAAGATTGTTGGCAATTAGAAATCAATCAATGTAATCAAAATGAATATCGATGTTCAAATGGTGAATGTATATCGATATTACTTTATGAAAAGACTGAATTATTCACTGATTGTTTTTATCATGAGGTTATGCTTCACGATGAACGAGATGGCAGTGGTGTATGTAATTTAAGGTATCATTCATTCGACGAATGTGATGAGATTACATGTCCATATTCACCTTTAACAAGTTCTTGTTCAAGTGATCGTCAGTATTATATATTTATGACGATGCATATCAATGATAATAACTCTCTATCGAGTGATAGTTGGCTATCACTAACATGTTACCTCAATTTGGCACTTGACGAGTATCCGATTTGTAGAGGATTCTGTGATCGAAACGATTGTATTCAAACAATCAATCAAACTTATCCTGAGCAAATCTTCTTTCCACAAAAGCCAATTTTATTTGAAAATATTTATTTCGTTTATATGAAACATGAAATTATGAATACCACTGATCCTCATAATATATTGCCATATATTTGCTATACAACAAATATTTATAACGATTATTTTCAGCAATATTTAACTTTTAAAATGAATAATTTCACATGTATTTATTCAAAAAAATTTCTTGATTCTAATTATGGAATATTATCATTATACGAGACTGTTCTTAGGAATTTGTATCTCGCACTTCGACGATATCATTTAACTTGGAATTATACATCAGATATCTGTCAAAAACCTCAAATGTATCAATGTATTGACTCATCGAAATGTATTTCTGTTCATCGATTATTAAATGGAATCTATGATTGTCCATATACCGATGATGAAAATCAAACTTTAATTTATACTTCGAATATTATTCAACATCAGATAAAAGATTGGCTAAAACAAAGAATAGAAGTTAGACGAGCGATTCCATATGCTGATGATATTAAGAATACGATTTTATTTCACTATATTTGTGATCGAACTGTTGATCTATTACCAATAATTATTGATGGAGAAAATCATACAGATGAAAGTGAATGTCAACAATGGGAATGTGATAATCTATATACACATTGTCAACATGGATGGAATTGTTTAAATGGACAAGATGAAACTGGTTGCCCAGAATATGTTTATAATCCTAATCTTGCAAATTGTTCAAGAAATTTTCATACATGTGTATCACCAGAAACAAATCAATTTATATGTTTGGCATTAGAAAAAGCCAATGATGGAAACATCGATTGTTTAAGTGCAACAGATGAAGATATTTTACGTGTACAAATGATGAGTATTTATAACGATGCAATTCTTAGGCAAAATTTCTATTGTAGAAATCAAAACTCAAGTTTATTACTATCAAATACTGCTTTATGCAATAATTATTCAGATTGTGAACATGGAGAGGATGAACGATTTTGTACAACACAAAGAATTCACAATGATTATGGTATTTGCATAGGCAAATTAAACTATGAAATAGCCTCGACTATTGAGAAATTTTTGTGTGATTATAAATCCACGACCAGAACAGATCCATTAATTTACTTTCAACTTGAACAAAACGATCATCAAATCTCAGCAGTTTTATTAAGTTCAACTATCAGAAAACTAGAAAATCAACATCATAATCACTGTTACCAAGGAGTTCATATTCGTATTTGGTTAAATGGAAAAATTAATTCATTTATTTCAGCATGTCTTTGTCCGCTATACTATTATGGTTTATACTGTCAATATCAAAATCAACGGGTTAATCTTCTTATCAAATTTCAAACATTATCTGATTCTTTACGAACACTATTTACAATATTTTTTTTACTTATTGATAATACCGATCAACGAATCATTCATTCATATGAACAATTAACTTATTCATCAGCTAAATATTGTGAAGAGGCATTTGAATTAACCTTAATCTATGGAAATCGATCAAAAAATCTCACGAAACAATATCAAATTCATGTCGATATCTTTGAAACCCTTTCACTAAAATATCGTGGAAGTCTTCTATTTCCAATTAAATTCTCATTTTTACCTGTTCATCGTCTTGGTCTTTTTATTTCAATACCTCCATCAAAGAATTTAAATCAGAATTGTGAAGAACTTAAATGTCAACATGGTCAATGTATTCGATATTGGAATAATACGAATAATGAAATGTTTTGTCAATGTGAAAAAGGATGGAGAGGAAAATATTGTTCAATTCCATATGTCTGTCAATGTTCTTCGAATTCGACTTGTTTAGGAATTAGTTTATCAAATAATCGATCGATATGTGTTTGTCCGAAGAATACATTTGGTACTCATTGTCTAATTAATTTAACAACTTGGACTCGGACAATACAAAACGAATCATTATGTCATAACCGAAGTGAACTTATCATATTAACAGAAGATTATTTGAATTCAAATGAACATTTAATTTGTCATTGTAAAAAAGGTTTCAGTGGTCGTTCATGTGAAATTATCGATAGTCAACTTACTTTTACATTCGATGAAAATATTAAGTTAACTCAATCAATAATCATTCACTTTATTTATATTAAGCCTTTTTATTTATATAACAAAATCAGAGATTTTAGTGATATTTCAAGATCAACTACTTTTCGAACAATTAATTATCAAGAAGAATCTGTGATTATCCACTGGTCACAACCATTTCATCTTGTTTTTATTGAGTTATTAAATGTAAATAAATATTATTACTTAGCTGTAATCGATAACAGTGATAATCAAACGAAGTTAATCAATAAAACTATTCAAACATCTGATCGTTGTCTCCATATCAGTGAAATATTTAATCAAACATTTCTTCAATGGAATTTAATTCGTCGAATTAAATATTATCATTTACCTTGTCAAAATCTATCATTGAATCTCAAATGCTTTCATGATGAGAAACACTTCTGTTTATGTTATGATTTTTTTGAGAAACGTTTAGCAAATTGTTTTCTATTTCAACATAATTTAACTTATGATTGTTCAGGTCGAAGTAGATGTGAAAATAATGGTCGATGTTTACAAAATGATCCAATTTGTCCAACACAAACAAAATGTTTTTGTCAAAGATGCTATTCAGGTCACCTTTGTCAATTCAATACAGATGGCTTCGGTTATTCACTTGATGCTCTCTTAGGTTATTCTATTCAACCTAACGAAAACCTCTCTCAACAGCCACCCATCATCAAAATAAGTTTAGCACTAATAGTCATCTTATTTACTCTTGGTATGATTAATAGTATTCTTTCGTTAATTACATTTAAAAATAAACCTGTTCAAGAAGTTGGTTGTGGTTTCTATTTATTAGGAATATCGATGAATAGTTTATTTTTAATGATTTTCTTTGCATTCAAATTCTCTTTTCTTCTTCTTACTCAAATGGAAATAATCACAAATGATACATTCTTTTATATTCAATGTCATTCAATAGATTTTCTTCTTCGAATTTGTTTACAAATGGATCAATGGTTAAATGCTTGTATCGCTCTTGAACGTATCATAACAGCTATTCAAGGTGCTCATTTCGATAAAAAACAAAGTAGAAAAGTAGCTAAATTCATAGTTATTTTTCTTTCTTTGACTATTATTGGTACTTCTATTCATGATCCTATCTATCGAGATATAATTGATGAGAAAAACGAAGGTGATGATAACCAAAACGATAGAAAATGGTGTATTGTTCGATATAAAGCAAGTTTACGAACTTATGATTATATTATTCATACGATACATTTCTTTGGTCCTTTTCTTATTAATATTATATCATCAATCATGTTAATTCTAAAGAAAACTCATCAAGAATTAAAAATGCAGCGTAATCGCACATATAAAGAAGTATTTCGCGATCAAATTCATCAACATAAACATTTACTCATTGCTCCTCTTGTTTTAACTTTACTTGCAGTACCGCGTTTAATTTTAACTTATTTATCGAAGTGTATGGAATCTAATAATGATACTTGGTTGTATCTCGCAGGATATTTTATTTCATTCGTACCATCAATGATGAGTTTTCTTGTTTTCGTTATGCCGTCGAAGTTCTACAAAAAAGAATTTAGAAAGTTGGTTGATCAATATCGAAAAGTTCTTCGACGACCTTTCCAACCAACTGTAAAATAAAATGCTTGGTTAAAAAAAACGAAAACTTAGGTTTCAGTGCAGGATTAACAACAAATACACCGAAAACAATATCAACTACAATTTTATCCGTTTGTCCCGAACCGGCTGCAGATGGATAAATATATAATTTAATAATATTTCCATTTTTTAATGTTCGTGTGACTATCTTAGCAATATTATCCGAAGAAACAGCTAATTGTACTTGAGCTTTAACACCGAGAATTTTCAATTCAACCGTAACGAAATGATTCGTGTGAATATACACAATAATCTTTTGTTTTTATTTCGATCGAATAAAAAGCACTTAGCCACTTTTCTTTTATAAATTCGATGATTTTCTGTTTGTCATTCGTACAAATCGAAGTTGACGAATATCTTCTGTATGATGGGAAAATTTCGAAACAAATTAAAATATGAAAAACTATTTTGAGGATGAAGGCATACATCTGTATTTGTAAGAGTTTTGAATCGAACTAAGCAGATACTCAAATGTCTTTCGCTCAACACACATCTGCCCTTATGGAATGCAGTATTCTCGAATTTTGCTAA
>Ga0209960_1003362_pt1 | contig 14000 bp, 18 predicted proteins | sample ThiBiot_500_plan_2_FD_183947 | JGI IMG/M metagenome (GOLD analysis project Ga0209960, IMG submission 183947) | Wastewater bioreactor microbial communities from Cape Town, South Africa - Thiocy_expt_500_plan (SPAdes) | ecosystem: Engineered > Bioreactor > Thiocyanate-remediating >... | reverse complement strand
ACAAAACTTTTGTCAAAAGTGAATCAAATTGATTCAATTCTAAGTCCGAAATATTTATGATCTAATTCTTGGATCTTGAATTACTTTACAAAATTTTCAAGGATACAAAAAATCAATGTCTAATTTCACAAACTTTTTCAAAAGTTAATACAAGGGAAACAACTTGAAAATGGAGAAGGGCATTTAATTCTAACTCTTGGGACTTTGTATTTCCGTTTTTGTTGTTGTTGATGCTGTTGTTGTTGTTGTGATTTTGGAATTAAAAGTTGGTCATCATTTGTGAAGGGAACTGAAACAAGTTCTTCTTCTTTCAAATTTTCTTTTAAAAGTGCTTGAGTTGAACTCTGAAACTCATTTGCTTCGTTTGTTGCTTCTTCCTGAAAGAAAAGAAAAAGAAAAGAAAAGGAAAGAAATATTTTCAATGAATCAAAATCAAAAATAAAAATGAGTAAAATAAAATTACGAGAAAAAGTAATAACGGTTTTGGAGTTCCAGCAGATCCTTTACTACACTTTCGTGCAATTTCGAATTCTAAATAAATTCGAATTTTAATAAGAAGATCATTTCACAAATTTTTTTTTAAAAAAAAGAAAGAAAGAAAGGAACGAAAATAAAAGAAAAAAAGATAACCTTGATTCCATAAAATTGAAGTTTTATCAGAACCAGCTGAACCTCTGCTAGATCCAGGATATTGTGATGCTTGAAAATAGGATTTGTTTTTTTAATTCCTTCATGTTATTTGTTTGAAAAAGAAAAAAAAAATGAATAGCAATTTTACCTGCAAAGAATTCTTCTTCTTTGATTGAATCTTCTTGTGTTAGAGGACGAATAGTACCTATTAACTTTGTACTTTTCCATGTTGTTACAACAAGAGGGAGCCGATTATATGTTTCTTTTATTCCAGTTATATAAGCATTTTCAATAATTGAACCAATTCCAAAAACTCTAGCAGTTATACTACCTTCTAAAATTATTTGGCAAGATCGAGGATCAATTGGGTAGACCACCATATTTGAATGAATATCCACTTTATCTGACAAAGTTGGAAGTTTTGATTGAGTTTGAATTTCATATGGTGGTGTTGATTTTACAAATTGATGTACTTCATCTATAAATCCTGATGTCTTTCCTAAAATCTTTTGAAATAATATCGGTAGTTCCTATTTCACACAAGTATATTTAAATTAATTTATACTAAGTTTACTTTCTAAAAATAATAAAATAAAAATAAAAAAATAAAAAACCTGATTAGGAGTACTTCTAATAAGTTTACAATTGACTCCATCTTCATCCCACTCACGAATCAGCTCAACAGACTTCAAATCACATACCTCACAGAAAATTGCTTGAAAATTCACAGTAAATCTATTCTCAAAGAACTCTTGTGCATTTAACTCCACAACTATCTCCAATCTAAATCTCCCCATTTTTCTCCTTGAAACAAATTTTTTACAACTAATATAAAAGCTTGATATGATGTTTAAGTGAAGTGAAGTTCAAAGGGCTCTAAAGTCTTCAGGGGGAGAGAAATCCTTTAATTAATTGCCTGGGAAAATAAAATTATTTGAATTCAATTGCCTCTCCCAGAAAATCGAGATGAGAACCACAAGGGGAAATCTTATTGTTTTCAACTTTTTGTCTCTTTTTTTTTTTTCTTTCCTGTTCTTACAAAAATTGAGATTGTTCTTTGAGAGTGTGAATTCTATTACAAACCAAGAGTATTTGAGATTTGATATTCCTTTTACTTCCTTCTAATTGACTTTGGTAATGAAAAGTGGATTTGATTTTGAAGAAGAACAAACAAAAAAAAATCAGGCGACCAAAAAAAAAAATTTGGCGGGTGATTCGTTTTTTTCTTTTCTTTTTTGAATCCAAAAACAAACAAAATAAAAATGGCGGATTTGATGAAACTGTTTCAATAACTGATTCTGGAGGAATTATAGATCATATATTTGAAGTGAAATATAGGTTTGAATGTAAAACTTTTGTGAAGAAAAAATCAATCAAGAATGAGAGAGGAAATTTGAAGAATATTAATAATAACCATCGAAAATCAAAAAAGAAATTTTCAATTTTGAAGAACCTTCAAACATGTTTGTAAGAGATATGATTCGAATCAAACAATCAAGGAATTGAAATTGATGAAAAACTACAATCCAATTTTTCAAATTAATGAATTAATGAAAAATCAAAAAAAAATCATTAATAATTCTAATACTTTTTGAAAATATTAATAGATGTTATGAGTATGTTTCTTCCTCGCTCAGTACAAGTGAAACCAAAAGAAAAGCCAAAACTAAAACCTTTAGTAACCCAACCTCAAGTTCAACAACAACAACAACAACAACAACAACAACAACAACAACAACAACAACAAGAAAGTCAAGAAAATCAACCAAATCCCAACTTTTTCAATATTCCACTAAGAAATGAAAATGAAAATGGGCAATTGTTGAAAAAGGATACTCTTGATAATGAGAAGAAAGAATTAAATTTGAATGAAGATAAAAGATCTGAAGAACAATTGGTAAATGAGGATGAGAAACTTCAAAACACTGAACAACAAGAACAACTTGAAATAACTCAAACAGAGAGAATCGAAACGAAGGAATATCAAGATACTAAATTATATCGAAATGAACAAAGGAAACCAAGGGACAATGAACCTAGATGTATAATATGTGGACTATATGGTGAATACATTAGCTCAGAAACTAATCAAGATATTTGTAGTATGGAATGTAAAAATATTCTCTTGTCAATAAGAAGTCTTCCTTGTTTTGAATATTTATATTCATATTCAGAAACTGATGAACTCGAAGAAATCTCTGATCAACAATGTGAACAATTAAGACAAAAACTTCAAATTAAAATAGAAGGGAGAAATCCTCCAAAATTGATCCAAAAATTTGAGGATTGTAAATTTCCAAAACAATTAGAGAATAATATATTTACAGAAATGGAGTTTATACTTCCTACAACAGTTCAAAAGCAAGTTATTCCTTCAATACTATTTGGTTTTTTTTTTTCTTTGATTTCATTCTTTGTTTTCAATTATGTATTGATTTTTAATTAATTCATGTTGAAGGGAGGGATTTGCTTGTTTGCTCTAGAACTGCGAGTGGGAAGACAGGATCTTTTTTAATCCCTTTAATTGCTTCCATTGCATCTATGTCAAATTTCCCAGATGTTTGATTTTATTTATTTTATTCCATTTTTGTTTTATTTTCCTTTGTTTCTTTGAAGAATAATTAAAAACATCGTCATAATTAATAGAACGAAAAAGGACCATTTGGTTTAATTCTCTGCCCAAGTCGAGAACTTGGTATTCAAATTGAAAATGAAGCCAAAAAACTTATGAAATCAATTCCCAATATGCGTTCAGCTTTAATTGTAGGAGGTTTTCCAATTCCGAATCAAGTTTTCTTTCTTTTTCCTTTTTTTAAAAAATAACTTTTGATCATTTCAATTTATCATTTCATTTATTTTTTCTTCTTCTTTATAGATCTATCGATTACAAAGTGGAATACAGCTCATCATTGCCACTCCTGGAAGATTATTGGATATGTTAACATCAAATGAATCAATTAATTTAAAAAATGTGAAACATTTCGTTATTGATGAATTTGATCAGCTCCTTTCACAAGGATTTGAAAATCAAGTTATTATTTCTTAATTTTCAATTTATTTATTTATTTATTTATTTATTTCTTGTTTTTTTCTTTCCATTTGTTTTTCATCAAACAAAATATCTAAAATCGCATTTTTAGGTGAAAAAAATCATGAATTTCCTTGGAGAAAACTTTCAAAAACTGTTATTTTCTGCCACTTTTAGTGCTCAAGTTGAAAATGTGATTCCAAGTTTCTTGAATAGTCACTTAAAAATTATGATAGATGATACACAGTTCCTTTTGATTTTATTCTATTTTATTTTTAATTGAAATAAGGAATCAAATTAAAATATCAAAAAATAGTATTCTAGGTTCACATGTCAAACAAACAATCCTTTGGGTTGAAGAACCATCAAAAAAGAAAAGTCTGTTTCACTTGTTGCAAAATCACCGTTATTATAAACCACCAATTATTGTTTTCGTTGAATCAAAAATTGGAGCTGATCTCCTTTCAAGTGCTGTAAATTTTTATTTTTTATTTTATTTTTTATTTTTTTCTAATTTACTTCAAATAAAAATGAAAATGAAAGATTAAAACAAAATGTGGATTTGATGCGAAAAGCCTTCATGGAGACAAACCCCAAAAAGAAAGAACAGAAATTTTATCAAGTTTTTTTCAAGGACAATTCCCAATTCTTGTTTCAACTGGAGTAGTTTCTAGAGGAATTGACTTTGAAAATGTAAATCAAGTTATCTTATTCGATTTCCCTTCAAAAATTGAAGATTTTGTTCATCAAGTTGGAAGGACAGGAAGGAAAGATAAAATTGGACTTGCAATATCATTCTTAAACTCCAGCAATCAAAATATATTTTGGGAACTAAAAGAGGTTATCATTATTATTTATTATTATTATTTTCCTCAAAAATGAAAACTTGATTTTTTTTCCCAAAAATTAGCTCCTTGATCAACTTCCTGGTCACCTCCTTTCTCCTCTCCCTCCTCAATTCAATACTTTCCTAAATTCAAAAAGAAACAAAAATTCAGTCTCTGAACCTTCTGAAAAACGTCAAAAACAAAATTAATTCAATGAATCAATCAGATTTATGGATTCAATTCAGTCACAAATGTAAGACTTTCAAATGGATCCCAAATTTCTCAATGGAAATAACTCACAAAGAAAATGGAGATATATGCACCTGATACAAAACTCAATACTTCAAACATATGAATATCTAAACCTCCAATTTGAAAACATCAACTCTAAAATCTCAATAGAACATCAATTCAGCATCTCACAAAATTAAAATTCAAATTTTCAAAGTTTTTGTTTTTTGAAGTTGAAACATTGATGAAAAAAAAGAAAAGAAAAAGAAAAGAATATTGATTGATTGTTATTGTTCAGAGTTATAATTAAGAAGTTCAAAATGTGATTCCAAAAATTTTGATGGATTAGAAGGAAGATTGTAGAAAGAAATGATTATTGAATTGAATTGAAGACGAAACGGTGGTTCTTAGGACAGATAATTTTTCAATTAGAGAAATAAAAATTCAAACCTTTTCCACTTTTCTATTTTTAATTTTTCTTTTGACCCAATAATACAAAAAAATTAAAAAAATATATCATTGTATAGCTTGTTCAATTTTCTATCGAATGAGCTCTAAGACGTAATTGTTTTTAAAACTTTCTTTAATTCAACTCTTCAAAGTTCCTTTAGTTTTTTCTTATTTTTTTGAATTTTAAAAATTTTTCTTCAAAACAAACAAAATAAACATGGTTTTTTTTTTGTTCGTTCCACCAATCGGATTACTTTTAGGAACTTTCGATAATTTTGAGAAAAAAACTTATCTGTCATAAGAACCACCGTTTCGAAGAGATTTTCAGTAAATTTTAATTATTGGAGGGATGATTGGCCAGCTGTTTGTGATGTCCCAGAGAGGCGACACCCTCTTGATGCGAGACTGTAACTCCTTCTCTTCTCTCTTCTCTCTCTTTCAACTTTCATTTCATTTACAATTTACAATTGTAACTTAACCTCTTGCATTTTTATTATTTTTATTTTTATTTTTATTTTATTTTTTATTTTATTTCCCTTTGCATTATTATTTATTAAAAATATGAACTTGGAATATAAAAAACAACAAAAGAAAGAAGAAAACAAAACTTCTTCTGAATTTGAAATATATAGAATATGATGTTTTTGTATTCAAGTTTATATATGTATCCATTTGTTTTTATTTTTTTCTTATTTTATACATAAATGTTATATAATTGACTTCTAAAAGCTCGCTAGTAAAGGAAATAAGCATTGAATAATAAATATTAAATGTTGCTTTATTAATTTGATTTAAATTTAATTTACAGATCGTGGGGACATTGTTCGTGGGACTCCAGAGATCTTCTTCAGAAGGTTAAAACAATGGAAAGGTGAAGATCCTCCACCACTCTTTGTATATTTCTTTTTCTTCTTTGATTTTTTTTGATTTTGGAATTGTTGAGAACAAAAAAATTAATTATTTGGTGAATAAAATTATGATAGGATATGGATGGAATTCAATTCATGTTTATTAAAACTCATGGCCTATATTTTGTCTGCACAACTAAATTTAATGTATCACCTTTTTTGGTTGTAGAGATGTTGAATAGATTAGCAACATTAATAAAAGATTATTGTGGTGTTGTAAGTGAAGAATCCCTTCGGTTAAATTTCGGATTAGTTTATGAACTTCTTGATGAAGTTATGGTACATTTTTTAACTCTATTTTATTTTATTTTATTTTCTAATCAAAGGTAAATTTTGAAATAAATTAAATAAAATTTAGGATTTTGGATATCCTCAAGCTACTTCATCAGATGTACTTAAAAGTCATATTTATGATAAACCTGCACCAGTTATGGATGGATCTGGAAACTTTATTAAAAAACTTGAACATGTTTTTTTTTTTTTTTTTTTTTTTTTTTTTTTTTTTTTTTTCTTAAAAAAAATAAAAAAATAAATTAATTTCAAAAAATAATAATTAATTATTAGATTGGAAAGGTGACTCAACCAAGTACTGCAACAAATAAACCAATTACAAAAAATGAAAATAGAACAAACAAAAATGAAATTTTTGTTGATTTATTAGAACGTTTAACAGTTTTATTTGGAGCAGGGGTAAGAAAAAAACAAATTTCTTTTTTTTCATTAATTTCCGTTTCTAACTTCTTCTATTTTCAGGGAGAAGTATTACGTTATGAAGTTGATGGTACAATTCAAATGAAATCATATTTATCTGGAAATCCAACAATCAAAATGGGACTCAACCAAGACGTTCAAATTGGAAGATCTCGTGAGAATCCAGGTTTTTTTTATTTTCTCTTTGTTTTCAAAAAAAAAAACATTCTATTTGTTTTCTTTTTCTTTTTTTTTTTTCTAAAAAAAAAAAAAAAATTTTATTTTTTTTTTTTTTTTTTTTTTTTTTTCTAAAAAAAAAAAAAAAAAAGGTCTTGGAGTCACTGTCCTTGATGATTGCAACTTTCATGAAAGTGTTTCAATTCCAGAATTTGAAGAACAAAGAGTTATTTCATTCACTCCTCCAGATGGAGAATTCGTTTTAATGAATTATCGAAGTAGTGGAGAATTTACAACTCCATTTCGAGTTTTTCCTTTTCTTGAAGAATGTGGAGTTAATAGATTGGATTTAAATGTTAGAATTAGAGCTGATATTTCACAAAATTTGTTCGCAACTAATGTTATTGTAAGGATTCCTTTACCAAAATTAGTTACAAGGTTTCAATTCAACTTTTATTTGATTTATTTGATTTACTTGTTTTTTTTTAAAAAAAAAAATGAATTTTTGATAGTTGTTCATCAGAATTATCAAATAATGAAACTGGCCAACAAACTTTCGAATTCAAACAACAAGAAAAACAAGCTATATGGAAGATTAAAAAATTTATGGGAGGAACAGAACAAACCTTAAGGATAAAAGTAATTTTTCTTTTCATTTCTTCTTTTTCTGAAAACCAAGTAATTATTTGATTCTGATAAACTTTTAGGTAATGGTTAACAATAATATCACAAATGCTACCAAAAAGGAAATGGGTCCTATAAGGTATTCATTCATTCATTCATTTTTTTTCGAAAAAAAAATTTTTTTTTTCCAACTCTCCAATTATCTTTTTTTAAAGTCTTGACTTCGAATTGGCTAATTTAACGGTGACTGGAATCTCAATAAACTTTCTTAGAGTCTTCGAGAGGAGCAAAACTTATACTCCCTTAAGATGGGTTCGCTGTATTACTTACTCTAATTCTTATGTTTGTCGTATTTGAATTGAATAATAAGAATAATCATATCAAAGGAACTTGTTTTTTATTTTTTATTTTTTGAAAATTGAATTTATATACATGTATACATTGTTTTGATTTAGTATTTACCAATAGATAATAGAGTTAAATGGTGTAAAACTTGAAGAAGGTATTTATGTGGACCTGAAAATATCTATTTGATTGTTTTTTTTTTAATTATTATTATAGTGGTGAAAAAAAAACTAACTCGAAGTTTTGGCTGGAGTGAAAATGAAGCAATAGGAGAAGAATATCGAACCAAGGATAGTGATAATAAGTTAATTGAAAAAGTTTCATGAAAATGGTCTTCAAGAGCTTGATATAATGTTTCTTTTCCTTTGATTATTTAGAATTACATTTAGGATTTTTTTAAGTTAACATATATTTGTTATTGAAAAAAATTACCAACATCACCTCGCACTTCTTCTTTGATTCTTTATTTCTTAAAGTCAATACTTTTGTTTGCTTGTTTGTAAAAGAAAAGGAAATAAAAATAAAAAATAAAATAATAACTTTTTCCAAAGTGTTTGGATAGAATCAAAAGGAATAGATATGTTCATATTTTTCAATTTATCTTGGAGTTCATCTGGAAATCCATAACTAAACTCAAAAGGACGTTGAAATTGTGTATCTGATTCTGTTTTTTTTTTTTTTTTTTTCAAATTGAAAAAAATGGAAAAAATGATATAAAAATGAATATGACCTGCAAGTTCTCCAATTGATTCTTGAATTATAGAAAGTAATTCATGTGGTTGTAAGTTGAAAGGTAGTATTTTACAATCAAATGTGAGTTCAAGCCTATTAAATCAGAAAAAGGTTAATTTTTTCTTCTTAGATTTATTGAGAAAGAAGTTTTTAAAAAATCACCAATCAGTTACTTTTTTAGAAAGAATATTCGAACCTCTGAGAAGCATGATTGGGAAATGGACTGTATCTAAGAAGATGACAAAAAAAAAAAATCAAAACTATTCCACTCAAAAAATTTTTCAATGTTTTTTTTTACCTTGTCCCAAAATATTTAAAGTTTTATTTCCAACAGAGCAAAGAATCATTTGAAAATCAATCTTTGAGCTTCCTATAAAATAAAGAATCAGTAAGATCTTTCAAAAGAAGAAAAAAGAAAAGAAAAGAAAAAAAAAACTTTCAGAGCTAATTGTCAAAACCAATGCAGGAGGTTCATCTTTTTATTTTGAAAGAATAATTGAGAAATGCTAATTTGAAATTGATTTAATTCTTGGAAGAAAGAAAAACTTGTTAACCTGACTCCACTCTTAATCCTTCAAGTATTTGAAACTGGGCAACTATTTGACCAAACTCATTTTCGTCTCTTGAAAGTAATTTTTGAGTAATTTGAATGATTGTTTCAGAATATTGTTGAAGTGAGGTTTCTTGAAAGGAAAAGCGATGAAAACGAGAAAGTCTGAACAGATTCCAATCTTTGTTATAAATCACTTTTTAAATTAAATTATAAAAGTATTAGATTCATAAACTTTAAAATTTAGGGGAAAGGAAGTCAAAAAAAAAAAAAAAATTTTTTTTTTTTCTCCTTTTTTTTTTTTTTTTTTTTTTTGTTTTTGATCAAAAAATCGCCAGTTAATTTTTTTTCCAGACAATCAAAGAAAGAAAAAAAATCACATTTTCTCTACCCTAATATGTCTCACTTTTTTTCTTCTTCAGTTTCCTTTTTTGCCGGCAAAGAGTTTTTTCTCTTTGCCAAAGTTAACTTTAAAAGGAATTTACTTAAAAAATTGGTCATTGTTTTTTGATTGGTCAGGGATAAACTACACATGTTTTTCAATAAGTCACCGACAAAAAAAAATGACTTTAACCTTATTTGGATACCTTTATGTTCAACAAAATATAAAGGATGAGTTTTTTTCTCTTGAACTGCTACAAAGGCTTTTTTGAAAAAAAAAAAAATTCAAAAAATGAGAACTGTTTTATTATTCGCCTGCCTGACCGCATTAGCTTTTGCTGCAACTCAATGTGATGACTTCCAAGGTCTTCATGGAGTCTACTATCCAGTGGTAATTTTTCTTATTTTTTTTTTTCTCGATTTTTTATTTTATTTTTATTTTTTTTTGGAGTTTTTTATTTTTATTTTTATTTTTATTTTTATTTTTATTTTTATTTTTATTTTATTTTTCTATTTTCAAACTCTCTTGTAATTCAGGATTACACTGGTGTAAGAGAAGGAACTGATTCTTTCCTTGAACTGGATGAAAATGTTGACCACTTTTGGGATTTCATTTTCCCACCTTTTGGTTCTCCTCATGGCAAATCTCAGTAATGATTTTTTTTCTTTTTTCTTTTCTTTTCTCCCTCCAGGCATTAAATTAATTTTTTTTAAAAAACAAAAGATATGGTGCCACTTGGACAGGAGAAATCACTTTTCCAACCACAGGTATTCAATATACCTTCTACGTTTATGCTGATGATGGGGTTACAATTGAAATTGATGGTGCAACTGTATTTGACAAATATAAGCCACAAATCCTCAGAGATCAATTCACTTATACACCTGCTACTTCTAAACAATCAATTGAAGTTGATTACTATCAAAGAACTGGGAATGCTACCATGATCTTACATTGGTCATACGGTGCCGTAACCGAAGAACCAGTTCCAATGAGTGGTGTACTCTCCAATAATGTATGTTATGATGATACTCCAACAACACCCGATAACTGCGCTAGTTTGGAGCTTTTCTCTTATGAATACACCAAGGCTACCGGAAAGACAAAATTCTGCTATTTAGTTGATAATCCAAGCACCCCCCATGGACCACAATGCGATCTTACTTCAGTCACCATTGCCAACCACTGTAATGTTTCTCCTACTATCCAAACCCCCACAAAAACTGGATACAGTACCTTCCCTGCCTCAACTAAAGCACAATTTTGTCTTCAATACAATGGGCATGTTACAATTGGTTTCGACTCTGCCTCTTTGAACTACGCAACTTTAGGAAACTATAATAAACCCGAGGTTGCAACTCCATGGTGCAATACTTTCACCGATTATTGTTCAGGTGGACAAACTTGTCCAATTTAAACTCTTCTATTCAATAAACTATTTTTTGTTCTTTTTTTGAACAGTTTCTTTCAATTATAAATAAAGCATTTTTTTTCTAAAACCAAAAACTTACAAAAAAAAACAAATAAATATCAACACCATTTTTTTTAAAAAAATACTTCCATTCAAATGATTTATTCATACAACATAAAAACTATGTCAAAATTATAATTTTAATCCACAAGTTTCAAAAAATTAATCCTTTTAATTAATCTTTTTTTTTATTTCTTTTTTAAATAAATAAAGGAATTTTAATGGAGAAGGCAAACCAGGCAAAGACAAAAGCAAATGATGAATCAAAGGTGAATGATCATTCAAATACAACCAAAGATGAGACAAATGTTAATGAAACAAAGACAAAAGAAGAACCAAAAGCAAATAAAGATGTAAATACAACTGAAGAGATAAAGAAGAGGGATGAACCAAAAGCAACTGAGGAGCCAAAGGCAATGGAAAGCTTAATTGATATGATTGTCAAAGAGAAGTTACTTGAATTTGAATGTGTTCGAGGTTTAATTTCATTTTCATTTTATATTCACATTATTTTATTGAAACAGAAGCTATTCTCTAGCTATATATATATAGATATGAAATAATTGAACAAATACAAATACAAATACAAAAATTGTTCTCAATACTTTCTGAAACCCATTGAATATTTGTTCAATAATTAATTTTTAATATTGAATTGTCAATGAACTCAAAATTTGAAACCATTGGATTATAACTTTTAAATATATTTAATAGATGAAAGTTTTAGTGATTACATTGTGGAATTATTTCAGAAAAAGAAATCAAGAGACGAGCTTATAAAAATTTTGGGAGTTGCACTTGATGAGGTGACAGAAGTCTTTGTTGATAGGTTTACTCTTACTCTCCCTCTTACTCTTTTCTTTTCTCTTTTCTTTTCTCTTTTCTTTTCTTTCTTTTCAATTTTCTATTTAAATTAGCGTCTTGGATGAAATTGCTTTCCAATCATCAACAACGTATTTTTTTTCTCCCTTAATTATTTTGCTAATTCAACATTTTATTGATATTATGATTTGATTTTCTCCAGGTTTTTATCGAAACATGGAGATGAGGATGACTATGATAATGATTTAGAGGAATTTCGGAGAGAGAGTGGCCAAAAAACATCAACTAACTTTATCCCTGTAGAAAATTATCCCGTAGATGAATATGAATATGAAGATTTTCCAGAATCTCAAAACGATAATTCACTCAACCAACATTTTAATAACCTCTCGATTAATCATCAAGTTCCTTATTTCAATCCTTATAAAGAAGGTACATTTATATTTCTATTCAAAAAACAACAAACTGAATTTTGAACAATGATTTCAAAAAAAAAAAAGCACAAATTTGTAAATATTGGCCTCAATGTAATTATGGTTCTCAATGTTTCTATCAACATCCATTAGTTTGCCAGTATTTTTTTCTTTTTTTTCTCAATTTTTTTTTTTCTTGTTAAAAATGAATATCTTAATCCCAGAGAGTACTATAATTGTCAAAATGGATATGGTTGTCAAGTACACCCTCCTCTTCAATGTCCTTTTGGATTTGATTGCGATGATGGATTTTGTCCTCAATCTCACCCAAACGATCCTGGAAAACAACAACCTTATTATCCTCAACAATCCTATCATCATCAACAACAAACAACTCAACATCCTTCTTATTATTCCCAACAACCTTATTATCCTCAACACTCTTATCCTCAGCAAACATCACAAGCGCACGGCTCCCCGAATCAGAAATGGGTGAATCAAAGCCAAAATCAAACCAAAAAATGAAGTCTGAAAAGAAAAAGAAAAAATTATTGTTTGAATTTGAATTTGTAGTTCACTTTTTTATTTGAAAAAAAAGTCATTTGAATCTAAATTTGTTAAAATTTCTATTTAATTTTCTGGTTTTGGTTCTGGTTCTCCAGTCTCATCTGAAGCTTGGTTACCCTCTTCAGCAGGAGTTTCAGATTTTTCTAATTCTATTTCAGTTTCTTCAATTTGGCTTTTGGTTAACTGTTCAGCTTTAGCTTCAGCTGCTTGTTCTTCTTCTATTTCTTTTAAAGCTTTTTCAAGTTCTTCTTTTTGTTTTGCTTCGAAATGGGTTTTCTTTTCTTGTAATTGTTCAAGTGCTCTTTCAATATCACCTGAAACAGATGGTAAACTAACTTGAAGCATCATAAATTGGTCAATGGTATCAAGAGAAAATGTCAATGTATCAGACTTTTTTTTAAAAAAAGAAAAAAGATAATGTGAGTTTAAAAAAAAAAATCATTAAATTTGGAATTTGGAATTGGAATAGAAAAGAAAAAGAAGAAGGAGAAACTACTTTCTTTGGTTCAGATTTTTGTTTTTGTTTGTTAGCCTTTGGTTTTGGTGCAAAGAAATCATCTGCAGAATCTCTTTCAGCTTTAGATTTCAAAACAACTGCACCATCAGGAAGTTCACCAGTAATTTGAGCAGAAGAGTTAGTGGAGTTTGAAGTAGTTGAAGAAGCTGATTTGGCATTTTGGAGAACCTTTTTTTTGAAGAAAAAAAAAAGAATATGAGATAAGATCAAAAATTGATAAAATTGATAAATAAGAAAATAAGAAAGAAAAGTCAACTTGTAAATATTGAATGAGGGCACCAGCAGCAGCAATTTCGTCAACATATTTTGGTTTCAATCTTTCCTCTCTTCTTTTTTCTTCAAACATTCTCTTTTTTTCTTCAAGTTTTTGTTTACCCAAAATCTTTTTTTCTATTATTTTTGAGTTTTTATTGATTTATTTTATTTTTATTTTTCAAAAAAAAGAAAGAAATTACCTTCTTTGTTCCTTTTGATTTCTTCTTGTTGGAAAGCTCTAAATTCTGCATTTTTTTCCTTATACTCAACATAAATCTCTGTTTTCTTTTTGTATAAATCATCTATTTGTGATCTAAGTTGATTTTTATCTTCAATAAGTTGGGTCACTTTTTCTATTTTTTTTTTTTTTTTGATTTTAAA
>Ga0209960_1003360_pt1 | contig 14014 bp, 18 predicted proteins | sample ThiBiot_500_plan_2_FD_183947 | JGI IMG/M metagenome (GOLD analysis project Ga0209960, IMG submission 183947) | Wastewater bioreactor microbial communities from Cape Town, South Africa - Thiocy_expt_500_plan (SPAdes) | ecosystem: Engineered > Bioreactor > Thiocyanate-remediating >... | reverse complement strand
ATTGAAACATGCTGTTGTCTATCTCCTCAAATGGAAAAGTTTTTTTAAATTATTAGGTAATTTTAAAAGAAAACTAAATCCTTAAAATGTTTTGGTCTGCTTTCAAAGCAGTCTTTCTACTTGCATTAATAAGTCCACTCAATTAAACAATGAAGAACATTACTATATTATTTCTCTTTGTCTTATTGGCAATAATGGTAAGAGAGGTAATGTACTTGGTTTGAAAGATTTATCTAATTACTAGAAAGGTGTCACCACATGACCATATGCAACATAATTGCGATTGTCACTGCTGCATGGGAAGCGGCTGTGATCTAGACTGGGTTGGTTCCATTAATGTTGGGAATTGCAATCAATGCACGCAGCAAGCATGTGCAAATAATTATTCCTCTTCATGCTCTGGTATGGACAATAGTGGGCAGGTTAGTGTTCAGTGTAATAGTGCTTCTTTTATACCCTTCTTTTCTTTGCTGTCAATCGGTTTTGCAGCAATTCTTATGATGTAATTTGAAAGCTGCCACAAATAAACAGAAAAAAATTTTCTCGTTCACTGATTTGAATCCGAACAAACGGTATCAGATGTACATAATAATGGCTATTATTGTAATGAACTGGGTTTTGTTAAAAGGTGGGTTGTTTGTAAAGGGTGCGAACGCAAAATAGCTTGTTTTTAGTAATGTGCCTGCCATCACAATTACTTGACCATAATAATACCTTGAGGTACCGAAGTGAAATTATGTGCTGCTTCACTAAAAATTGTTACAAAATAATCAAGCATTCTTATCCAGTTGTAATGTGCTCCGTTGTCAATGAAGTCTTGTAATAGAGCCCCTTCAAGACTGATTAGATTCACAGATGTTTGATTACAAATCCAATAAAAACAGTGGTCATATTGTTAATTCTTACTTTTCCTTTGGAAGGGATGCCAAAAACTGGTAGCCCAACAACAGATTATTATCAAGCAGCTGGTGAAAGATAATCGTTGCAGCACAGACCGCCATAAATCAAAGCTTTCATCAAAGATGTAGAGAAAGCAGTGCACTACTAGTTTACGTGGTACAAATCCTAGCGGTTTATTTCAAATACTTTAGACTAGCCGTAAGTAAAACAAATAAAAATAACACACAAGTTGATGCAAACATAAAGGTGTAAGTTTAATTATCGATAATATTTACAATTAAGTTATTAAGACTCCTACTTGTCAATTCCCAATTATTCTCATTACAAAGGTGAAGAATGGATATAAAGTAATAAGGTATTGAACATTGGTCTATTAGCTCTTCGCTTAACCGACGACTCATTGATATAAGAATAGACTGAAAATCAATTGATGGCGACGACACGCTTCTAGCTTCAATTTCTTGTTTTAACTCTTGCTTTAACAGCTTGAGATCAATATGCTTTGCTGTTTTGGCATAATTGAGTTGCTCAACAATACTTGGAGTGGATGGGCTTCCGACGCTCTCTAGATCAAGAGGACCATGTTCTTTGGTTATTTCTAAAAGGAGAAGAGTATTATAATAAGAAAAAGCATTGCAGCTATTTTTAATCTAGTCGAAACGTACTATCTAAAATATTTCTAATCTTAGTAAGTGTGTTTTCTCGGGTGTTTGTAGTAATTCGAATCTCGTTATTTTCTTCTTCATCTTCATCTTCATCATGGAGGTTGTTGATTTGATTAATTGTCCTATCTTGCTGATTATTACAAGTAACTGAATTTCGACTTGATTTAGTGGTGAGTAAGCGAGGCTTTAGGAAGGTAGTAAGAAACTCGTTCTTATCCAATGGTCCGTCATTATCAGGTAATAATAAACGGCTAGCGTTTGATGCTGATGGACGTTGAAATGATCTATCTATTCCTTTTTGTTTTGATTCACTAAGAGAGTCTTCCATAAAAGATCTAAAAATAAGGGGGGGTCAGGTTGTCTGATGTTACTTGTTATTATCGAAATTGGCTTACTCGGAAACTGATCTGTCCTTCCCATCGTTATCAGCTAATAGATAGTCATCTAAATTTAACTGGATGTCAGGCTGAGCATCATGATCGTCATTATGCTCGACATCATGATCGTCCTTATGCTCGACATCAATGATCATGTTATCATTATCACTGCATTGCTCATTTTGATTCACCATCTCGTCAATTACTATTATTGTTTGACTAGGTTCCCTATCGGTTGCGGTTGGTACTGTTTGAAATTGTTGTGGCAATGTATGTAATGAATGCTCTGTTAATTCGGGTTCAACTACATCATCCGTTGTAGTACTATAGGGTCCTCTCCAATATATGGAATAATAGTTGGAGATGGTGTCCGATACATAAATTGATGCATAGCCTATAATTTAATAGTGTGTTCAACATTAGAGAAGAGATGGCCGCAATATGAATTTACCTTTCAGTTTTCTGCTCATATGAATAACCATTGGATCGGTATAAATGCCCTTAATATCGTTTAGTGATTTATTTAGGTTCCTTTCATCTTCCTCTATTGTCTTTGATTTTACGTGTCGGGAATAAATAGCCCTATCTTCTTCTTGTTCTCCCTCGTTAGCACGGTTATTCTCATGTTCTTTGCCAGTGGTTGTCAAAGATTTGTTGAAATATAAGACCAAATCATGAAGGGAATCGACACGGTGAGAGTAGATCTTACTGGCTGCTTCGATAGAGCAACTGAATCGTTGAAAATTTGTGCTTGTAATATCGACGTCAGGAGTATCGGAATCAATATTAATGATCTCAGGAATACATTCTGTGAGTTTCAACCCCCAAGAATTGGTCTTATTGATTTTCTGTTTCAAGATCTGGTTATTTTAAATTCTCAAAATTATCAGTTCTACGTTCATAAAATAGTCTCGGAATTATTGATATTATTTTTTAGCTTCTAATATCCTAAATTTGGCACAGATCCGAATATTTTACTTATTACTAATAACAATTTTGGTCAATTTACGACTTACATTAGACGAACTAAGTTCTAAACATATTCTTTCAATTTCACTGTAGGATAATACACTCGTAGTTTCCATGTTAGTAGTACTCACGGATGCGAGAGTGTTAACCAATTTCGGAAATAAATTATCATCAATACGTGGTAGGTTTAAGGAGGAAACCAAGAAAAAAAAAAAAATTAGTATACTCGATTTAATTTAAATTTGATATTATTCCATTTGTTACTAAGCCAATTTCGTTTGTGTTGTTCCATGCGAAATTTCAACCGAACAAGGAAGGAAAAACTGGAACTCTCTTGAATGAAAAATTATACCGCTTAAACCTTGTGCATTCCATCACTCCGTTTGCAAGAAACGATAGACCATTTTGCCACGAAGGCAAGACAAACATGAGGTTAACCGGAAAAACAGTAGAGCAAAAAAACCCTCTTTCTGACACTAATCCATTCCTTAGAAACTCTTTTAGGGATAACCGCCTATTTAGAAAGATGCACACTAAGAAGGCATATTGTATTGCAGATCAAGAATACTTTGATTCAAGCGGAATTCTACCCAACCAAATACTTTTTCAGAAATTAAAGTATATAATGAGACTAGTACAGGCCCATCAGAGCAGTCTATCGTGTGATTTGCGCATAGGGTAAGCCAAGTAGAGAAATCTTGTTGTTTGATGGTTTTACCAATTTTTTGTTGAACTTGAAGATCGAGTATTATTGCAGCGTACTTCCACAAAAAAAAAAGAAAAAAAGGATGGGCTGATTTAGAAGAACAGCTGATTCAATGGATAATTTCCCAAGATTTGGATGCGGTGATTGAACTGGACAACGATTTAAAGCAGGACGTAGAAAAAGGGAAACATATACAACAATCTCTCGAAGAATATGGTAACAAAATGACGATTCAAGATGCAGGTTCACCAGCAGGATTTGGTAAGGAGCCGCTATTTACTTTACGAGCTAAAGAAGAATTTACAACGTTAGGATTGAACCGGAAAGATGGTTTAGCTTCGTTTCAACAATATACTCCCAACAAAGTGGAATTGCAAGCACCTGATTCAATACAAGCAACTACCCTAATCAGACCAAGACATAACTCGTGGCTTTGTTTAATGATTAATAGCTCAGAAAGCCTCGCATACAGACCTAGTTGCAGTCCAATAGGAGATTAGTTAAGAGCACAATAGATATTCATACCATAGCAAATATGTTAACTGTCACCCTGTTTGTAAATAATGTACCCCTTTTAACTTGTGCTAGTCACTGCTTTCCAATACACTGAAGCACCCAAATTCTTAAGCATTGCAATTTGTCCGGTGCCTCGACTTACTGGTCTAGCTTACAATGGTAGAAAGCCACCGACCATATCTGAACTATTTTATCAACAAGAGCAATGTTTGCATTGCTGACTCTGCACTGTAGTACGACCAACGAAGAGTGTTAATGACCTCTCTCTTTCTAGGGTTAGTTAAGCCCTGCCAAGTCTCGAATTGCTTTGATCAGATCTGGTCTGGGAGTTTGACATAGGGGTTTGTAGTTTAAACAAAGGGGTTAATCCTTTCATCATATTGTCCCAATTTTTGGGTGTAACGTGTGCCTGATTGAGTGTAACATACTTAACCCTTTTGTGGATCTGAGTTAGAAAGCAACTTAAATAAATACTGCGGCGATCTTACGTGGTCCGTGCCAAGAAAAAGCTTATAAAAGAAAGTCACATTTCGTCATTCCATATTTGGCGCACTTGCCTTGACAAAATAAAAACAGAGCCCGCCAAAAAAAAAAATTAACTTGTCGTTGAAAAAAGCAACTGCAATAACACAATGGACAGGTAATATTTGTTTATATATAATTTCAGCATCTAAGCGCTATTTTCATTACAGTCACGCAATAGATCAAATAAACGCTCTGCACGAGCAGATATTCGGACAAAAAAACAATAATAATGTCAATAAAGAAAATATCGAAAATGGGTATAATAGTGATACGGATAATGAAGAAGAATGGCCTGAAATTTATGCCTCATCTGATCCAAAATTTTATACTACCAATCAAAGTTCAGATCAAGCCAAAAAAAGCAAACAATTCTACGGAATAAAATGGAATGCATTAGTTCTTACCCTAGGCAATCCAATTCAACAATTTATCGAAGAGAGAATCGAAAAATGGAAGAGCGCTCAACCAGCAGATTATCTCGAAAAGATGGAGGCTAAAAAAGTTCCAACCGATGCCCTAAGAGCAGTATCGAGTAATTTACAATCTACTCTCGGTCAATTTTGGAAGTTTGTATCGACTTATGAACCTGGCCACTCTTTATCTATATTGGATATCGTATCTAGAACCAGAATAAGAGCATTTCAAAGATTTTTACGGTCAAGATTCCCTTCGTTTGGTACTATCCACAAGAAGCTTAATGATCTTCGCACACTATTAAAGTGGATGTTCAAAAAGTCACGCTTCACTTCCCATCACACTCATATCAGAAAATGCATTGACCATATTTCGGACAATTTGGTTTCACTAACAAAAAGCATGCAAAATCAACAAACACGTCAATCCGATGAAAAGCAGTTAAAGCAAAGAGGAAAATTATTGAACGAGAAAGAATTTTCTAGCCTGAACGACAAATGCCTTGATATGATCAACAAACTCATGAATATATTCACCTATCGTGAACTTGCCATGACCGATACCCAGAGAAAAAAGTTTACTTCGCTTCGTAATTACGCCTTCAAGTTTCAGACTTGTTTACAGATTCTATGCTTAATCAGAATGGGAACGCAACGAAGACAAGTTATTAGTGGTAAGTTAACAAAAAGGTAATATTAAGTCATATGATAATGCTAAAATATGCCCTTCTTTCATTTAGGAATGGCTGGTTTCGAAATCGAAAAACCAAAAGAACGAAACTCTGATAATAGAAGTTCTAGTGATGATAATGAAGATGATGAAGAAGAAGAAGATCCTACAGAATGGATGGCAAAGTTGTTCCCTACGAGAGAAAAGACAGTTCGAAAAGGATGTCGAGCAATACCCATTCCCGATGAAATTTTCAAGTTATTGGAGTACTTTCAAAATACTATTAGAGAGCACTTAAAACCAAAGCCTGAAGTGGAGAGTCTTTGGATTAGCTTTAAAAATGGAACTGTGCAACAAGGATATCAAATGAGCATTGCCATAAAGAATCAGATTGCCGAATTTTTACCTGGAAAGCAAATTACTCCATTAGACCTCAGAAGGTCCATGCCTACCATTATTCAAAAGCTCAAGTTTGCTGGAAATGAATCAAACACCGAGTCTTTCTTAGCTCGATTTGCCAAACTCATTAACACTAGCGAACGAATGCTCCAACAACATTACATTCGATACCAAGATTTGAACGCTCAGGCAGAGTTGATTACAACGTTGAACAATAACTTAACCAACACTGAGAATACTAATCGATTATTGGAGAATACTAATCAGTTGATGGAGATAAATAACCAAATAGATTCATTGCGGCCAAATAGAAACGAGGATCTGCATGATACTGATGTTATAATAGAAGATATAAACATGGGAGTAGAAGCAGAAATCGTTGAGCCCATTCCAATTCCAGTGTTTGGTCTAGAGTTATTAGGAATTACACAAAACCAACGCAGAGAAGCTTTCAATAGTGCTAATTCAGTAATTGAAGATTATTCATCGGCTTTAAATGAAATACAGATATAAGTTGTATGTGGTTGAGGTATTTGTAAGAAAATGTGAATAGTAAATGAGTTTTGACTTACACAATAGTTTCAACATTCAAATGTAAAAAAAAAAACGACTGTTTCTAAAGAATTATAAAATTAACAATGTAAAGAATAGCAATTTATCTAGTAATTAGTTCTAGCCACGTTCTTCAAATTAAGATATTAACTGGATTGTATTTTAGGTTTCTTATTGGGGAGACCCGAAGACGAAACTATTGAAAGACTTAATTGACCCCATTGGTCAAATTGTTCGTTGGTAAGCTTTCTTTTTCTCTTTTCTTTGTTTGTTGTTGTTGCACCACTACAAAGTGATGCAATGAACTCGGTTACTTTTTGCTTAATTTGATCATTTTGAATCTTATCCAAAACTTTTGTGCTATTGAATATGATTTCGTCTTTAATCGAGTTTGATACTCGAGTTATCCAATCTTCAATATGATCTAACACGTTCTTTGTTAAGGAAACTGAACTAAACTTGGCCAGTTGTTGGATTAAGAAGGTAGATATTTGTTGCAGTCTCATGGAGTCCCTAACTAGTCTCTTGTAGAAAATCAACAATGGCTCTATGGTAGTGTTTGATAAAACAAGAGTCATGATAACCCTTTTAAATGCATCATCGAAAATGGAGCTGATCTCATCATGGGTAAAGCTAGACGAAGTAATCGATGATTAACTTGACATGTGCTATTTGGTAACTAATTGACATACCAATCAAAAAACCTCCATATTAAATCTCGAATAGATTTTTCTGGTTCAAATAAATCACTACTACATTTGAGTATTAATTGTCCGAGAACGAGACTATCACAATATCTTCCAGAAGCATAACATTTACAGAATCCCAGAGTCAATAACTTCCTCGTCTTGACCGAATAGCTGTTGACTGCCTTACTGACAAAATGTTCGCATAGCGCTTTGAATATTTGATCGCTGGTAGTTAATTCGAACAGCAAGATGTAATCGAATAGTGCTTGAAAGATGATACGTTGAACCTTTTCATCCTTCTCTTTCTCCAAAGCCAACAAAAATAACTTGGTCGAGCTTTGTTCGGCAAGGGGCTCTATCGAAACACAACATAGAGCCCAGCATTTGAAGGCCAAGTAACGAAGGTTGGCATGTTGACTAGTTAATCCTTTGGTCATCAATTGACGATGAGTTTCGAACATTTGCTTTGTTGCAGTAAAGTGCTTCAATATTACAGACAAAAACAACAACTGTCTTTCTTCTGGCCATAATCGAACATTTAGTGTTATTGCCGCAGCGATAAAATGGATTGATTCATCTTCGTCGTCAATAAACAAATGGCGTACTAATACTATCATGTTGGAGATGATCTTTTTAGAATAAGGTAACGCGAGCAGAGTCTCTGTTATTAAAGGAGGCTTTGAATATTATAATTATATTGCTGCTGATAAATCAAACTTACTAAGACATTTTAATAGTTTTCTACGCCCTGCTTCATCGGAAAAGTCAAAATAATGGGCTATACATAACAACTTTTGGATTACTCGTTCGTTTAGCCTATTTTTATCGAGGACTTTGCAAAACTGATGAATCGTAGGTAAATACCTTTCTATTGCTTCTTCCCATTCCTCAACCTAAAATATTAAGAAAGGGTGGGTAAGATCATAAAGACGTACAACCAATGACACGAACCGATTTATATTGCTTCATGTATTCTAAATATGATAGCCACAAGAATGTGTTAGCTTCTGACAGATTATCTGTAGTATAATAATCGTTCTCTAGCGAATAATTTTGGCAACGAAAGAGAACAAGCAACAATTGGCGAACATTTTCTTCCTCTTTTGCTAGATTAAATTGTCGGATAGCTTTTAATATGCTACCCTCGGCAATTCGAGAGAACCAGTCATTAATAACTTGTTCCACCGTTGATACAACCGAACCATCCCTAGTTCCAAGGTTAAAATTGGCTCAAAGAGATGAATGCAAAATTCATACTTGTCCTTTAAGCCTCGCAGGAAACACGTTAATAAGTATGAACTTGAAGTGTACTTCCAAAAGTAGAGATCTGCTAATTTTTTCCAACTATAACATCTAACTTGTTTATCAACATCTTTTGTTCGCTCTAATAGCTTCTCGAAAGTATTCTCGTTTAAAAACGGAACGTTTCCGATAATGTGCGCACGGATCAAACTACACCATTATCTTACGTTAATAAAGTAAGTAATCACCACAATCGAGAATATTACTCACCTCGAATAATCGCACGACGCTAGGTGTAATATATCGTCTAGAAGCTCTTTTTTTATTTCCCTTTTTGTTGCGTAATGCGACCGGATGTACAGGCATACCAGCTTAATGGCAGATAATTTGATACGAAGCGTTCGATCAAATATTAATTGCCTCATTCTTGATTCGAATATTATGACAACATCAGGCCTAGGAACCATATTAAATAATTTAGTTAAAAATATTTTAAAACGTTTCCGGTTTACTTACTCTAAAATGGGTACAAAACCATTAAAAACTAAGGTCAATAATGTTAAGCAATTATGTCGAACATATTTTTGCCCTGTATTTGTTGAAGAAACGAGTTCAACGCTGATCTTATTTAACAGATCCTTCTTTTCTTTACTGTTGTTAATTAAGGAGGTTATCAAGTCTAATTGGGACTGTCTAACATCACCACGCTTTACTTTAATTAACTCTTTTATAAGAGGCAAGACTATGGCTGTAGTATTCATAAGAGCAGAACTTGAGGGAAATGCCCGAGTAGCGTGAGAAAAAAAGTTAGTCGGATCAGTTGGTAATAATTTGTTTTGGAAACTGAAGAGAGATTCTGGCAGACTCAGCCACGAGGAAAAAAAAACCAATCCCTCACCGGGTCTGCCAGACTCTACTTTTCAAACTGTTGTGTTGAGTCTGCCAGACTCGAACGACAAGAGGCGAAAATAAAATTTTGCTTAATGTGCGCAATACCCTGCCAGTTGCCAGGAGGCAGCATTACCCACTAAAATGACACTCACATGAACACATCGTAGTAAAATTAATTTGATATTTTAATTTGGTAAATTAGTCTGATCTTACACTATTAAGTCTTGGTTTTCAAAGCATTATTTCGATCCATAACAATGAACACAATCAATAATAAACAAGGAAGTACGCAGGTGCAATTACTGGACCAGTTGCAGCACTTGAAGGACTAAAAGCCTTGGGATTTACAACATACGTTGTTGGTATTCTGAAAGGTAGCGCAGCAGCGATATTGATGAGCAAAGGTTGCTTTAGGTAAGTGGAGGAGCAATTAAAGCAGGAACTCCAATTGCTGTTGCCCAGAGTGTTGGAGCCAGCAGGTTTAGGTCTTACCGGATTAGCCCTGAGAGCAGGAATGGTTGCTGTAGGTGGTGGATACATGCAGGGGGATATTTATTCGTATATTAAGAACTAAAATGTAATCTATTATATTGCGGATTACGAATTGTAAGTAGAGATTAAAAAAATACAGGCTCAAAGGGTTATATAATTTAATCTCCCTTTGTAGTTTCTTACAGCAGTAATGTTTTAATGATTCCTTCACCTGGTTGCGTCCGGGAAACAGAGTATTTTAAAATTATGGTTGGGCGCGGGTCTGCCAGAGCCGATCGGATTGCTAAACGGAGTAGTTTGTCCATATTTTTTTTTTTTAAATTGCTTTTTCAAAAGAAGCACCAAACACAATGGATTTTGATCCTTTTTTTGAGCAAGAAATAAAGGAACGAAAGAGCAAAACTTTCAAAACTAAGACGCACCTGGAAAAACTAATTCAAGGCGAGATCCACCCACAACAAGAGGATACTGAAGGAACAACGATACAATATTCAAAGGATAATGTAGAAGATATTCTAAAAAGGAACGTTGTTGAGTCACGAGACATACCGTTAGAAAGGGTAATTTTTAAATAATTATTTCAAATCCGTGTTTAATTCTTTTTTTTTTTTTACCAGATCAGATTCTTTTTTGATTTTCGTATGACGAGCTTAATAAATTGTAGAAAATTACTTGCATCTATAGAGAAGAATTGTAAGTATCTCAAAGATTCGCAACATCTTTTTTTCACTTACCCTGAGATTTCGTGTTAGTTGATCGAAAAAGTGGTACCTTAAAAGTGTTTGCTATCAAAAATAAAGAAGGAGAAAATGAATATGTATTACTTGATGGAACCCATAGGTAAGGTTTGTTTTTTTTTTTAAAAAAATCCAACGATGTTTTATTGAAATGAACTTTTTATGCAGATATATTTGCTACAAATACTTGCTTAAGTTAAACGTTCCTGCCGATATTCTCAAGGACTCAATGGAAGAATGGGAGTGGTTTTATATTGCAGGTGGAGGCAATGTTATTTCAAGTACACACGTACCAATGGACATTTACTCAAAGGTAAAGTAACTTTTAGTAGATTTAAGTGACTACCAATGTATTAATACATTTATCGTACCAGATTAATCTAATTGGAGAGATCATGGAGAAAAAGCTAAATGGAAAGGCTTTGAAAGCTAATGATGCCAAACCAATTATTCAAAAGAACGTTCCGGGCTTTCAAGATAAATGCTCTAAAGAAATTATAAATGCTTACAATAGGGTATTTCGGGCGGGGTATAATCTATTCTCCAATAACTAGACTAATTATAATTTAACAGATGTACAAATCGTACAAAGGAAAGTATTTGGATTTAATTCAGCAAGTAGTCATGAAAAAGGAGGCCAAACATCACTCTATGGTTAAAGATAATTTAGAATTACCTTCGTTAATGTCACTCGAAGATTCCAAGTTTAAGGAAGAAGTGTTTCATAAAATGGGAGAGAGTAAAATGAGTAAGAATGATATCATTGCTCTAATCAATAGACACAAGGTTACTAAATATGTAAGCACTTACAATGCCATCCTTGTCTTGTCGTTGTCAGGTTTAAAAAACGTCTCTCTATAAAATTAGGTCAAGAGTCATCTTGAAGATGAGGAGAACGGAACAAAAATACAGAACATTGTAGATAAGATCGAGAGTGGCAAGTACGACAAGTTGCTTGTTAGCGAGGATTCCAGCATTCGAGATGGCCGAGTCCAAGATACAAAGCTATGGCGAAAATTACAAAAGTAGATCATTTTTTTTGGATCTCACCACTAATTTCATTGTAGTTATTTACTTTTTTACTTGTAGGTTACAAAAAGGAGCTAATTCAGAAGAAGAAGAAGAAGATAGGGAAAATGATAATGATCGTAATGGCAACATGAACGATAATTTATTGAAACATGTTCTTCAATCGGAGCAAAAGCGAAAAAGAAAAAGTAATACCACGTGGGAATCAAGCACGGTCAAAAAAAGAAAGAGTAAGGTTTAGGCTTAATATTATGTGGTTTCAACCTAATTTTTAATGCGCATTAATCCTTTACTTTCTTCAGTCAATGTGACGGATCAACCGAGCGGAGGTAACAACTGAACTTTACTTATAAGTAATCTATCGAATTAACAATAAGGTCTTATTTCGAACAGATGAGCACTTTGAAGAAAAAAACAATGTTTCCCATCTATATCCACAGTCATCTAGTGCTACTAATGATAGAACGATAGAAGGCCCACTTCGCTTTAAACTTCCGTGCAAGTTGAATATTCCGTCGGATAAAGAACGCCAATTTATGATGGTGAATGGAGAAGTCTACCTTTCATTAACCTTCCTTGAGTATGAAAAATACAAGCTACTAAAGGCTATTTGTCGTGCAAAGGTAATTATGATCCTATTCTTTCGTAACACAAATTAAGTGCCATTTTTGTTAATAGATCTTAAATAATTCCATTGATACTCATTATACTATTGGATCGAGTATGAAAGATAGCAATAGTATTCAGATAGATGATGAAGTGTATGCTGTTGTAGATAATACAGATAATAATGGGCTGCAATACAATGCTTTTGAATCTGCTAGTACTAATAATAATAATGACAGAATTGACACTGCAAATAATAATAATAATAGAAAAAGTACAAGCTCAGTGCAAAGTATTGGTTCGTACTTTTTTGATGGTGGCAGTAGAGACATCAGGAGTGATGCTGCTAGCAACGATGATCATGGTGATAACCGAGATAAAAAGGAAAAAAAGAAAAAAGACAAACGAAAGAAGGACAAGAAAGATAAGAAGAAGAGGGATATGAAGAAACAGGACAAGGAGAAGAAAAAACAAAAGAATAAAGAAAAGAACGCAGAGCACGAAAGGGATAACGATGATCATGAGCGAGAAGACAACGAAAATAACACTGAAAGTAAGAAAAGAGCTGTCGAAGAAGATCAACAGGATAATAAAATAGGAGGAATTGAACAAGATGATAATGTTGAAAGTTACGAGGAGCATGATTTCGATAACGACGATGATGAGGATAACGGCACCAACTCGCTACAAAAACCAGAAGATGTTGAAAGCGAAAATATTAATAACAACAATAATAATAATATTGACAAAGATGAAGGTAATGACGACGAAACAAACCTTTTAACCTTGGTGAATCAAGTAAAGAGTTATTACGAAAAGATAAGAAGGGTTTTTAATGGTAACTACTATTTTTCCCAACAAGATGTAATATTTGACTTGCCACAATTATACCAGGCCGTGATTCACCTCCTCGTTTAAAACAATGGAAAGCAGGAAAAAGAGACTTTTCACGTCATTCTGGTGGCTTTTCCTTGGCAGGTTAGTTGTTCTACAAATACAAATTTTTTAGAGTGACTTATTTTCTTCTCTGTTAGAACTAAAAGTGATAATAGCCTTGCTAAAGGAATGGAACAAGCATTTTAACCAAGTCAACAATAAATTCGACAATGATGAAGAACTGAAGCAATTTGTAATTGATGTCTTATGGTATGAGCTTGCTTATCGATTATTGAGTGATCGTCATGGCATAACGCAAAAAGAAGCAAAAGAGAGATTAGAAAACTCCACCAAAGTTGTTATTGATGAATTGTGGTAGTGCCTAGTTTTCCACACTTATTTATGGTGGGTATTAATAAAGGACTGAATATTACAAAGCTAATACCCTTACTTCCCACCATAATGTAATTCTCACAAAAAAAAAATAGAACATATGTCCTTTATGAAATTTCGGACTTTCTGTCTAACGCCAACAAAAAATTTTTTTTCTTGTCCGATCACCAAAATTGTCGGTACGCTCAGTACGCACAGTCCCACATGGTTAGTATATGTTAAAATCTTGTTTAAATACCAAATATTAGCGGTACTACCTATTAGCTAGCAAGATAAAAGAATAAACAACAAATTGATGATAATGCAATGTAAATATATCAACTTTTATTGAGTACCGCTCAGGGTACTGCAGTATTCACAACTTGTA
>Ga0209960_1003357_pt1 | contig 14032 bp, 13 predicted proteins | sample ThiBiot_500_plan_2_FD_183947 | JGI IMG/M metagenome (GOLD analysis project Ga0209960, IMG submission 183947) | Wastewater bioreactor microbial communities from Cape Town, South Africa - Thiocy_expt_500_plan (SPAdes) | ecosystem: Engineered > Bioreactor > Thiocyanate-remediating >... | reverse complement strand
AAAAAAAAAAAAAAAAAAAAAAAAAAAAAAAAAAAAAAAAAAAAAAAAAAAAAAAAAAAAAAAAAAAAAAAAACCAATTTTTGAAGATAAATCTTTATGACAAGCTTCAATTTCTTCTTGAGCTTTTTTTGCTTTCTTTTCGGCCATTTCTTCTCTCTTTTGATGTTCTTCCACTTTTGCCTCATTGACCCAATTGTCAACTACTTTTGAAACATCAATTTGCTAGAAAACAGAAATCAAGGATTTGAGTCAAATTTAAATGATTATATTAACAGAAAAAAAAAAAGTTTACAAAATCAGGAAAATCTTGTAAATCTTTTTGTAAAACGATTTGTTCAATGGTTTTTGATATTAATTTCCAATAATATGGCCTATTTATAAATCAAATTATTCTCTTTTTTCTTTCTTTTTTGATTAAAAATTATTTGTACCTTTTGATGATATGAGTTGGGACCAAAATAGCATGTCTAAGAGCTGAAATAAGATAAGGTTTTGAGGAAGTTGTTCCAAGAGTATTGTTTAAAAAAGTAAACATTTCCATCGGATCTCTTTCATTTTATGATGTTTAGATTATGATGTATATTATATTTCTATTAAAGAACAAAAAAAACATACTCTAAATTGATTTTATTCTTATCATATTTTCCAGCAAGGGTATTACTATCAAATGCTGCTTTATCATTATAAATTTCAATTTGTCTCAATAAAACGGGATTTGTCGTTTTTAAAAGAGTCTAAACAAAAGAATGAGTTGACTCATTTTTAGACTCTAGAAAAAAAAAGAAAAAAAACATTTAGGGCAAGGTCAATATCACAATCAATAAATTCAAAACGAAGATGGATTCTATTGGCCATTTCTTTACTTGGACCACATGCAAGAACTGAATTAATGAATGACATGCATGCAATCTTGATTGAGAAAAAAAAAAAAAGAAATGAAATTGATGTTATAATTGAAGGGAAAAAAAAAAAAAAATTACTTGTAAGTTTACAATACGATCATAACTTGCATCATCTCTTGAAAGAAGATTAACAATTGAAGAAAATCTTCTCCTTGTGAAAGTTTCTTTTGCTAATTCATCGATTGCTATAATTTTATAATCATAATTTGAGAATTGATTTTTTTTTTTTTTGAATAATTTCTGACCTTCCATAATTCGTTCATGTCCTGATGGAATAAAACAAACAGCACTTAAAATTTCTAACACCATTGTCACAGTTTTAATTCTTGATGATTTTAAGGCCATTGTAATTGCTTTGATACTTTCTTGATTTGCAAAAACAGCAGATAATCCATACTTTTTTTTTTCAAACAATGGATCCATTGAATTGACAAGAAGAAAAAAAGAAAAGAAAGAAAAAGAAAAAGAAAAAGAAAAAAAACAGAATTGTTCATCAACGACTTCAAACATTTTATACATAATTCTTCATGTCCTTCCTCTCTATTTTTTGAAATTGTTTAATTCTTTCAAAGTAAATTATAAATTTGAAAAAAAAAAATAAACTTTGCAGTTGCATCCATTTCTTGAAGATAATTTAATAAAAGTGTAATTCCTTTTAACTCCACAAATTTACTAATCCAGCTTTTACAAATTTATTAATTGAAATATATTACTTTTTCAAAAATTAAAGTTACTGGATTGGTTTCGAACGTAAAGAAACAGATAAAGATCCAAGTAATTCTTTTGTTGGAGCATTTTCAAGTTGAGCCATTTCCTCAGCAATTGTAGATTCAGGATCTTCAACTTCATGTTGCTATAAAATTTTTCTTTATCTTTTTTTTCAAAAAAGGTCGAATCAAAAACCTTTTCATTATGAAATTGTTGTTTCATAATTTCCCATTTCCTCGAATCTGAAAATTGTTTCATAATTGCTTTCTTTTCATCAGGTAAATTTAAATCTTCCTATTAGTTTATATGAAATTAAAACATATTCAAAAAAAAATAAAATAAAATGAGAAAAAAAAATTGAACCAAAAATGCTTCAAACATTGGTTCCAATTCTTCTGGAGGTAGAGGAGAAGGTATAGCTGATGGTCTTCTAACTTCAGTCTTAAACGACTTCAATTGAAATGAAGGCTGTTGTGGGCTTTTACTGAATATCTCCCCCATTGTTTTTCAAGAAAGGCTTTCTCCTCTTCAAAATTAAATACAACACTCCTTGACTTCTAAATGCTCATTCAACAACTATTCGTATTAGAATTATTAGAATTATTAAGGAGATGAAGATGGATAGATAAAAAATGATAAAGGTGAAAAAAAGAATGAATGAGTGGGATGGATGGTGAGAGTTAGAGGCAATTAAAAAAACGAAAAAAGAGGAGCGTGATTTTTTTTTTTTTTTTTTTTCATAATTAGTTCCTCATCAAGTCTCTTTCTCTTCCTTCCATAATGGTCTCATTTCGGTATTGTAAGCTGAGGGTAATTAAGATCTTTTTCTTTTTCTTTTTCTTTTTTCTTTTTATTATTTTTTATTTTTTATTTGTTGTTTTTTTTGTTCTTTCTTTTCTTTTTCTATTTGGATTTCAATTGTTAATTTTTGGAAGGATGTTAATTATTCCCTCTTTTATCAATTTTTTTTTTTGCAAAAAATTTTGTTTTTTTGTTTTTTTTAAAAAAATCCTTTAGGTAAGGAAAAAAAAGGGATGTCATAAAAGCTTGATAGCAATTGTTTTATTGCTCCTTGGGATTTCATTATTCATATTATGGGCTTCTAATTTTAAGGTAACCAAAAAATTCATTAATAAACTTTCGTTGACCATTTTTTTCTATGATAGAAAAACATAGTTTATGTTTCAAACTTTTCTTAAACATTATTTATTTCATTTGTAAAACAAATATATCGATATAACTTAATAATAAAATCAAAAATCAAATCAAAAAGGTTCAAGAAAAAAAAGAAGAACCACGGCCTTTTACGATTTGGAGTATCTTAAGAGAAAGTTTGAAAAAGAATCTCATTAACCTTCCAGAGAAGAGTCATACAGCATGGCTAGAAGCCCTTCATACAAAAAATTCATTAACAAGTTGGATCCATCTCAATGTTGATATAATTTTATTTGGTACTGATGATGCTTGTAAATTTGTTCAAGAATTTCTTCCAGAAGATAGATATACCTGTCTCTCAATTCCTTGTATCCACCCAGAATATAATGTCCCTACTTATGATTGCTTGTTCTCAAAGGCAGCAAATCTCTCAAGATCAGATATTTTAATTTATGCAAATTCAGATATGATGCTTTTTGATGACTTATTAGATGCTGCAACAACTGTCTCTGAGAAATTTCCTGACTTTTTAATGATTGGTCAAAGAACGGATTTATTATATCCAAGGTGAATTATTATTTTTCAATAATTTTTTTTCTATTCTATTTTTAAAAGAGAAAAAAAATGTTAATTATTTCTTTTTTTTCTTTAAAATAGATTGGTTGATTTTTCAAATCCTTCATGGAAAGAAGATTTTATTGATAATGCACAAAGACTTGGTAAACTTCATGGTGAATATGGAGTTGATTATTTTGCATATAAAAGAATGTATGCTAGAAAACTTCCACCATTTTTAGTTGGTAGAGTTAGATGGGATAATTGGTTATTAGCTCAATATATTGGAAGTGAAACATCAGTAGCTATTGATTCTACTCAAGTTGTCTTTGCTGTTCATTTGAATCATATGTCGGTTAGATTTTTCTTTTCTTTTTTTTCTTTTTTTCTTTTTTTTTCTTTTCTTTTTTTTTCGTATTAATTTTTTGTTAACTATCAATACTTATTTTAAATTAAATAATAAAATAGATTGGCGATAGTGGAAAAAGAACAGGAACTGATTATAATAAAGGATTAACTGCTGGAGATGTTGTAGATGTCAAAAAAATTGGAGATATTTTTAGTACTGATTATTATGTTGTACCTCATAATAATGATGAAAAACAAGGCGCTTGTCCAAGTTGTAGATTTATTAAAAGAGATGTTAGATTAGATGTACTTCTTTATAAACACTCAAAAAATGGAACCATCATTATGCCAACTGTCAATGAAGGATATGTAGATTTCGCTGTAAATTGGGCTTGTTCATTAGCTAAAGTTGGATTAACCAATTTTATGTTTCATGCCTCTGATCCTGAAGCAAAAGCTAAACTTGAAGCTCTTGGTTACCCTGCATATTATTACGAATCTGATGATGATAGAGCTTATAGTCAAAATAACACTGTCCAAAATGAAGGAGTTAATGGAGTTCCATATGGTTCAGTTGCTTATCAAGGTTTGATGAATACAAGAACAGAATTTATTTATAAAGTCCTTCAAAAAGGATATAACATTTTATTATGTGATGTTGATATTGTCTTCTTGAGGAACCCATTATTGACTTTTGATCAAACATTAGATATTCAAGGAGGTGCACATAAAGATGTTAAAATTACTGGTGGATTTATTTATTTAAGATCAACTCCCAAAACCATGAACATTTGGATGAAAGTCTTGACTCAACATCGTGAATTATTTAGAAAAATCCAAGCAGGTGAACCCTTTAACCCTCACACAGAAACTGAACAAGAATTACTCAACAATATCCTTCTTGCTACCACTGAAGACCAAGTTAAATGGGGAAGAGTTCCTCAAACTGTTCTCGCAGATGGAAAGAATTTTTTTATTGACAAAGAATCTCAAAGTAAAGGAATTTGGCCATATGCTATTCATAATAACTACATTATTGGAAAAACAAACAAATATGAACGATTTGTCAATACTTCACTTTGGAGTGTTGAAAAGGATTTGTCATGCAAACCTTTCCCTTCTTATTTACCTCCTCTTCCAGCTCCACCTAAACCAAAAGAACCAATTCTTACAATTAAAGTTATTACTTTTGATCGTCCAAAATCTTTAAAACGTTTATTTAAATCACTTTTCAAAGCCAATTATCACGGAGATAGAGTTGATTTAGGAGTTTATATTGATTACCCTGAAACCTTTGAACATGAAGTAATGAAAAATAGAGATGAAGTTATTCAAATTTCAAAAAGTTTCAAATGGAAATATGGAGAAAAAGAAGTCATTGTTCGTGATAAACATTATGGACTCGCTGGTCAATGGCTCAATGTTTGGTTTCCCACAACTTCAACAACTGCTTGTTTGATCTTAGAAGATGATAATGTTGTTTCACCAATCTTTTATACTTGGACAAAAAATATGCTTGAAAGATTTTATTTTGATCCAAAGAATTATGATCCTAGAGTTTATGGTATCTCAATGCAAAATCAACATATGATTGCAGGAAATTATCCAAACAAACCAGCTAGTATTCTTAAACCTGATCAACTTTATTATCGTTACCAACAATTATCTACCTGGGGGCCAATCTTTTTCCCTAATCATTGGTCAGAATTTCTTACTTGGCAATCAGAGAAAAGCAAAAATCCTGACTTTAGACCCTTATTTTCAAATATGATTACCAACACTTGGTTTATAAAAAGAGGAGGAGGAACGCATGTTTGGAGTGCTTGGTTCATGAGATTTGCTGCTGAGAAAGGTTGGTATACCATTTATACCAATTTCCCTGATGGAGCTGCACTTGTTGTTAATTGGAGAGATAAAGGAGTTAATTATGGAGAAGATCAAGGACCAAATTCAAAAATGTTTGAAGATGAAAATGAACTTACTTATCCTGAATCAATGATTGAAATCAAAATCTATGATTACCATTTTAATGAAATTACTGAACTTCCTTCAATTTTAGAAGATCGTGCTATTTACTCTGATACATTTAATATTGAAACTCACTGAAGAAAAAAAAAAATTAATTACATTATAGAATTTAACAAAATAAAAATTTAATTTATTCTCTTTTCTCCCATTTTTTGCTTTTGCTTTTGTTTTCCCTTTTCCCTTTTTTTTTAAAAAAATGAGGTTTGAATTGGTGTGATAAACTAATTCTTTATTCATTTATTATAAATGGGAACTGCTTTTGTTTTTTGGAGATGTGTTTCATCAAACTCTTTCTGACAAAATCCATTGCCAATATAAGGAGTAAATAACTTATCGCAATCTGAACCACCTGTCTCAAAAAAGAGATAGCTTGGAGTACAAGAATATTTAGATGCAAACTCTGAGAAACCACTAACAGGCAAAAGGATAACATCCATATTTACTAAAGTCCACCAATCTACAAACGTTCTGATTTGATCTACTGAAGTTTTAGCTATGTGTTTAGCTTCTCCAAGGTTATTATTTCTAAAAATTCGATACCCTTTCGATTCAATTATTTGAATAATCGCTTCTTCATGATCGATTAAGTCTGATGAAATAAAGAAAATTACAGATCCATTAATTTTCTCTTCTTTTTGTTTTCCTTCCCAGATTGAGATTGCTTTTGATGCGAAACATTTTGTTCTTTCGAATTGAACCACTCTTTGGTCATGAAATTTCCTCTTTGTATTTGATGTTAATCTTGCATTATCCCCAGTTCTTATATGCATCCCAATTCTGAATGTATTATTCGTTGGCCAGTATTCTCTTTGAAGAGCCTCCAAATGTGATTGAACATTTTTTCCTGGTTTAAATAAACTTCTTAATGCATGTTGTGAGAGTAATCCTTTTTGATGAAGCTCATTAAAAAATTGAAACTTTGGACTTTCCTTTAAAATTGGATTATCTCCCAATAATTTCAAGTTTAAAGAATTTGTTTTCAATGAAATTACTTCAACTTTCTTTAATTTCTCAAAATCTATTTGATCGCCTACTAATTCTCCATTCTTTAAGTAAAAAGTAAGAGACACTCTTGTTACATTTTGTGAAGTCAAAAGTTCTTTTTCTTCCTTTGATGCCTTCCAATTTACATTATTAGAACAAAAATGACTACATTGATCATCTTTCCACACTCTTGTTCCATCTACCTTCAAACTTCGATTTGTCAATAAAGCAATATAATATCCTAAAATTGCTGCTCGAAGTCTATCTCCTAATCCTCCAACAGGATCATTAATGAATACATATCCCCAAGTTGAAGTCTCATTTTTACTTAGATTCAAAGCCGGAGAAACATTATTTTCTATTAGGGTCAGGTTAGCTTTAACATCATTTAAAATCCTAACTTCAACCACTTCACTTCTTCTAAATTTATACAAAAGAATACATCCAACACAAATAAGTACGAAAGAGATTATATTAACAAAAAGATTCTTCAAATCCATAATGTTTCATTTCCATCAATTTTATTGTTATTTTATGTTTCGTAACTGAATGGGTTCAAAAACTTAGAAAAAAAGTAAAATAAAATAAAATCACCATTCATTCCGTCCCAATTTCTAAATCATTTATTACCAATTCAATTCAATTCAAAAAACACTTTCTATCTCCCTATAGTGTAAGTTCAAAGAAATTTTCAAACAACTCGCTTAATTACTAATTACTACACCATCAAACAATGCAAAATGATAATAAGTTCTCAAAAACTTGGCAATAACAAAAATATTTTTCTTTTTTCAATAGAATATTTACACTTTGAAAATGGAAGAAAATACTAATACTGAACGAACTTGTTGGATATGTTTTGTTACTGAAGGAGAAGAAGTTGAAGAGGAAGAAGGAAGAGTAGAAGTTGGGAGTAGGAAAAAAGGAAGGACGTTGAAACCTATCTGGGTTCATGCTTGTGGATGTAAAGGTGATATGAAATGGACTCATGAGAAATGTTTATTAAGTTGGATTGATGAGAAGCAAAAAGGAGTGACAAGGAAACCTGTTCAATGTGCACAATGTAGAAAAGAGTATGTTGTTGCTTACCCTGCTGCTGGGGTCTTATTGAAAAGCGCAGAGACAATGACAGAGCTTGTGAATACCATGTTTCCTTATATTGCAATCTCTGGGTTAATATACTGTGCTTATATTTCTTCTGTCACATATGGATTTTATGCTATTGTTCATATGCTTGGGCCTGAACAATCAGAAAAACTTCTTTGGGATTCACCTCATTGGGGATGGCGGTTTTATTTTGGATTACCTGCAATTCCAATTACTTTAATATGTTCTCGACTTTCAAATCTTGATTCTTTAATTCCTTTAGTTCCAATTTTATTATTTCCAAATAATTCACTAACTTTAACATTTCCTCCATCTCCTGCTTTTATTGTTTCAATTCTTCCTTGGCTTCGAATTGCATATAATTCTCTGTTTTCATCATTTTGTAGATGGTTAGAAAAATCTGTGACGCCTAGTAATTTTTATTTTTCTTATTTTAATTTTTAATTTAAATTTTTAAAAAAACTTAGCTACAAAATATCAACTCCAATTAAATGGACGTGCAGAAGATGGAAGAACAATTATTCGAAACCCAATTGGTACTGTTGTAGGTGCTCTACTTTTACCAGCTCTCTCCTCAGCAGTTGGTTCACTTTTTCTCAAAAGTTTCATTAAAAACACTTTTCAGAGAAATGTTGTTGGAGGTTGTATCTTTGTTGTTGCAAAAGATATTCTCTCCTTGATTTATGTCTATCATCAACAAAGAAGACAAAGATTGAGGACAATTGTAAATTACCAAGATTAATTGTAAATTTGAAAAATACCCTTTTCTACTTCTTTATCTTTATATTTCAAAAAGTATTTGAAGGAGAAAAAAAAAAATGGATTCCAAAATTTTTAATTTAATACTGCACTTAGTTTTTTTTTTTTTTTTTGCAACTGAATCATACGTTTCGTTCAAGTCAAAAGTTGAAAAAATAATACAAAAGTTTTTTCAATAATTTATTTAAATAATTAATTTAGTTTGAATTTGCGTAACTTGAATTTGAATTTGAATTTGGATAATTTTGAAATTCCTTAAGAAAAACTAACATCGAGTTTTATTTTTTTTCTTTCTTTGCTCTTCAAAGGCTCATTATCTCTCAAATGTAGATATGAATCGGAAAAAAGAACAACAATTGAAAAGACTAGAGAAGCATCACCACCTTTAAGAAAAAAAAAAAGAATTTTACTTTTTTTAAAAAAAAACAAAATAAATAAAATTGAGTGTCATACCTGCTAAACCAACTAAGACTCTTAGTTGTGCTTTTGTTAGACCTGGATGTTGTTGAAATGATTCTAATAAGTCAATAATGCTTTGGAATTTTTGTGATTGCTTTTCTAAACTTCCTATTATCAGTTGATTTTTTGCTTCTTTTGCAGTTTCTATAGCAGTTTTGCCATTAATCTCAGTAGCTAAATTGACATCATTTCGCCTTGCTAATATATTTTGCACGATTTCAATTTCAGCATTTTTACAAGCATAATCAAAAGAAATATTGACTTCATTGATAGTGATCCTTTCATGGTCTAATAATAAATTCAAAACTTTCATATCCCTATATTTACAAGCGAGCAAAAGAGGTGTTGTTCCATCATTTTTTCCTTTACATACATCAATTTCTTCATTCTCTAATAACAATTTAACAATGTCAGGATATCCATAATCACAAACAGTATAAAATAATGTTTGACCATTGAGACGATTCACAAAACTTTTATCAACTTTGCTTTCATCTAATAATAATTTCACAACATTAATATGTCGATTTGTGCAAGCAATTTGAATTGGTGTTTGACCATGCTTATTCGTTTTATTAACATCAACACGCTCATCATTTAATAATAATTTTACAATTTCAAGATGTCCTTCGTCACAAGCAAAAAAGAAAGGTGTCACACCTTCATAGTTTGCTAGATTAAGATCAACTCTTTCACAAAAAAATAATAAAATTGCAATATGGACATATCCTTCAAAATAAGTAATTAATACTGGTGTTTGTCCCTCGTTATTTGGTTTATTTATCTCAATCCTCTCGTCATTTAATAATAGTTCCACTACTTCCTGATGTCCACGAGCACATGCACCATAAAAAGATGTTGCTTCATCTCTATCAACTTTATTTAAATCAACCCTTTCATCATTTAATAAAATTTTCACAATTTCAGTCCGTCCATTTTGACAAGCAACAAAAAAAGGTGTTCTCTCAACAAGATCTTGACAATTAATATTGATTGTTGGATTGTCTTGAAGTAATTTTTGAAACTTTTTAACGTTTCCAGTTCTGCAAGCTTCAAGAAGCTGCTCTTCTTTAACTTCAATTGATGTTTCTGCGTCTGGTTCTATTACTTCTGATTCCATTTCTTCGAGTGGTGTTTCTTCTTCTGTTACCATTACTGGCTCCATTACTTCTAATTCCATTATTTCTAGTTCCATTGTTGGTTCTGTTGTTATTGTGGATATTTCTGCTTCTATTTTATCTTGTATTTTGCATCGAAGGCCAATTTCCAAATCAAATTTCCTGTCTAATTCCATTTCAAGTTCTATATATCTTCCAAAACTACCTTCAGAATCGCTATCAAAGTCTTCATCCCAATCCATCTGTGTTTTTTATTTTTAGTAATCCAATTTTTTCAAAAAATCTATTTCAATCATCAACATATCAATCGATGATTCAAAATTTAAAATGTTTGAATTATTTGAATGATTTGATTTTTGATTGATTATTCTTCTTCAAAAGTAGCCAAATCAAAATAAACTTCAGAAAATATTCAAAATTAATTACAAAAATAATCTTTTTTCGATCTGATTGATTGTGATTGTTAAGATCAAATTTTTAATTTTTTATTTTTAAAAAAAAATTAGTTGAGATCCCAATTTTATTCACTAAATATAATGGAAAAACAAGTTGAAGATGAGATGATTTGCTGTTGATTTAGTAAAGGTTGGTGCTGGATTTTTTTTTTTTCGACTAACGAATAAAAAAGGTTAGCCAAACAACCAATCCTCCACGGGAAAAAAAATGACACTGTTTTAACGGTGTTAAACGCCATTTTTTTCTAATTGGGAGTAACACCGTTATAATAACTCCAGAACACTTTTACGGTCTTGCAACAGCGTTAAAACAGCAAAAAAAACTTTTTGAAACAAACCAAAAAGTCCAAAAAATTATTTATTTTGGAACACGTGATAATTAGAATAGTGTTAAACAGTGTTAAAATGGTTTAAAATGGTGTTTTAATAGTCAAATAATACTTCCTTTTGCCTTCCCTTAAAATTGAAAAAAATATAAAAATGAATAAATGCAATAAATGTGATATTTATTTTATGCTTTTTCTTTCGAATACATAATTAATTAATTGAATCCAATTTTGATTTCCTAAATTATTGCTGTTTCTTAAGTGTAATTATCTTGAGTAGCTGACTTCGAATTTGATCTTTTTTGTTGGTTTGCAAAGAGTAGCAATTGAAGAAATTCTCTTGGGTCTAATAACTTTGTAATATTTTTGTTGATCTTGAGGAATATCTTGAAATTCTGAATGAGTACTTCTTTCTGATACAACTTTAGATTGAGTCATTGGATAACTTGTTTTGTTCTAAATTGTTTTTTTTTCAAAAAAAAAATTAGACGAGTTCACAAAATATTCAATTGATGAAGTTTTTTTTTAAAAAAAAAGAATGAAAAGAAAGAAAAGAAAATACCTAAATCTGTGTTAACTTGCGAAGAAAAAAAAAATGCTTTCTATTTATTTAATGTTAATTTAACTTTAGATTTGGAAAGAAACTTTCTTCAAAAAAAAATTTTTACCTTCTCATTTCAGAAATAAACACAAACTTATTGTTGAAAATGTAGAACTAAGGCTGAATTATTATTATTTATTATTTATTATTATTATTTATTATTATTATTTATTATTTATGATTATGATTTGGAAACAAAAATGTCTTTCAAAAAAAGAAAAGAAAAAGAAACTAACCAACCTATTTGATTTGATTTCTTGAAGGTATTCATATCCAGGAATTTTGAACTTCTTTCTCCAATTCTAACTAATTTATAACTGTCAACTTTTTAACTGTTTTTTTTAAAAAAAACAAAATTTCTTGCTTCTTTAAATCTAACAACTGAAAACTATGAATGTGTTCCACTCCAAACTAACAATTCTTTCCATTTTCTTTCCACTCCATTTCCTTCTGCTTCTTTTTCCTTGGGTTCAAAAAAAAATAGCTGTTAATAAATAATAAAATTAAATATAAAAAAATGTGTTCATGAAAAAAAAATAAGAATAAGAATAATTGATGATAGTTTTTGTTTTCGTTATTCTTTAGACATTGAAAATAATAAATGATTGATGGATGGATGGGAATTTTAAAGATGATGGATGATGGATGGATGGAGGAAGAAAAAAAAAGAGGAAAAAAAATGAAAAAAATAAACAAAAAAAAAGCAGAAAAGAAAAATGGTGTTTATTCCTCAACCAAATTTGCAATTCGAAGACACTCTTCAAATTCAATTTTTTGTTCGGTAATTTTGTCAATTGCTTTATCTTTTGATTCATACTTTATCTTTTTTTTTGTGCATATTTTTTGAATAAGTTTGTAATGCATTTCTTTCAAGGTTGTTGGTTCTTTTTTAGCTTTTTTTTTGGGTGGTTCACCTCCATTTTCCTCAATAATTCCTTTGTCTTCATCAACCTTTTCTTTATCCTTTGAAGTTTCATTTTGCTTTTCCTTTTTATTATTTTCCTTTTCATTATTTTCCTTTTCATTATTTTCCTTTTCATTATTTTCCTTTTCCTTTTCCTTTTCCTTTTCCTTTTCCTTTTCCTTTTCCTTTTCCTTTTTTTCCTTTTCATTTTGATCTTTTTGAATTGCTCCACTATTTTCTTTCTCTTTTTCAATGTCTGTTTTGATATTTTCATTTTCATCATTTGGTCCACTTTTTTCATTATTTTGAACATTTTGATCTTTTGGTCTAGAAGTTCCACTTTCCAATCCACTATTTACTTTACTATTTTTGTCAATTACTTCGTTTGAAATTTCTTGTTGATCAACATTTTTACTATTTTCAATATTTTGAACATTTTGATCTTTTGGTTCAAGCTTTCCACCTTCCAATTCACTATTTACTTTACTATTATTTTCACTTTTATCTTTTAGAATTCCTTGATCACTTTCCATTTTACTTTTTGATTGTCCATTTTGATCTTCACATTCTATTTCACTAATTCTCATTCTGCTTAGATTAGGTTCATTCCCAGAATCCACAAATGAATATAACTCAAAGATTTTGGAATTCTCGAGACATGCCAAAATCCAGGGTCTGAGGATTTCATGCTTCACAGAGAAAGTTTCAAAGTTGACTAAACACGAGGCGATGGCGAGGATCAACACCCCACAATCTGTATCATTGGTTTGGATTGGCACATCCTAAATTGTTTATTTATTAGATTACGAAAATGGAAAATATTAAATGTCAAGCAATGAATTCATACTATTTGTTCAAATGAAAAATTTTTAAATTTTTCTGGAAGATAAGCCTACAAATTAAATATTAGAAAGGAAAAAAAAATAAATGTTAGAAAGTTAAACGAAAAGGATTACATGATCGACATCAACAGTTTTCCCTCTTAGAGGATTATAGCATTTTCTTGTTTGATTAATAATATCTATAATATTAAGGATCCAGTGCCCTTTTTTCTGGATAAAGATCCTTCTTGGAACGAAAATATAATTTACATCATCAGGACAATTCACCATCTTATTGAAAACAAATATTATTTAGAAAAATTCTGGAAATAATTTAACATTGAAAAGATAACCTTGTTTAGTATGCAATCTCCCTCTAGGAGAGGGTCAACTACTAAGGAGTTTGGGAGCAATTTTAAAAATTCATAGATAATCTAGGGAAAAAAAATTAAATTCATGATTCAAAGGCCAAAAAATTAAAATGATTCTCAATGTCTTACATCATCAGTCAGTTCATCACCTTTCAAGATTCTATTCCAAGTATCATGGACATCACGATTGTTTAATGTGCTACTTATTTCGATTAATTCAATATTTTTGTCAAGAAAAAAAAATCAAACTTTGGAGAGTTAAGTACAGCTGAAGAACTATATTTTGGAAAAAAAATTGAAAAATTAATTTGAAGTAATGCAAAAAAAAAAGAAAAGAAAAAATACTCATCAATAAAAATAACATTTTCACTATTCCTTTTTTTTTTTTTTTAATTTTTAATTAAAAAATTTATTTTTTTATTTTTTTTTTT
>Ga0209960_1003356_pt1 | contig 14035 bp, 17 predicted proteins | sample ThiBiot_500_plan_2_FD_183947 | JGI IMG/M metagenome (GOLD analysis project Ga0209960, IMG submission 183947) | Wastewater bioreactor microbial communities from Cape Town, South Africa - Thiocy_expt_500_plan (SPAdes) | ecosystem: Engineered > Bioreactor > Thiocyanate-remediating >... | reverse complement strand
TTTGGATGAATGAACAAGTCAAGAAAGAATTGGATTTGAGATCAACAAATTTCAAGTTTTACCAGAATGTCCTTGAAGTTTATAAAGTGCATCTAGAAATAATTTTGGAAATTTAGAATTTTTGAAGTTATCAAAAGAAAAAGTAAAAAGAAAGGAATTACTTTTTCCAACAAAATTTGTCATTAAACTTGGACTTGACCCATCATCTGTGGGAGTTCTTTGAATTTTTCCAGTCTCAGGTTTTCCATGATCTTTATCTTGTTCTCTTGTTTTTTCTGTATCTTTAATCTTATCTCCATCATCTTTCTGTTTGGTTTTTTTAATTTTTTTTAAAAAAAACTTTTTGGTTGGCGAGAAAAAGTATTAACTTTTTTTTCAAATGCTGACCAAATAAATGGAGGTATTTTCCAAACATGACAAGTTCTATCACCAGAAGCTATAAATTCAATTCAATTTAATTGAATTTTCGATTTTTTTTCTTTTCTTTTTTCTTTTTCTTCTTTTCTTTTACCAGTACAAACTAATGCTTCTGTTGGATGAAACCGAATGGAGTTGACTTTATTATAATTATTATTTCCATCAGACGAGTTCTTTAAAAAAAAAGAAAACAAGAATTGATAAGAAGAGGAAATACCTGCTCCTTTATGACCTGCGTAGTTATATTTAAAGATAGGGTTTTCTGCATCCCAAATTTTTGCTGTTCGATCTATTATTAAATAGAAAGAAATCTATTAAATAAATGAAAAAAAAAAAAATCAATTTTACCAATAGAAGCTGTTCCAAAACAATTAGGATACACAGAAGATATGGAAATATCTACAACCCCATCTCTATGCCCAGTATACGTTTTATCCATTTCCCACTGTGAGCGATAGAGATTTTTTAACGAAGGTGATTTCTTTAATATTGTTGGGAAGTAATTTAATTTTGGATCAGCATTATATTAAATTTGGAAAAATTATTATTTACTTTAACTCTCCTTAAGCGACTTGAGATTCCAGCTTTATGACAAGAAAATAAAAGAATCAATTTTTTTTGGAACAATTAGAAATATCGAATCAAATACCTTTTCTACCATCACCACTACTCTCAAGTGGTTCACTGTGTGTTCCGTCTTCATATTGTTTTAAACGATTCTTTACTGGATTTGAAGAAAGAAAGGATTATTTCAATTTCAGAAAGACAAGGAAAAAAAAGAAAAAAAAAAATCTTTTGAATCTTACACTCTTGGTTCTCTTCTGCAAGAATCCGAAACTTGATTTTTGATAATTGTAAATTATTAATAATTTGAACAAATTGTAATTGAGATTCTTCAATGGAAAAAAAAAATACCTCTTTATCAATCTCATTAAAAAGCTCTACTAATCGAGGGTGATAAAAGATATCCAAATCTTGGCTCTCTACAGTCTTCTTTCTTTGACCTTTCTCTCGTTTATACATGAATCAACCAATCCCAATAATCTATCAAGTTAACAATGAATTAATATAAGGTTGATGAATTCTATCTTCTATCCTCTTCACAATCACTTTGATTCTTGCACTAAATCTCTTCAAAGTTTTTGTGGTTGATGTTCTTATCGAATTTCTCTTCCTTATTCCAACGTTCCAACTTGAATTGAACCTAATTAACGAAAATTTTAATTCATACAAGTCTTGAAATTGAATAGTAAAGTAAGAATAGAATAATAATAAATAATGAATAAGTTTACAACAAAACACTGGACAATCTCCAAACTTTCGATTTTTTTCAAGTTTTTTGACTTCAAATTTTGTTTTGTATCAATGAAAAATATATCAATCGATTGCTTATGATACAGAGAATCAAGGAATAGGAGTATTATGAAGATTGGTTGAGTTTTTTATTATTGGAGTGGAGGATGGAAGATGAATTGGTTATGAAAATCTGTAAAAAAATCAAAAAAAAAATCAAAAAAATAAAAAAACATGGCGAAAAAAAAATTCAAACTGTGCAAAGCCTCGAAAACCTTCCTGTTCAGTTGGAAAATGTTATTGAATTGAATTCTTTTTTTTTTTCTAACAGATTTTTGATTTCATTTTGATTTATTTTATTTCACTTTATTTTATTTTATTTTATTTTACTTTAATTTTATTCAAATTAACTGTTGGTCAATGTGGATTGAATTAAATTGAATTCTTTCTTTTTGAGCTCATTGAAAGTGATTGATTTTGTTTCTCTTTGAGATTTTTTCCAACTTTCTTTTTGATTGATTTCAAAATATTGAAAGCGATTCATTTCCTCAGTTTTCTTTATTTAATTCTTTATTGATTTGATTTCATTTTTGATTTCTAATTACTTAAATTCGATTATAATAAAAATATAGATAAAGGGAAATCAATCAAAGTTTTTGAAGAATGTCAGTAGAAATAGATTTAGAATGTGCGTTATGTAAAGACATTTACAGAGAACCAAAAACACTTGAATGTCTTCATTCATTTTGTTTGGAATGTTTGGAAACTTATGTTGAAAGAAATCATGCAAATGTTGAATTAACTTGTCCACTTTGTAGAACTCCTTTCGATCATCAACATCTTGATAAGTTATCAATTGATTCATTTCTTCTTCATTCTTTAAAGATTCACAATAATTCAAATTTTCATCATAATAATCAAAAATTAATGTGTTTGGATGGAGAAAATGAAGCATCTTCTTATTGTTTGGATTGTCAAGATTATTTTTGTGAAATATGTACAAAATCTCACAAAACAATGAAATTATCAAAAAATCATCAAATCATTCTAATTGAAGAAATCAAAGAAGAAGAAAATCGAAAAAATTCAATTTCAAAATCAAATCCTCAAATTTATTGTCAAATTCATCAACAAAAAGAAATAGAATTATTTTGTGATGATTGTAGATTACCAATATGTTCATTATGTGTTCCTCAACATCCATCTCATAAAGTAGTTATCATTACAGATATTGTTGGAAATGAAAAACAATCATTTATTGATTTAATCAATAAAGTGAAACCAAAAGAGAAGGAATTAAGAGAAGGAATAAATAAATGTGAAGAAGTGATCAAACAACTTGAAATAAATTCAACAACAACTCAAAATCAAATTAATGAATTGTTCAACAAAATTAGAAGTAAATTGGATGAAAAAGAACAAGAATTATTAAATAAATTGGATGAAATTGAGAAATATAAAAAGAAAGAATTACAACTTCAAAAAGATGAGTTACAATTTGGAATTGAAAGTATTATTGGATCGTGTGAAATGATTGAAAACTCAATTTTATTATCTTCACAAAATGATTTAAGATTATTATCAATGAAAGTTTATATCATTCAAGATTGGATTATTTATTAAATAATGATTGGAAAATTGAACCATGTCATCATTCTTTTGTTGAATTTTCAATTGGTGAGAAAGAAGAGGAATCAATTTACCCAATCATTTCAAATATTGGAATCATTGATCCAAATGGTATTTTACCTGAGAAATGTTTGATTTTAAGAGATAAGAATCAAAGTATCGTTAAAGATGAAGAATTTCAATTTAGAGTAATTAGTTATTCAAGAGAAGGAAATGAAATTCAAAAAGGAGGAAAACGAAAGAGATTTCAAATTCAAATTAAAAAAGAACCAAATAATGAAAATAATGAAAATAATGAAGATCATATAAATTTTGCATGGGAAATTGTAGATTTGAATAATGGAAGATATCAAGTGAAAATGAAAATAAAAGATGAAGGAAAATATTCAATTTTTGTTAAATATGATGGAATGAATATATCTTCTTCTCCTTTTCAAATTCAAGTCTTTCCAACATTTACACCAAGAAATTATAATGGAATAAATCAACCAAAATTAATATTTGGATCCCAAGGAAAAGAAAATGGACAATTTAATAATCTAAATGGAATAACAACAGATGTGAATGGAAGTATTTATGTTTGTGATGGTGGTAATCATAGAATTCAAATATTTAATTCTGAAGGAAAATTCATTTCAACATTTGAATGCTGTGGAGATAGAAATGTTCAATTAGACTTTAGTTATGGAATGGTTGTTAATTCAAATGGAAATATTTATGTTTGTGATTATGGTAATCATAGAATTCAAATATTTGATTCAGAAGGAAAACTTATTTTAACTTTTGGATCAAAAGGAAATGGAAATGGACAATTTAATAATCCAAATGGAATATACATTGATGTAAATGGTGAAATTTTTGTCCGTGACAGCTATAGAATTCAAATATTTGATTCAGAAGGAAAATTTATTTCAACTTTTGGATCAAAAGGAAATGGAAAGGGTCAATTTAATAATCCAAATGGAATAACAGTTAATTCAAAAGGAAATATTATTGTTTGTGATGATGGTAATCATAGAATTCAAATATTTGATTCAGATGGAAAATTTATTTCAACTTTTGGATCATATGGAAGTGAAAATGGTCAATTTAAGAATCCACAAAAAATTTGTGTTGACAAAAAAGATAATATTTATGTTTTGGATAAAGATAATAGAATTCAAATATTTGATTCTGAAGGAAAATTTATTTTAACATTTGGATCATGTGGAAATGAAAATGGTCAATTTAATAATCCACAAGAAATTTGTGTTAATTCAAACGGAAATATTTATGTTTGTGATCAAATCTTTAATTCAGATGGAAAATTTATTTCAAAATTTGGGTCCCCAATAAGTGGAAATGGTCAATTTAATAATCCAAATGAAATTACCGTTAATTCAAAAGGAAATATTATTGTTTGTGATGGTGCGTATAACCATAATTACCGCAATTACCGAGTTCAAATATTTGATTCGGTAGGAAAATTTATTTCAACTTTTGGATCTTATGGAAATGGAAATGGTCAATTTTATGATCCAAATGGGGTCTATGTTGACTTGAATGATAATATTCTTGTTAGTGATCATAATAATAATAGAATCCAAGTATTTAATTCAAATGGAACATACATCACTCAATTGAAAGTGAATCAACCAAGAGATATCACTATTGATCCCAAAACACAAAATGTAATTGTTTGTGGAAAAGATAACATAGTCTCAATTTTTTGAGCTCAGTCAATATCAATAAAAGGTTAATTTCAAAACTTTTTTTTTTGTCATTCAGCTTCTTCATTTCTTTTCAAAATTGATTCGAATTTGGTTGATAATACTCAAAAACATTTTTCTCAATTCTTTTTTCTTCCCTCAAGATTATCAATATTGAAAAGAAAAATGTATTACAAAGACTTCATAACAAAAATTGGCATTAGCTTTCATTGATTTAATGGTAATTGTCAAAGTTGGAAGAAATAGAAATAAAACAAGGATCTACATTTTCAATCTCTACAATTGTGATTCACTTTTCTCTTTGCTCAATAAACTTCATAAGCTCTCGAATTCTTGTTCTTGTTCTCATTGATTATTGAAAATACGACTTATTATTTATTGTTTCTTTTCCTTTTCTTTCAACTATCAATAACTCCATCTACAATCAAAAGAAAGATTTGAAGTGATTCTTTGTTATTGAGGAATCGGGTAATTTATTAATAGGAGGATTCTGAAGGAATGTTCGACCTTTTTAAATACAGATTTAATAGGAGCACCCTCTCCTTTAGTTCTTCTTTTCAGAGTATAAATATAAAAAGAGTTTTTCTTATTCTTATTGCAAAAATAAATACTTTTTTCTTTTTGATTTTTCCTGAATTTTTTTCTTTTTTTTAAAAAAAATTTGTTTGAAGAAGGAACAATGTTGAAAAGGTCAAGACAGAGTATGGATGATTTAGAAAAGAGATTGTAAGTATTCTAGTACATTTTAGAATTTAATAATTTTTTCAATTTGATATTTAGTTGAGTTTGAGTTTTTTGAATTATTGGGATTGTTGAAGAATTTTTTTTTTTTTTTTTTTTTTTTTTTTTTTTTTTGAATATTTTTATACCCAATATCTTGAACATTTATCATATTATACATTAATCTAATTGTAATAATCTCGAGAGATATATGATTTTTAAGACTTTAGATGATAGTTTAACAATAGCATTCATTTATGATAATTGTTATTTGAAGTTGAAGGAAGAGGAGGTGAGAAATCCCAACTTTTCTTCTCAAAAGCAATTCCCAACATCAATCACTTCATTCTTAACAATTATCTTAACAAAACATCCAATTTCTTATATTTAACATTTTTTTTCTTTCTCTCTTTAGATTTTTTATCAAATTTTATCTTATTTTTTCATATTTTTTCATTTTCATTCTCTCATATTTTTTTCATTTTTTTTGTTCAAAAGAAAATTTTTAGATTTTTCAATTTGATTTGAAATAATAAGATCCATCAATTATAATTTCATCAGATTGATTCTTTTATTGATTTAATCTTAATATTATTACGAAATAAAATAGAAAGATATCAAGTCGATCAGCGCTGAATCTTGTGAAGGACAGAATTCATAAGAAGCTCGCGATTGAGAATAAAAGTAGTATTCAATATGGAGTACAGTTAGCGATTGTGATGTCTATTGCATCTTTGTTCTTTATATTCAAATCTCAGCTCCCAAGTTTAGGAGGAATTTGGGTTGGAATCAGTGCTGTGATTGTATGTGAAACAGCACTTGGAACTTCAACTGTGAAATGGTATTTTTATTTTATTTTATTTATTTATCTATTTTTTATTTTATTTTAATTATCTCAAAATGATTTCCTAAATTTAAGCATTGGAAGAATCATTGGAACAGTTGTTGGAGGTGCTTTGGGTTTAGCCATTGTTGCACTTGTATCATTAACAGGTAAATATTTTTCAGCAACAAGAATCATTGATTTTGGTAAAGAAAGCGAATTAAAGTTAAAAATAAAATAAAATAGGACCTGATTGCTACTCTTGTTCATATAAATCAGCAATTTATATCATTAGTATTTTAATTTGTGGAATAGTCTCTGGATATTATAGATCAAGATTACCAAAGTTTGCATATGGTAACATGAATTTTTTTTTTTTTTTCTGAATTATTAATTATTTTTTGTTTAGGTACAACTCTTGTTTGTATCTCATTTATTTTGGTTATTGATGGGGAAATATCAAAGGCTACCCCTCCATCCTCAACACCTTTTGCAAATGTTTATCTCTCAAGAATGGCTGGTGTTTTAATTGGAATTGTAATAGCATTTCTTGGTACAATGTTTATCTTTCCAAATAGAACGAGTGATAAATTAAGAATAAAATTGGTAATTTTTTTTGAAAATAAATATCAAAATAAAAATGTATTGAAAAAAAAAAATTCTTTAGGTTGGAATTATGAGTGAAGATTTAGTTGAATTATTTAATGGAATATTTGATAGTTTTTTGGAAGAAGATCTTATTGCTTCACCAAGATCATCTATGGCATTTGTTGAAGAAACAAAAAAGTTTTTAAATTTCCATAAGTTAAGTCATGTGAATGAAAAAGAGGATCTTGAGCGTATTTCCTTAATCGAAATGGATGCAAAACAACCAATTCAAACAATTTCAAATCATTCAAATCCCAACCTTGAAAGTTCAAAACAGAGTCATAAAGATTCAAATACCAATTTAGAAACCTTGAATGAACATAATGATAATCATCAAAATGAGCATAACGATAGCCATCAAAGGCGACCTAAAATGAGTATGGATAGTACAGGAACAGATTTAGATCGTGAAGAAATAGAATCACTTAATGGTGAGGGTAGTGTTGAACTTTTGGATGAGTTAACAAAGATTAAGTTTGTTTTCTTATTTTTCTCATTTCTTTATTTTAAAAAAAAACAAACCAAAAATGATTAAATATTTGTTTTCAGGTTTGAGCATCTTAGATTAGTAAATTCTTCAAAAGAACTTGAAAGAATTACCACAAGAATTGGTAATAAACTTTCAGATTCAAGAGAAGTTTTAAAGAACTCATCTGGAGAAATTGTGAGAAAAAGATCATCAAAAATTTTAGTATTTTTTCTTCTTTATTTACGAATTTCTTTTTTTTCTTTTTTTTTTTTTTTTTTTTTTTTTTTTTTTTTTTTTTTTCATTTTATTTATTTTTGCGCTCAACTCAATCAAAATAGTTTGGAGCATTCCCAATGTCCAAATATAAAGAAGTTATTCGAGCAATTCGAGCAACTTTTAATCTTGGTATCCCATTAGTTTACCTTCTTCGAAGCCATGTAAATGAACAACAATCAACTTATGGAATGTTATTAAACTTTTATAGTGAAGAGTTAGCTGAAATTAAAGATCAAGTTCATTTGACTCTGATAACAATTTCTGAATATTTATTGGTATGATTTATATCTTCCTTGATTTTTTTGAAAAAAGAAGAAAATAAATAAAATAAAAATAAATAAAATAAAATAAAAAATAAAAATAAAAATAAAAATAAACTCTAGTCTGGAACTGAAAGTGAGAGGGTAGCCAGTCTAACATCAATTGAATACTTTATTAAAATCGCAAAAAAATTTGATGATAAACATAAAACTGTTGTCCAAGATGATTGGAGATTTCCATTGAATGAGGTTTATTCATGATTTATTTTTTATTTTATTTTATTTTATCAATTTTAATTTTCATCCAAACAATAATAATATTCAATAAAGGTTCAAGTTTGGTATCAAATTCGCGCATCTTTGTATTTATTTGGAGAAAAAACCAAACATTTAGTTACTGTAATTCAAGATCTTGGTTATACAAAAGGATCATATCCTTAAATTCTCATGAAATAAAAATAGTACATAGTTAAATAATAATAATAAATTGGAGGAAGTGAAAAGAAAATGAAAATATGAGACTTTTTTTTTTTTTCATATTCATTAAATTCAATTAAATTAACTTAAATTGACCGAGAACCAATATGATCTCCTAAACGATTTAACCTTAAATACACATCACAGCCATGTCCAGCTAAAGAAACAAAATCAAGATTTCCACCAAAAAATTCAGCATAAACTTTACTCATTGGTAGTCCATATCCTAATCCTGCCATTTGTCCTCCAGCACCAATATTCGCATCGAGTTGAACTTGAGTTGAGAAAATACTTTTTGATTTCTTGTTTTTCCCTTTCCCACTTGCCTCTTCTTCATTTGAATCACTGCTTACTGTTGAATAAGAATATTCCCAAATTGAATCTAATTCATCATATGGAACTCCTCCACCACGATCTCTAAATAAAATTGTAATATCTTTTGAACTCTTTCCAATTTTGATTTCAATTGGAGGTACACTTGAATTTCCAACTATTAATTTTTAAATTTTGTTATTAATAATTATTATTCTTGATTCAGTTTTTTTGGAAAAAAAATTTTTTCTTTCTTTCTTTTTTTACCATGTTCAGCCCATTCAACTGTGGCTCTCATTGAATTTTTTAATAATTCAAAAACAATGTATTCCAAATGAACAGAAATATATGGGAAATATGCATCAGTTTCTCCAGAAATAATAATTTCAGGATAAATTCCATAGTTAATATCACACAATTCCTAATGATTGATTTTTTTTAAAAAAAAAAATTTAAAATTTTAATAATAATAATAAGAGAAGAGAAATATACTTGAGCAGATTTTCCAACAGCTTTAATAAGATCAGCTGGATTAAGTTTTAAATTTATAATTCCAGAAACTCCAGAGGAATGAGGGTTTTCACTAACTGCGATCAATTGTTCTGCTAATACTCGAATTCCAATACGATCTTGAATTTTACGATTTAAAAACGCTGAAACTTCAGCTGGTGAGATATAATTTCTACATTCTAAAACACCTCTTGAAATTGTTGGGATCACGTTAGTATGTTCTCCAACCAATCTTTTTAATAAAGTGGTATATTCTTGAACATGTTTAGAATTGGTAATTGGAGGGAACCAAACAAGTTCTTGAAATGAGTTCTTATATAAAGTGTAAACTTGTTTAACATATGGATTCATTCCAACGATATAAGGAAGTTCTTGAATATCTCGAAGTCTATGAGCCATTCGAATTGGTAATTCATTATATACAAATTGAGCTCCTTTTAAGATCTCATTGGATGGATTCTTTGTTGAATCAGTCAAATCTTTTAAAGTTAACTGATGGATTGGTTGAGAACTACATTCATCAATTAGTTTCTCAAGATTTTTTTGTTCATGTCCTATTGATTTTTTTGATTTTTTTAAAAAAAAAAGAAATAAAAAGAAAAAAATAATTTCTTTTTTTAAAAGAAGGAAAGTCATACTATGTACATCAATTTTCGCGCTAACAACTCCAAAATTTCTAATTGAATATCTTCCAATCTTACTTGTTTGTAGACCAATTTCAAAAATTGTCTTCTTCATATCTTCTTCTTCTTCTTCTTCTTTAAATTCTTATTTCTTATACAAAACTTTTATAAAACTTATCCGATAATTGAGAACTTGAACTTTTTTTTTTTTTTGAAAAGGGGAGGCGGGTAATACAATTTTAGGTTTTTCTTCAATCAAAACACATTCAACTGATAAGCTTTTGGAACTTCTTTCAGGGAAGAGGGAAGAATAAATATCTAAAGTAGAAGAAATAGAATAAGAGTTAGAGTAAATTATATTAAAGAGATAATGCTCAAATTTTTTCATTCGGAATTCCTTCAAAGTTATTCAAAAGAAATTTTTTTTTTCTAATTAGTTCAAATAACTTAAACTTAATTTCAAGTTCACAAATATTGTTATATTCTTTTTTCATTTCATGTCATGTAATTCAAGAAACTCTCTTTTTCTTTGGAGAGTGTTTATAAAAGTTATTCATTTTCTAACTGGAATTAATATGTTTCAATGAAAAGTTGTTACTTCAATGAAACTTTTCATGATTATATAATGAGTTTGAGGTCGTTTTTTTGTTTCAAATCAATGTTTCTCAATATAAAATGATTGTAAGGAAAGCTTTCTTTATCATTCTAAAAAAACAAATTTACTATTTATTTATTCTTATGTTGTTATACTTTGCTCAAAATTGAACAAACAAAAAGAAAAAACCACACAATACATACATCACAGACAAAAAAAAAAAAAACGCCGCAAATAAGAAAGAAAAAAGAATAGAAAGAATAAAGTAAAAAATAACAAATATAAAACATTCACTATTTCAAAAAAATCAAAACTTCTGTATTATGTTTTATTATGATAAACATCTTCTATTGAATTTATTTTTAGTCTTCTTGTTCTTCTAAAATCAAATGGATCAGGATGAGTTATTGGGAAATTGGCGAACTTTTTTTTTTCTTCTTTCAGCTGAAAAGTTGGAGATAATGGTCACGTGATATTAATATCAAAGCACAATCGAACCAATCAAAAGGAAGGTTGATTCGCCAAAAAAAAAAGTTTTATGAATCAATCTGTTCATTCAACTTTATTATTATTGTTTCACTTGAACTGGTCAAGTCTTGAGCATTGAATCATATTATTCAAAAAATCTCATCTTGGAAAGTTGAAAAAAATAGGATGATTTGAGCAAAAAAAAAAATTTGATCAGTTTTTTTTTTTCAGTTTATTTATTTATGAATTGATTTGAAGTTTGACTGCAATGTTTTTTTCAAATTTTCAAAAAAACAAATTTTCATGAATCATGATTTTTTACATTTGAACGAAACAAGTTCTTTTGAAAAATTTCTCTTTTCAATTCAAATTGATTTTTGTTGCTAGACGATTCTAATTTTATTTATTGTTATTTTTTTAAAAAAAAACTCTCACTTTTTCTTCCTAACTTTCTTCTTTTCAAAGGAAATAGATCATTTTTTTTGCTCTCAAATTATGGAAACTGAACTTAAAGTAGTTTTCAACAGTCGAACCGAAACAAAAACAATCACTCTAAATCAATCCACAAATGTCTATGATATTATCTTTGGTGGTTTTGGTGGAATTACAATCATTGATTCTTCCTTTGCGTCAAAAACAAATCCTCAAGGGATTCAGTGGTTTTGATCTCAAATTTATCAGCTTGGCTTTGATTTGTATCTTGCTGACTTTTTCTATTCTATTTGGATTGGCATTGTGATCAAAAACAGGATATTTGGGTTCAAAGTTGAGCTGAAAAAAGAAGGATCCATCATCAACAACTAAATCAAAGCGTTTGTCTTCTTCATGATACATCAATTTAATCCAAAAGTCGTGCTTGAATCAAAGGAAACACTGTGTTTTCCAAAAAAGATGAAATCGAAGGAAAGGCAGCGAGGCGTTGATAGTATCTTCCAATTTGTCCTATTATGCCATTTATCTGTTTTCAGAGAATGAAATCTCGATCTATAAAGCCATCATTTGGAAGTTTAATCTCGATTGAAGTTCGTTTGACATTTTTCCGAGAGATTACCACACAGTCATATTCAAAGCCATCATAAAATAGAGCAAAGCACTGCGAAGCCTTTGAAAAAAAAAAGAAGTTCTGTAAGATTGAAAAAAAAAAGAGTAATAAAGCAATTTTTTTTTTTTTTGAATTTTTTCAAAGAGTTGGGAATGATAATAATTTTTTCAGAGAATGAAGGGTTTGAAAACTTTATAAAAAATTGATCAACCAGATGATCTTTTCATTTTTATTTGATTTTATGAACACAAAAAGTGAAAGAGAAAATCATAAAACATGGCGGCACTTCAAGAGTTGTTGAGGGAAAGCTGGCAGCAGAAGGCTTCCCCATTGACATTCAATGTAGATATCAAGAAGCTGTTGGAAGCAAAGATTTGTTCAAATAGAGAATTATGTGGTCTCATTTCTTTTATTTTTCATTGCTCAAACTCTCTTTCTTTGTTTTTTTTCTTTCTTCTTTTCTTTCTTCTTTTCTTTCTTTTTTCTATTTCTTTTTTAACGACTTTTTGATTGCATAAATAATTATTGTTCTGATTTTTGAAAATTCAATGATTGATTTTTGATGGTCTTTTATTGATTTTCTATATTTCCTCACTATTCAAGACAAAAATCAAAAAATTGAAATCAAAATGACAAAAAATCACAAATTTAAAAATCATTAAATAGATACCTTACTAAAACAACTTTCAATCGGTCCAATTCCAAGTTCATTATTCCTATCCTATCTTCAACACTGTTTATCAATGTCTTTAATCTCAGTTTTAGATTTCTTTGAGCTTCTACCAATATATTTTTCTCCATCAAATCCACTTCCATTATCAAAACTTTTAGAACTGGCTTCAGAATTTTTATTTTTTATTAAACCTTCAATACCTTTAAAAGAGTGTTATAATAGTTGGTTTGAAGAAAATAGAACAGAGGATGAATCTGAATTTGAAAAACAATCTCTCCTTGTCCCAAAAGTTCTTCTCAATACATGTATCTTCTTAGTTGAGATAATTTCCTTTTCCACAAATCAGAAGAAAAAAGGACCATTTAAAGAGAATTCAATAGAATCAATTCAAATTTTAAAAAAAGTTTTCACTGATCAAAGAATATTTGCACTTTTAGTTCTTGGATGTAATCATTATCCTGGTTTTATTTTATTTTATTTTTATTTTTTCTTTTTTTTTTTTATTCCTTTTTATTTTTTCTTCATCTCTTTCTAATTTGAAAATTGATGTTTAGAATTGTTCCTTCAATTAAAACAAAAATGTGATAAAGTTATAAATCCTAATCAAAGAAAGAAAGATCCAACAAAAGAATTTATTCAAGTTGTTGATTTAGCAAATCAAATATTATTTTATAAGGAAAATGTTAGAGTGTCTAATTTTCAGAGTCAATCAACATTTGAGGATATTAATCGAGGAAATAGAATTCCAAGTCCACTTCTTCTTTTTTTCGTTCAAGATAAAGTATTTCATTCTTAATTGATTGTTTTGTAAGAAGAATGATTAATCTAAAAATTTGATTATAATTTTAAGGTAATAAGAAAAATTGGTCAGGATCAACAATTTGATATTGAAATTTTAGAAAAAATATTTCTTGGAAAGGTTTGCATTTTTTTTTTTTTTTTTTTTTTTTTTTTTTTTTTTTTTTAAATATAAAAAAAAAAAAAATTTTTTTTTTTTTTTTTTTATTCCTTTTTATTTTTTCTTCATCTCTTTCTAATTTGAAAATTGATGTTTAGAATTGTTCCTTCAATTAAAACAAAAATGTGATAAA
>Ga0209960_1003350_pt1 | contig 14055 bp, 11 predicted proteins | sample ThiBiot_500_plan_2_FD_183947 | JGI IMG/M metagenome (GOLD analysis project Ga0209960, IMG submission 183947) | Wastewater bioreactor microbial communities from Cape Town, South Africa - Thiocy_expt_500_plan (SPAdes) | ecosystem: Engineered > Bioreactor > Thiocyanate-remediating >... | reverse complement strand
AGAAAATGGATTAAAATCATTCTCACTTGTAGATTTTTTCAATTTTACAGGTTTTGTTTCTATTTATTTATTTTCATTTATTTTTTTATTATTTTCTCTTTTTGATAGAAATTGAAAAACAAAAAAATAGTACTTCCTTCATCGAATTGTAATTTTTCTCTTGGAATTTGAAAGTCTATTTTTTTAAAAAAAAAATTCATTATCGAACAAAGAAACAAACAAAAGTAAATCAAAATAATTACTTGGATTCTCTGAAACTTCTAAAAAACTTTTCAAACTTTCCATACTTTCCAAACTTGAAGTTTCAGAATCTTTAGGTGGAGGACTATCAAAAATGAAACTTGTTCTATCATAACCTTTCCCCCTAAGGGACTGGGATCTACCAACTGACATTGTTATATTCACTTTCCACTTTGACTTCTCTCTTCTCCTTTCTATTTCTCTATCTATCTATCTTCTACTCCTGAATTTGAACCTATTCAAAAAAATTATTTGTATAATTAACATTTCTTTACACAAAATATTTAGTCTAATTTTCAATTTTTAGTTTCCTCTTCTTCTTCTTCTTCTTCTTCTTTTCTTCAGTTCTTTTTTTTCAAAGTTTTATTTCCAACAAATTTGTTTTTCAGTTAATTTTCATTGTAATTCATTTGTTTCCTTATTTTTTGGTTCAACAACAATAATTCATATAAAATAAAGTATTTGAATTACTATTTTTTGTTAAAAAATATAAATTTTCTAAATAAAAAATATATATGCGCTTGAACTTAAGTCCTTTTTGTTCAATAATTTCCTTATGCTTGCATAAAAAAAGGTGCAAAACAAGAAAGAGAAGCATAAGAAATTTTGTTTGAATGGATTGAATCATATTATAATTCAAAACATAATTCAATCAAAATTCAATTCAATTCAAATTCAAAATATAATATCAATCAATTATGATTCCAAGACAAAAATAATTTTTTTTTTCAGTCACAATAATTAATAATTTTTATTAGATAAATGAGTTATTTATTGATCCAAATTTAAACTTTTTTCTTCTCTTCTCCTTCTTTCAATCAATTAATCAAAAAATATTCATTGTATTATATCAATTCTTTACAAAATATGATTAGATGATTAAAAAAATTGTTAACCAAGATTATTATGAAATTGTGATGAAATTGTTATGATGTGATTAAGAAAGTTGTTAAAAGTTATTGATAAGATGAGGTTTTTAGCTCCTTTTTTCTTTTTATTTTTTCCCCTTCATTGCCACACCGATTGGCTTAATTTCCCTATTTGCAGTAAAGAAAAGGAAGCATCATCAACCCAAATAGAAGCTTTCAGTTTCAACTTTGTAATCTCAAACCAATTTGCAAACAAAAGGGTTAAACAAATGATTCTTCATTATCTATGATGCTTTCAAGCAAATTTTATAATACGTTGGTGAAAAAATCTTGAAATTTAAGGAATTCATTAGTTAATAATCAATTGTGGTTGATTGAGATTGAACGATAATCGATGAAGGGTAATAAGAAAGGTGATTTTTGAGATTTTATTATTTATCAAGATTCACTTTTAGTTTGTTTTATAAGATAATGATTACATATTCTAATTTATCAACAGAACAAGCTATTTGAAGTAAATAGCAAAGAGAGGAAGAACTTGGGCTTTTTCAAAGACAACCAATTCATTTGCAACATTTCCATCAATATTTCCTGTAATTGGATAGGCATCATTGAACTTTCTCTTATCCACTATAACATTAAAAAGAATGAATGATTGAGGAAAGCAAATTGATGAGGGAAGATGAAAAAAAAAATGAACCTAAAGTATAATGAGATTGATAACCCAATTTACATGGTCTTCTAATAAAACCTTCACGGTTTTCTATTTTCACTGGCCCTTCAAGATATGGACTTTCTGTAACTAATTAATTATTTTTATTTTGAATTTTGTATTTTTTAAAAAAAAGAACATTGAAGAAAAAAAAGGGAGCAAACCAGGATAAACATTTCCGGGAGTTATCATACAAATGATAAAAGGTTTTCCATCAGAACTATTTGTAGCATATTTTGATGAATAGAATAACGAACTACTAAAATACATTCCTATTGATTTTGAAAATTAAGATAGCGAAAAAGAAAATGAAAAAATAATACCTTGGCCATAAAATCCAGCATCAATTGCTCCTATTGCTGCTAGCCCTTTTTTAAAAAAAATGAAAATGAAAATCGGAATTAAAAATTAATAAATAATTCAAATTAATGTTAAGAAAAAGATAAAGAAACCAGTTTGACAAATTTCTTGCAATGCAGTTTCACTTGTCCCATGAATCATTGGAATTGCATGTAACTATTTATTTAAGATTATTAGTTGATTTCAAACAAATCATAAAATAAAATAAATCAAAGAGTTTTCACCAATTTCGAGTGATTCCAATCAAAACCTTCAGCCATTTTAGAATAATGATTATAAAATTTGAACTTTTGTGCAACATCATTTCCATTTTGCCAGTCATCTTTCTTGAAATTTGCTGGATTTACTCTTTGTTGATTGAAAAGAGAGGATCGATAGTGTTGAAATGAATCAAATAATTTTTCATTGAATAGAACATAAGCTTTGTTGACTTGCTTCATATCTCCTCCAAAAAATGTCATTAATATTTCAAGTTTCTTTAAATATTCATTTTCATTTCCAACCACATTTTGTTTATTATCTCGAAGTAAATATCGAATATATCTTGTCTCCACATACCCTTTTTCTTCCCATTTTGTTTTTTCATTTGGTTTTGTATTCCACCAACATTCATTATTTACATTTGTTGATTCAGATATTACTAAATTTGAAAGTGAAGGAGAAAGGCTTGAATTTGATTGTAATTGAGTTATAATTGAAACTTTCATTGTCATCCCTTCTTTTAAATGTTTCATATCTTCCAAGACAAAATATCTTCCATTTCTAACAAATTCCAAACCAAATTCAGTATTTCCTTGAAGTTTAAATTTCGATCTAATATCATTTTCTAATTCTGATAATGTGATGGCAGTTGTTTGTAAAATGTACAATTTCCCATTGTATTCAATTTCTGAATAATAAATTGATTAATTGAAATCTCTTTATAAATGAATAAAATTTTACCTAGTTCTTTTCTCAGGAATGATTCTATTAATTCAACAATCTTTGGACAATTTCTTTTTGCTTTTTGAAATTCTTCTTCAGTTTCCCAATCAATTTCCATTTTTTCTCTTTCTCTTGCCCAATCAAGTGCAGTTTTTCCATCGTTGTCTTTTTTATTGATATCTATTTCTCTTTGACATGCTAAGAAAATTTTCACAATTTCAATATGTCCAAGATAACAAGCAATAAAAAAAGGTGTTGCTTCATTGATATCAACTCTTTTATCATTCAATAATAATTTCACTATTTCAATATGTCCTTTTTTACAAGCAATATAAAATGGTGTTTCTCCATAATCACTTGTTTTATTGATATCAACTCTTTGATCATTTGATAATAATTTCACGATTTCAACCTGTGCTTCTTGACAAGCAATATGAAAAGGTGTTTCTCCATAATTATCTGCCTTATTGATCTCTACTCTATTATCATTTAATAATAATTTCACAATTTCAATATGTCCTTTTTGACAAGCAATATAAAATGGTGTTTCTCCATAATCCCTTGTTTTATTGATATCCACCCTCTCATCCATGAATAATAATTTGACAATTTCAATATGTCCTTCTTGGCAAGCAATATAAAAAGGTGTTTTATCAATAACATTTGCTTCATTGATATCAACTCTTTTATCATTTAATAATAATCTCACAATATCAATATGTCCATTTTGACAAGCAATATGAAAAGGTGTAAAACCACCATTTGTTGCTTTATTGATATCAATTCTATGATCATTTAATAATAATTTCACAATTTCAATATGTCCTTTTTGACAAGCAATAAAAAATGGTGTTCCTCCTTCACTTTGTGGTTTATTGATATCAATTCTATTATCATTCAATAATAATTTCACAATATCAATATGTCCATTTTGACAAGCAATATAAAATGGTGTTGCACAACCTTCATTTGTTGCTTTATTAATATCAACTCTTTTGTCATTTAATAATAATTTTACAATTTCAATATGTCCATTTTGGCAAGCAATATAAAAAGGTGTTCCTCCTTCACTTTGTGGTTTATTGATATCAGCTCTTGTATCATTTAATAATAATCTCACAATATCAATATGTCCATTTTGACAAGCAATATGAAAAGGTGTCCAACCATTCTTATTTGTTTTATTGATATCAGCTCTTTGATCATTTAATAATAATTTCACAATTTCAATATGTCCTTTTTGACAAGCAATATAAAAAGATGTTCCACCAGAATTGATCGATTCATTGATATCAACTCTATTATCACGTAATAATAATTTCACAATATCAATATGCCCTTTTTGACAAGCAATGTAAAAAGGTGTTGCACCTTGGTGTTGTGGTTGATTGATATCAACTCTTTCATCATTTAATAATAACTTCACAACTTCGACATGTCCAAAAGAACAAGCACGATAAAAAGGTGTTCTTGAATATTCAAGATCTTGCCAATTAATGTTAATTTGTTCATTTTGAAGTAATTCTTGTACTTCTTCAACTTTTCCATCTTCACAGGCTTTCCAAAGTTGTTCTTCCATTTTTTCGTCTTTGCCTAAAATTTTTCAATTAATTTTTCATTTTTTATTACATGAATGAAAATAAAAATAAATTCACCCGGTAACCCGAGTTCTTTTCTCAATTTTGCTCTTGTTTCATTTGGATTTCTCAGGAATGATTCTATTAATTCAACAATCTTTGGGAAATTTCTTTTTGCTTTTTGAAATTCTTCTTCAGTTTCGCAATCTTCATCCCATTCATTGATTTCCATTTTTTCTCTTGCCCAATCAAGACCAGTCTTCCCATCATCATCTTTTTTATTGATATCTATTTCTCTTCCACATGCTAACAGATATTTCACGACTTCAAGATTTCCTTTATAACAAGCAATCAAAAAAGGTGTTTCACCAGTATTTGTTGCTTTATTGATAGCAACTCTTTTATCATTTAATAATAATTTTACTATTTCAATATGTCCTTCATGGCAAGCAATCAAAAGTGGTGTCCAACTATCATTTCTTGCTTTATTGAAATCAACAATTCTATTATCACTTAATAATAATTTCACTATTTCAATATGTCCAAATTGACAAGAAATATAAAAAGGTGTTGTATCTTCATTATTTGCTTTATTAATATCAACTCTTTTATCATTTAATAATAATTTCACAATTTCAATATATCCTCTTTGACAAGCAATATAAAATGGTGTTGCACAACCTTCATTTGTTGCTTTATTGATATCAATTCTATGATCACTTAATAATAATTTCACTATTTCGATTTGTCCTTCTTGACAAGCAATAAAAAATGGTGTTCCTCCTTCACTTTGTGGTTTATTGATATCAACTCTATTATCATTAAATAATAATTTCATTATTTCAATATGTCCTTTGAAACAAGCAATATAAAAAGGAGTAAAACCACCATTATCTGCTTTATTGATATCAATTCCTTTATCATTTAATAATAATTTCACTATTTCAATATGTCCTTGTAAACAAGCAATATAAAATGGTGTTGAACCATCCTCGTCTTCTTTATTGAAATCAATTCTATTATCATTCAATAATAATTTCACAATTTCAATATGTCCTTTCCCACAAGCAAGATAAAAAGGTGTTGCCTCATTCTTATTTCCTTTATTGATGTCAATTCTTTCATCATTTAATAATAATTTCACAATTTCAGTATGTCCATGGCTACAAGCTTGCCAAAAAGGTGTTGCACCTTCATTTGTTGTTTTATTGATATCAATTCTCTTATCATTTAATAATAATTCCACAATTTCAATATGTCCTTTTTGACAAGCCATCAAAAAAGGTGTTGAACCATCATTTGTGGTTTTATTGATATCAATTCTATTATCATTTAATAAAAATTTCACAATTTCAATATGTCCATTTTGACAAGCAATACAAAATGGTGTATAACCATCATTTTTTGCTTTATTGATATCAACTCTATTATCATTTAATAATAATTTCACAATTTCAATATGTCCTTCATGGCAAGCAGCATAAAATGGTGTTGAATATTGAGAATCTTGCCAATTAATATTAATTTGTGAGTTTTGAAGTAATGTTCGAACTTCTTCAACTTTTCCATCGAAACAGGCTTGCCAAAGTTTTTCTTCCATTTTGTTCTTTTTTGGTTTGTTCTGTCTAGAAAAAAAAGTTAAAAAATTTAAAAAAAAATGGCGTCGAGGTTGTTTTTTCGAACCAAATACCATCAATAATATTAATTCATTCATCACTTTTGATTTCAACTTATTGCTTGTGAGAATGATGTTAAACTAACTATACAATAAATAGGTTTCAACCATTCATTCTTCGAGGTTTCATTAGACTATTTTTTTTCTTTATTCTTGCTCTATGAAATCCAGAAAAAATAATAGCTTTTCATTATCGAAAGTATTCAAATGTGAGTACCTCAAAAGAACCAGAAACTCCTTTTATTAAACATTTGAGAGCAAGGATTGAAGTTCTTTTTCTTTAATTTCATTTTTTAATTTTTTTTTTAAATTTCTTTGTTTAGATTCAAGGTTCTCTTTCTCTTGGTGATTACATGAAAGAAGTTTTAATAAATCCTCTTTGTGGATACTATATGCATCGTGATGCTATTGGTTCAAAAGGAGATTTTATTACTTCTCCTGAAATCTCTCAAGTTTTTGGGGAAGTACAAACAATTTTTTATCTTTTCAATTCATTTAGATCTTAACTTTGAATTTTCTTTTGAATCTAAAAGCTAATTGGTCTTTGGTTTATATCAAATTGGCATTCAATGGATCGTCCAAACAAGATTAATTTAGTTGAAGTTGGTCCAGGAAAAGGAACTTTAATGAAAGATATGTTAAGAGTAATTTTTTATTTCCATTTTATCTAAAAAAGAAAAAAAATTCAAAAAACTTTTTTTTTTTTCAAGACTTTTCAAAACTTTAAAGATTTTCATGGGGCAATTTCTTCTATTCATTTAGTTGAAGCAAGTCCAACTCAACGTTTTTATCAACAACAATTACTTTGTCATAGCAATTTTAGAAATTATAAAGGAGTAAAACCACCTCAAGAAGCTCATGAAATCGATGAAGGTCGAACAACTGATGGATTAGAATTAAAATGGCATTCAAAAATTGAAGACCTTCCACAAGGTTTACATTTTAAAACCATTTTTCTTTCCTTATCTTTCTTTCTTTCTTTTTCTCGAATAAAATTAATTTTAATTTAGCAACAACATTTTTAATTGCACATGAATTTTTTGATGCTTTACCTATCCAACAATTTAGAGTTTTTTTTTTTATCAAAAATTTTTGAATCTGATAAACTCAAACTAAAACAACAAAACAAAACAAAACAAAACAAAACAAAACAAAACTCTAAGTTTACTGAAGATGGATGGAGGGAAATTTTAATTGATATCGATGAAGATCCCACTCAGTATATTTCTTTTTGACATTTTTCATTCATGAATTCATGTAAGTAATCCTAACAAAAAAAAAAAAAAAAAAAAAAAAAAAAAAAAGTCCTCAACACTTCAAGTTTTCCTTAGCTCAAACTCCAACCCTTTATTCAAAAACTTTAATTCCACCAGAAAGATTTCCAACTCCTACTGTTGGTGATCAAATAGAAGTTTCTCCAGATGCTGAAAAAGTTGTTTCACAAATTACTCAAAGGTAATTTTTTTTTTTTTTAAAGTGATTTCATATAAATTGACTTGAACCAAACAAAAATATAAGAATTCATGATCATAATGGACTTGCTCTTATTGTTGATTATGGTGAAAATTATTGTTTAAATGATTCTCTAAGGGTATTAATTTGATTTTTTTTGTTTTCCAAAAAAAAAAAAGAAAAGAAAGAAAGAAAATTATTGAAATAATTAGGCAATTCGAAAGCATAAGTTTCAAGATCCTTTACTGAACCCAGGAACTGCTGATCTGAGTGCAGATGTTGATTTTTCTTTTCTAAGATATGTTGCCGAAACCCGAGAAAAAAAAGGTGATTTTCATTTTGATTTTGATTTTTTTTAAAAAAAAAAACAATTTTTTTAATAAAATTAAAATAAAATGATCTTCAAGTCAGAACTTGTGGTCCAATAACTCAAAGAGATTTTTTATTTTCACTTGGAATTCAACTTAGGATGGAAATGTTATTAAAACAAAATCCAGAATTGAAGGCCGAGGTTTCCTTTCCTTTTCTTTTATTATTATTTGATTTATTTGATTTATTTTTATTTGAATGAAAAGAACAATAAAATAAAATTAATCGCTTTTAAATTTAGTTACAATCAGAATTTCATAGACTGACAGCAAAAAATGAAATGGGAGAAAAGTACAAATTCCTTTCCTTTTCGTCACTCAACAAAGCTGTTCCAATTCCTTTTTGAAAAACGAAAGCGAAATATTAAATTATTATTAATTGTAGGATTTTTCGTTTTTCATTTTCTTTGTATAATTGTCTTGACAATAGAACTTCCCTTTTCATTCAAACTTTATTTTACATATTATTTTAACAACTTTATGAACAAAAGTTTAACCAAATTCCTTCAAACACAAGCATCTATCACTGGAATCGAAATCGAAATCTAATCTGAATGTTTATGTTTAATTCACAAAGTATCAAAAATGAAATTCTAAAAACCCAAGAATCATTAAATTTACTTTAAAATATTGAAATTTGAACTAATATTTACTTTTTGAGAGAGGTTATTTTGAATCAAAGATCAAAAAGAATCATAATGATTATGAAATCAATAAGTGAAGTGAGTAAGAAAAGAACGAACAGAAAGGAATTCAGGAATGGTTCCCTGACAAAATAAAAAAATAAACAAACAAACAAGCAAAAGAGAAATCTCTCTGTTAAATCAATAAGTAAAATCTCTTCTTCTTCATCTCCAAGAGTAAAAGCAATCATAAAAGTAAAGAATCAAGTACCTAATACAAGAATCACAATTTTCAAATGTTAATTAATTAATTGTTTTTTTTTTTTTTTTCATTAAATTAGGTTACTGAAGTTGTAAAATATAGCAATGCAGAGACAGACAATAACTCCACTTCGTAGTGCTCACAATGTAAAATTTTTTTCTTTTTTAAAAAAGAATGTTTATGCTTAATTAATTAATTCTCTTGATATTTGGTTGTATTGTAACTCTTTTAAAAAAGAAATCTTTAAAACAATGAATTGTTGAAGTTTGAAAATTTTATTCAAAGAATTGAACTCAACACATTTGAATTCCTTTTTTTTGCATTTTTCTAATAATTTTATTGATTTTAATTAAGCAAAAAAAATAAATACATAAGACATTAACAATAAATTGATAGCTTGCTCAGCACTTGAAAAACAAGTCTTTGTTAAAGAATCATGCATTTATTGGAGGAAAATGGGTAGGTGCAAACGATGGAATGGTTTATGATGTTCAAGGTAGATTTTTTTTATTTTTTTTTTGAAAAAAAATAATTTCAAGTTTACTCAATTGAATTGATGAATTAATTAATTAATTAATTCATCAATTAGATCCTGCAACAAAAGAAGTAATTACAACTGTTCCAAATCTAACAGTTGATGAAACTAAACACGCTATCCAAATTGCATCAAAAGCTTTTGAATCTTGGAAAAATACAACAGCAAAAGTATGATTCTGCTTCTTAATTATTTGGTTTAATGATTTCATAATTTAAAGATTTGATTTTGATTTTTTGATAGATTTTTTTTTTTCAAAAAAAATTCGCAATTGATTCAAAAATAATAATAACAGGAAAGAGGAAACATTTTAAGAAAATGGTATAATTTGATTATGGAAAATCAAGAAGATTTAGCTTATATTATGACAGCAGAAAATGGGAAATCAATTACAGAAGCAAAAGGTGAAGTTGCTTATGGTGCATCTTTTATTGAATGGTTTTCAGAAGAAGGAAAAAGAGCTTATGGTGATATCGTTCCAACTGCCCAAGCTTCCAAGAGAACATTTGTTATTAAACAACCAGTTGGTGTTTGTGGTTTAATAACACCTTGGAATTTCCCAAATGCAATGATAACTCGAAAGGCAGGAGCTGCTTTAGCTGCTGGATGTACTGTTGTCATTAAACCTGCACAAGAGACACCATTTTCTGCATTAGCTCTTGCTGAACTTTCAATTAAAGCAGGAGTCCCACCAGGTGTCATCAATATCATCACTTCCACAAAAGAACATACAGCTAAAATTGGTGAAGAACTTTGTACAAATCCAACAGTTCAAAAGATTTCTTTTACTGGATCAACAAGAGTCGGACAATTACTCATGAAACAATGTTCTTCAACATTAAAAAGAATGTCACTTGAGTTAGGAGGAGATGCACCTTTTATTGTTTTTGATGATGCAAATATTGATATGGCAATTCAAGGTGCTTTGGCTTCCAAATATCGAAATAGTGGACAAACTTGTGTTTGTGCAAATAGAATCTTTGTTCAAAAGAAAATCTATAAAGAATTTGCTCAGAAATTAGTTGAAAAAGTAAATAGTTTCAAAATTGGACATGGATTTGAACCTGGTGTCAATCAAGGACCTCTTATTCATGAAGCTGGTTTTGAAAAAGTCAAATCTCTTGTTGATGATGCCATCTCAAAAGGTGCAGAGATTTTAACTGGAGGAAAACCTCATTCATTAGGAGGAAACTTTTTTCAACCAACTGTTTTAACAAATTTAAATAAGAATATGGAAATTACTCGAACAGAGATCTTTGGTCCAGTTGCAGCACTTCATTCATTTGAAACTGAAGATGAAGTGATTAAAATGGCAAATGATACAAGTCATGGACTTGCTGGTTATTTTTACACTGAAAATGTAACTAGAGCTTGGAGAATTGCTGAAAAAATGGAAGTTGGTTTAGTTGGAATTAATGAAGGAATTATTTCTTCTGAAGTTGCACCTTTTGGTGGAATTAAACTTAGTGGATTTGGTGTTGAAGGTTCAAAATATGGATTAGATGAATATCTCAATGTCAAATATATTTGTTTAGGTGGATTGTAATTGAATTAATTAGTTAGGGATCATGATTAAACAACAACAAAAAAAAAATAATGGAATGGAATTTTTTTTTTTCAAAAAAATAAATACTTAAATGATAATAATAATTATTTATTCAACTTTAATAACAAATGTACCAGGGAATAATCCTACATTAGAGGAATCATGTTTCAAATATCCTTTCCTATTTGATTTTTTTTTTAAAAAAAAGATTTATTTTGTGAAAATACTAATAAAATAGTAAAATATAAAAAATCATTCAAAGAATTTGATCTTACCACCATCCATCTTCTTCAATCTCAATAAGAACAATTTCATCTCCTTTCTTAAATGAAAGATTTCCTGTTTCAAAAACTTTTCCTGCATAATCATAAATTGCTCGATAAATATCTTTTCTTGTTGAAGTTTCTTCTTCTCTTTGGAAATTATTTTGAAGAAGAACCTTTTCCTTTTTCACTTTGTTATCCTTCTTTTCTTTTTTGTTTTCCTTTTCCTTTTCCTTTTCTTTTCCTCTTTCTTTTTCCTTTTTTTCCTTCTTATCTTTCTCTTTTTCTTTTTGTTGAAGTTTTGGTTGTGGTGATTGTAATTGGAATTGAGATTGTAATTGTGATTGTTGTGGTTCAAAAGGTTTAAAGATTTCTTGTTTTTCAAAACTTAAATCTTCTGGAATTGATTCCATAATCTCAAAGATTGGTTGTTCATTTTGAATGAGATCCTTTTCTTTTTCTTGAATAGCTTGATGGAATTGATTTTGATTAAATGATCTAATATTTTCATCTTCACTTGAAATATGACTTAAAGTTTCTTCACATTTTTCAAAAAAGCTTGTTTGAAATTCACTTTTTTATTTTATTAAATAATTAATTTCTTTTTTTTTCTAAAAAATCTTTATAGTCAATAAAAAATAAAAAGATAAAAAGATCAAAACCTTGTTTCAACATCAGATTCATCACATCTCACTGAAAATTTCTCTCGTAAAATTGATAATTGATTTGAAAGGTTCACTAATTCTTCTCTATATGTTTCTTCTTCTTTCTCCCAAGCATTTTTCATTTGGACTAATTTTTGTTCTGTATTTTCTTTTTCTTTCTCAAGTTGTTGTTTTTGATCATCAAGGGTTTCATTTAAAACAACAAGTTTTTTTTCTAAAAGAGCATTCTTTCTGGTCAAAGCTTCTACATCTTCATCTTCTGATTTTTTCTCATCTAAAAAAAAAAAAAGTTGATAAATTCAGTTGAGATTAAAAAAAGAAAGAAAAAAAAAAAATCACTTTGTCCTGATGAAATTTTTGCTTGTAATTTGGAAATTGTTTGTTCATTTTTCTCTTGATTTTTTAACATTTCATTAATAACTTTTTTGAGTTGAGTAACTTCTTGATTTTGTTCTTTATTGTTTACATTTCCTTCTTTCTTAGATTCTTTGTTTGTTTCTTGATCTTTTTCAAGTTTTTCTTTCTTTAATACACGAACTTCTTGAAGTAACTTTTGATTTGCATCTTTTAAACGAGATATTTCTGAAGAAGTCTAAATGAAAAAAAAAAATGATGATTACTTATAGAAATAAGAAAAGAAAAAAAAAAGAATGAAAAGAAAAATTACTAAAGTGGTATCTATTTGATGAGTAGAGTGATTTGATCTTCCAAAATCTTTAATAACTTTTTCAAGATAATCATTTGATCTTTGTAAAGATTCAATTTCTGTATTCTTCTTTTGAAGTTCCAAGAAGAGCTTTTGTGGATCTTTCTTTGATGGAGTTGAACGAAGACTTGACATTTTTGAAATAGTTTCTTTATCTCTATCACGTTCTCTTTCAGCAAGAAGTTTTACTCTTTGAAGCTTTTTTATTTTTATTTTTATTTACTTATTTTTCTTTTCTCTTTAAAATAGAATGAACAATGAACAAAAAATACCTCAATTTCCATTTGATCGTGTCTTTGTTTCACATCATTGTATTTTTTGGTTAAAGAGGCATTTGATGTTACTAATGATGTTTTCTCACGAATTGTTTGCTTCAATTTATCCTCATAACCTCCAATTTGGGATGAAAGATTATAATTTTCAATATTTGATAAACGAAGTTTCTCTTCATATTTTCGAAGTTGAAATTGTAATTGTTCGATATCTTTGTCTCTTAAAATGATTTCTTTTTCTAAATCTGATTTTTGAATAAGAAATCCTCGAATCTTTTATTTATTTATTTATTTTTGAAGAAAATTGAAGAAAATGAATTTGAAGAAAAATGAGTTGAAAATTTTACCTTTCTCTCCCATCCTTCCAATTCAAAACGATCAACAAGAACAAATTGTCCATTTTGTTCATAATTCGTTCTTTGGAGTTCAAATTGTTGTGATTGCTAAATTTAATTATTGAATTTTATAATTTATATTCAAAATTTTCAACATATTTCTTGTTTAAGAAAAAAATTTTTGAACCTCTTTAGTGAAAGTCAAGTTTTGAACACTTTTAAACTTTCCTATTATTTTTATTCAGTTGGTTAGTTAAAGTTTTCAATTCATGTCAATATAATAATATTCTTTACCTAATGAGTCGATGTCTTGGTTCTCTTTATTCGCTAATTTTCTCAAACTTGTTTCTAATAGTATTCCAAGTGAATTAATAACAATTCCAATAACATTTATAAAATAAAAGAAAGTAATTATTAACAATACCTTTCAAAGCTTCTTGAGCCATTGTTCTTGAATTTCAAAATTTTTAACGGTTTTTTTTAAAAAAAAATTAAAGAGTGATTATTTATAATTGTTGTTAGAAACTTTCTTCTTCTGAATTGAAAATAAGATATCTTTATTAAAAGGTGTTCTTTGAAGTACTTTTCTTTTGTTCCTGAATTGGTGTTACAGTTATAAAATCAAATATTAAAAATTAAAAATAAACTGAAAAAAAAAAAAAAAAAAAAAA
>Ga0209960_1003346_pt1 | contig 14070 bp, 14 predicted proteins | sample ThiBiot_500_plan_2_FD_183947 | JGI IMG/M metagenome (GOLD analysis project Ga0209960, IMG submission 183947) | Wastewater bioreactor microbial communities from Cape Town, South Africa - Thiocy_expt_500_plan (SPAdes) | ecosystem: Engineered > Bioreactor > Thiocyanate-remediating >... | reverse complement strand
TTTTTTTTTAAAAAAAAAAAAAAAAAAAGAAAAGGAAAAAGAAAAAAAAAAAAAAAAAATTCAAGGAAAGGGAAATAAATTCAATCTGATGCACTTTTTTTTTTAAAAAACAATTTCCTTTTTCTTTCTTGTGAACCAATTGGCTTTTTTTATTTTATTTTATTTTTTTATTATTATTTTCCTTTTTGGTTTGGTTATTCTTATTTGCAGAAAGAACTTCTTTTTTTTTTTTGTTTGTTGAAACAAGAAACAATTAAAAGAAAAAGAAAGAAAAAGAAAAGGAAATTATTGTTTTGGTTTCTGAAGACAAAGTAGAAAAAAAATGGAAAAAAATATAATAAATTTCCTTTTGTTTTTTACTTCTTAAAATGGTTAAAATAATCGATGTTCTATTTTGACAAATGGAACCAAAACAATTAATTTCCTTTTCTTTTTCAGGTTAACTTTAACTTAAAAGCAAAACAACAAACAAGAAAAAAAAAGAAGAAAAAGTTAACTTTAAAGTTTTGATTTTGGTTATTATTTATTTATTCCTAAAATTTTTAACTATTTTGAGAAGAAAAAACAAAAGGAATTTATTATTATTTTTTTCTGAAAAGAAATAATACGATGGACCCCTTCTTCAATGATCCACTATAAATGTCGACTGAATTATTCCTTTTAGCTTTTAAATTTAAACTTCTCTTTTGATAGCTTTGTTGCCTTGCCGGTTAAAAAAAAAAAAAAACTCAATGATTCAATTTCCTTAAATTTGGTTGTGGTCATATTTGCTTGTGTTTTGCTTCAATGTTCACTTGGTTTGTTTTTCTTTTTCTTTTCTTTTGTTGAAATGCGTATTCGAAACTTTATATTTGAATAGGAGCATTGAATGAAGCTGAGAAAGCAGTCTTAGTTGACTTCTATAATTCGTTAACCTCAAAAGGAACCTTGGGTTGGGACGTTCAATCTGAATTATGTGGACAAACTGGGATTACTTGTAATGGTACCTCGGTTATACAATTGTATTCCTTTTTTTTCGGTTAATTGACACACGATTTCTTATGAATTGTTCAATATTTTTATACCTTGTAGGGACATGTCTGATCTATCAATTTCAGGGACAATTCCAACACAATTTGGGAGCTTAACAAATTTACAATACCTGTAAGAAAAAATACAATTATTCATTTATAAATATTGAATCAAAATTCAATTTTTTGTAAATTGTAGAGATCTCTCTAGTAATCAACTGAATGGGACAATTCCAACACAACTTGGGAGCTTAACAAATTTACAACATCTGTTAGAAAAAAATACAATGATTAATTTATAAATATTGAATCAAAATTCAATTTTTTCTACCTTAGAATTCTCTATGATAATCAACTTTCAGGGATAATTCCAACACAACTTGGGAGCTTAACAAATTTACAAGTTCTGTAAGAAAAAAAATACAATTATTAATTGATAAATATTGAATCAAAATTCAATTTTTTTCTATTTTAGATATCTCGAGGAGAATCAACTTTCAGGGACAATTCCAACACAACTTGGGAGCTTAACATATTTAGGAACTCTGTAATACAATTATTAAGTTATAAATATTGAATTAAAATTCAATTTTTTCTATCTTAGAATTCTCGATGATAATCAACTTTCAAGTACAATCCCAACACAACTTGGGAGCTTAACAAATTTACGATATCTGTAAGAAAAAAATACAATGATTAATTTATAAATATTGAATCAAAATTCATTTTTTTCTATCTTAGAATTATCAGTGATAATCAACTCTCAGGGACAATTCCAACACAACTTGGGAGCTTAACAAATTTACAATTTCTGTAAGAAAAAAAAAAAAAAAAGAATTATTCATTTTATAAATATTGAATTAAATTTAATGCATCACATCTTATAAATGATTAGAAATAAAACCATAAACTAATTTCAAATTAATAGACTTCTTTCATCCAATTATTGGGATTGTCCGGTTTTTGATTACTCTTCCATCAAACCTTCTCTTCTTAATGATTATTCTGATTCAAGCAATGAGTGTGGTAAATATTTTTTTTTTTTTGAGATTTATACAATTTAAAATTAATAATTAAATGTCTTTTTTAGTTTTAAGTTGCCCAGAGAACCCAAATCAATGCCAAAATGAAGGACAATGTTCAACAAGATTGAATGGAAATTATCATTGTGAATGTTTAGATGGATTTACTGGAGTCAATTGTGAAAATGTTTTTGGTTCTTGCTTCTTTCTTCTCTTTTCCTTTTTTTTTTTTCATTCTTTTCTTCTTCTTAATTTTAGACTTATTATTTTAAAAATGTGTACTTTTTTTTTTTTCAAATAGATGACTGTTCACAATCAGGTCTTAGAGCAATTTATTTCCCAGTTAATTTATCAGGTGTAAGAGAAGGAACTGAAACATTTCTTGAAAGAGCTGAAAATATTGATCATTTCTTTGATTTTATTTATCCTCCAATTGGTTCTCCTCATGATAAATCTCAGTAACCTATTCTTTTTCTCTTTCTCTTTTTCATGATTTCTATTTTTTCATTTGAAAAAGATAAAAATAAAATAATAACAATAATAACAATAAAATAATAGATATGGAATTGAATGGAGAGGAAATATCACATTTCCAAAAGCAGAAAAATATACAATTTATGTTTATGCAGATGATGGAGTTAGAATTAAAATGGATAATATTTTAGTTGTTAATAGTTATAAACCACAAATTCTTTATACAACATTTGAACATACTGCAAGTATTGCAGGAGAAACATTAAAATTTGAAGTGGATTATTTTCAAAGAACAGGGAATGCAACCATTATTTTACATTGGTCAAGTGATTCAACATCAAAACAACCAATTCCATTTGAACAATTCAATCATTATGATTGTCAAGATGATTCAACATCATTTGGACCAAATGGATGTGCAACTATTAAATTGGCAACTTATGAATATTCCAAAATCACAAAAAAGACCAAATTTTGTTATGAAATCAATGTTTTATCTCAATATGGAAATCAATGTGATATTGAATCAATTCAAATGAATAGTATTAATTGTGGATCACCAAAGATTAGTGGAATTACAAAATTTGTTGGAGGAACAAAAGGACAATATTGTTTAGAATATAATAATCAAGTTCAAATAGTTCCAACAACAACAATGAGTCTCAATTTCCCAAATCAATCATCAATCAAAACTCTCAATCAAACAATTCCTGGTCCCATTTGCTCATCTTTTAATGCTTGCTCAAATGGATGTCAATCAACTTGATAACCTCTAGTTTTCACTTTCAAACATCTTTTTACTTTTTTTCTTTTGATTGTCTTTTTTCTATTTACAAAGATAAATAAAAGTTTTTTTTAAAAAAACAGAAGATCATAATTTTAACTTTATTTTTTTACTTTTGATTTAATTCAATTTCAAAAAATGATTTGTTTTACCTTTTTTTTTTTTTCAAAAAAGATCATAATTGCATCAGTTAACTTCAAATCAATAACCAAAGTCAACCCACAATTGATTTGATATAAGTTTGCGCAACGAAACAATGACTCATTGTTTCAGTAATCAAAAATGTTGCAACTCGAATGTTGCGCAAGTAAAAAAAATTGATTAAAATAAAAAAATCATTCATAAAAGACCAATTTTCTTTTTTCTTTTTCTTCATCAATCACAACACTTAATCTTCAATTTTTTTGTCTTATGTTATTTTCTAAACCAAAGCTTTTGGAGACCTTCAAAACCAGTTATTAGAAGATAAGTTTTTCATTTTTCAATTTTTTTTTTCTTTTTTTTTTTTCCCGCCTTTTTTCTTTAAATTTTTTTCTCGATTTTTCTTATTTCCAAACCCTTCCATCACTTAATCATCATCATCATCATTTAATAACATCATCAACAAACACACAAAATTCACTACAATATGAATAGACCAACAACCATAGTATAAAAGTTATAAAATCACAATAATTATTATTATTATTGAATTTTTTTTTTTTTTTTCTGAATAATATCGGCGCCAATTTCGAAAATTCTTTGTTTTATTATAATTCTTTGTTTTATTATTATTAGAATTGACTTTGAAACTCTTAATATTTAACTTATATGAGAACTAACTTCTAAATTTATTTTATTTTTTTCAATTGTGAAAGGTTAGGAGGTTGTAGGGTAAGTATTTTATTATTATTCAAGTTCAAGTGAGGCATTTTTTTGTTTTGAAGACACTGGTTTTTTGAGAAGAAAACTTTCAATAGTAATTTTCTTTAATTTTTCTTTCATTATGATTCATATTTTATAATAACTTTTTTATATTTTACTAATTAATTATTGCTAATTATAATAGAAAAGAAACAAACATCCTGTCTTCAAAAAACAAAGCCAAGCTGAACATTCGGTCAAATGAAGAGGGTAAAATCACAAACAAACATTTTCAATCACTTCAAATCATTCAAATAAACTAAAATAATAAAATAAATTCATAATTAAGCAATCCAAGAATGCAATTCCACATCATATTTCTTTCCAGTTGGATGAATTTTTTAGAAACCCAATGATTCGTGAATTGCCTCTCACAAATTTGAATACGGAACAAAGGAAAGCGATTCATAGAAAATGTGATGAGTATGGATATGAAATCTTTCATGAGACCGATCGTGTGACAGGAATACTTCATTTAAAAAAATATGATAGAATTCCAAGAAAACCTGGTTGTGATCTTCGGCATAAAGCTCTTAGAGGACTTATCTCTTTTGAATTAAAATACTCAAAAACAGGTCATTTCTCAAAAATTCAAACCTTTTTTTTTTTGAAATCAATCAAACTTTTTTTTTTTTTTTTTTTTTTTTTTTTTTTTTTTTTTTATTTTAAAAAAAATATTTTTTTTTTTTTTTTTTTTTTTTTTATTTTTTTTTTTTAATAAAAAAAAATTTTTTTTTTTTTTTTTTTTTTTCAATAGTTTTTCAATTAGCTGTAAAACGAGCAGTCATTCGAGTATTTTATTTTTTTCAATTTTTTTTTTTTCTAAAGAAGATAATAATAATAATAATAATATGATTGAATTTAGGCACAATTTGGAATCTCTCTTGATCTAGACCAAAATGGAACACCACTTATGCAATGGAAGTCAGTTGATTTTATAGAAGATCTTTTTCAAACACTTGGTGTCGGTGAGGAGAGAAAGGTAGAATTGCAAGAAATTGATAAGATGATTTATATTCCTGAAGACCCACCTGCTCCAGGAAAATTTGTCTCTGTTTTTCCTGCTTTTCTTGTTGGATTGTTGGAAGCAGTTCTTGCTCGTTTTTTTTTTTTTTTAAAAAAAAAAAATTCTAAATCAAAAATTTCAAATTAATTTTTTTTATTTTTTTTATAGAAAATAATGGGTTAAATGGCTATGGGGAAGTTAAAATTTCTGCTCCTGTTCTTGCAGACTTTGCTCAACGATACACTGAAGAAGCCATCGAAGGATCAACAATGAATGATAGGTTTGAATTTTAATCCTTAATTTTTTATTTTTTTATTTTTTTTTAAAAAAACATCAAACCAAATTAATTAAATCATATTCTAATTTAGGGGATTTTGTAAAATTACAAACTTAACAAATTCATATTTAATTAAACAAAGGAAGAAAGATAAACAAACTGTATATTCATTAACAGATAAAGGTCTTCGACTTGCAAGAGTTCTTAGAAAGAAATTTGTTATTGATGCTTCAAAGATTGAAGGTTAATATTTAATTCTTTATTTTTTTTTGAAACTTTCCTTTTTTTTTCCCTTTTTTTTTTAAAAAAAAAAATTTCCCCTTTTTCTCCAGAACCATCTGATGATGAAGAACCTATAATAATTGATGAAGAAAGTCAAGAAGTTGATAGGGAAGAAAAATTTAATGAAGGAGCATTATATTCAAATGATCATGGAGCTGATGATGAAGTTATTCTTTTAATTGATCAACAAGAAATGGGAGGAGGAGATCACAGATTGATCGAAATTTATGAAAAAGTAAGAAGTAGAGGATTAACTGTAAGAACAAGACATTTAAAAGTTGGTGATTATATTTGGGTTCATAGAAGAAACGGAAAAGTTTTTTTTTTTTTTTTTGTTTTGTTTCATTCAATAATTGAAATTCTTATTTAAAAAAAATCAAACTTTGAAAAAATAAAAATAAAAAGGAATATGTCTTCCCTGTTATAATTGAAAGGAAAAGAGCTGATGATCTTGCAAGAGCAATGATGAATGAAAGATTTCAAAATCAAAAAATCAAAATGTTATATTGTAAAAGAAAGCTTGCAATGAATCGGTTACTTTATGTTCTAGAAGAAGATCCTCGTCGATTCCTTATTCAACAGTTTTTTTTTTTTTTTTTTTTTTTTTTTTTTTTTTTTTTTTAAAAATTTCATAGAATAAATGAAATAAAATAATAGATGTCAATGTGGGAGATGTAAAGATGTTGTAGGAAGTTGTAGAGGGCCTACAGTCAACGATATTGAAAGAGCTATGGAAGAGACAAAAAATCAAGGATTCACAGTTATTAAAACAAAAGATTTGGATCAAACAGTTGAAATGCTTGTTTCAGTTACAACAGAATTAAAAATTGCTTCCACAAGAGGAGAATGTGATTTATTGGTAAACAAATTTTTTTTCGATTCCTTTTCATTTCATTTCTTCATTTCTTCATTTCTCTATTTCTTTGAAATAAAAAAATAAATTTAATAGCTTGAAGATTTTGAGTTCCTTGCACCTTCAAAAGTTACAAGAGAGCTTTTAGATGAATTTGAAGAACTTGAAATTGAGGAAATCAACAAACAAATTAATTTTGAAATTGATTCACAAGAAAGTTCTATTTTAACATATCCAAAAAATGATGGTCCAAATCTATCAGATTTAGTTCCAAAAGAGGCAAAATATAATGAAAATCATAGTTGGGCTTTCAGTAATACAAGTTTAAGAAGTTTGACATCTTTTAGTGACTATGGTGGTTCAAGATTTTCTGAAGAAGAGTCTTTTTTTTTTTTTTTTTTTTTTTTCTTTTTTTTTTTTTCTTTTCTTTTGTTTTGTTTTTTTAAAAAAAAATTCTTTTTTTCAAATTATTTTTTTCAAATTCTTTTTTTAGAACCCAAGCATATTTAACACCACCAAAAACCATCACTTCATCAAAACCAATTGATTTGGATTATGAATCACAAGATGTTATTAATATTGAAACTATTAGTTACCAACCTTTGACTCCTAAGCAAACTCCAAAAAGACAAGAAGTCATTGTAATTGACTCAAGTCAAGAAACCCTTTCAAAGTCATCAGCCGAGATTGAAATTGAAAATTCCCTTGCATGGCAATCACAAACCCAAGAACTGACTCAAGAATACGTACCTTCAAATATTCGAACTATGTATGATCAACCTACTCCTATAAGTTCCCCCAAAAAAATCAAGATACAAGAACCAGAAGATGAAAAAACTCAAAGTCTAGAAACTGATCAAGGAACTCAAGAGTATTTACCATTGGAAAAAATTGAAAACAATGATGTATCATCATTTGATACTCAATCCTATTCAACTCAATCTTCTTATCTTTCTCAAGATTCTCAAGGATTTACACGCTTCAAATGGGGTTCAAGTCTCTCTTCATTTCGTTCAGAAGTTGCTAATATCTGTAACAATTTTTTTTTCTTTAGTTTATATTATATTTTATTCTTTTTCATTTTTTTTTCATTTTCATTATTAATGTAACTTGTTTATTTAAATAGCAATCCCAGAACCCTTGAGTCCAAGTAATTTGTAATTTTTTGTTGTCGCTTGTTGTAAAAAAAAAAAACTAATTTTGTCTAAAAATTTGATTTCCATAAGAATGATGGAAGATTTTTGAAGAAATAAAATTGAGAAATTTGAAGTTGGTTTTTATTACACTATTTCACATTCCATTTAAGCTTTTGCTAATATCTCTAAAAATTTAATTACATCGGAAGGAGACGAAACTTTATACTTTGCTGCAGATTTTTTTTCTCCAACAACACAAGTGATTGATTTTTCACTCAAATGAGACTTTCCAATTCTATTTATTATTTTATTTTTATTTTATTCTTTTTCTTCAGACCAAAAGCAAAAAAAAAAAAGAAAGAAGGAAATAAATAAATAAATAAATAAATAAAATTTTACGAATGAAACATATCTTCATCAGTTCGATCATCTCCTGCACAAAATACAAAATCTGTATCTTGATACAGAGAAATTAATGTTTTTACAATTTCCCCTTTGTTTAAGGATCTTGCTCGAATTTCAAGGTTCTTTTTTCCTGATAAAATTTCAATTGGAAGTTTTGGTGTTAATGCTCCTTCAAGATGAGCTTTACATTCTTGTGCTTGCCAAGATCTAGATAGATTTTGATTTAATCCAATTTAATTATTTTTTTTTTTTTTTCAAATAAAAGAAAAGTTATGTCAATAAAAAATTACCCAAAAACTGGATCAGCTTGCCTGTAATGCCATGTAATAGAGGACTTCTTTTGTTCAATGAAGGAACCTGGAGTTCTTTCAGTATAAAATTCAAAAATGGGGAGTACATCATTTTTCCAACTAAAATCAAGTCCACTTGTTAAATCTTGCCATTTTTGATTTTCACCTGGCCATTTCAAATATGAACCATGTTCAGCACTAGAATTTGTTTTCAGTAATATAATTAAAATTCATGAATTACAATGATTGTATCAATTTTTTTTTTTTTTCAATAATACCTTAATCCAACATTTGGACAAGATTTTGAAATCCATTCATCTAAAGTTTTTTGATCTCTTCCAGAAACAATGAAAATATGAACATCAGGTTTTTGAGAAAGTTTGCTAAGAGCTATAAGTAATTCTTTTGAAGGAACAGCTGCATCTGGAGTTCTAACAATATTCGTCAAAGTTCCCTATTTAGAAAAATTTAAATCAACACTTTTTCAATGAAACCAAAATAAATAAATAGAATGAATGGAAAGTTTACATCATAATCAAGTAAAATAAGTCTTTTTTTCCTTGAAGAAAACATTTTAAGTCCTTTTTCAAAATCTAAATCACATTTCAATTCTTGACTTTGAGAGGCAGTTTCTTTTAATTGAGAAATAAAAGATTGACACCAATATTGAACAGTGTGAGTCATAACAAATTTATATAATGACTAATAATTTTAATTTTTTTTTTTAAAAAAAAAAAAGTTTTTTTAAAATAGACTTCAAAGAAGGAAAGAAAAGAAAAGAAAAATAAACATTATGTTTCGCTAATTTTTCTTCATCCGTCATCCAAAGTGCTTCATTAATTGCACAAGCAACTCCCTTTTTAATTTTGTCATTATTATTATGAAAAAAAAAAAGAAAGAAAAATGTCCATACTTCATAATCCCAAGGATTGATATGAATTGCACTAGCAAGTGAACCAGCTGCCCCAGTAAATTCAGAAATGATTAAAGGACTTTTTTTAGTTTGTTGACAAACTACAAATTCATTTGATGTTAAATTCATTCCTTCTCTAATTGAAGTAATTACACAAGCATCTGCAATGGAGAGTAAAGCATAATATTGTTCTCTTGGAATTCTCTATTTTCATAAAATCATTTTTGTTTAAAAAAAAGAAAAAATTTTTTTTTAAAAAAAAGAAAATGTTGTTTTTTACTTGATGAATGTATTGAACTGGAGTTGAATGAAGTGATCCAAATTTACTATTTATCCGACTAACAATTTCTGTTACTTCAACTTCAAGATTTTCATGAGTTTCTGTACCAACAACTTGTCTTGGATTTGTAACTTGAACCCATATAACCTAAAAATTTTAGAACAATCAAAAAAGGAAAAACATAATTAGAGATAATTCTTGAATTAGAAAAAAAAAAAAAAAAAAAAAAAAAAAATCACTTTGTCTCTCCACTCTGGGTAATCATACAAAAATCTTTCAAATGCAAGTAATTTATATTTAACACCTTTAATTGGATCCAATTTATCTCTTGACATAATAATTTTTTTATCTCCATAAAGTTTTTTTAAACTTTCTATCCTTTCCAAAATAAGTGGATTTTTTCTGATTGTAGTGTAATGAAAAGGAAAAGAAAAAATCAAAATTGAATTCAATTAAATTCAAAGAAAATCCAATTTAAATAGAATCAAGTAATTAAAACATACATTTCATTATTCGTCCAACTACAATCGATTCCAATTGGGAAAATACCAACAGATACAAACCAACCATTCACTTCAATTCCTTTTGGATTCGTTTCACATTCAATTAATCTTGAACATGAACTCAAGAAATGACGTGAATAGGAATAAGTCTATAATAGAAATTGAAACAATTGATCATTTTTTGTATTTTTGAAAAAAAAGAAAGAAAAAAAAAGGGAGGAAGAAGTCAACCTGAAAACCTGCAATATTTGCTCCTAAAAGACCCATAAGAATTTCTTTTCGATCTATAATTTTTTTTTCAAATAAGTTTTTTTTTAAAAAAAAATTCTTTCTTTTGATGGAAAAAAAAAAGAAAAAGGACTTGCAAAACACTTGTATATTTCTGAAGTTGGGAAAGGAATATGTAAAAAGAATCCAATTTTTGCATCAGGAATTAAAGCTCTAAGCATTGAAGGAACAAGCATTAAATGATAATCATGCACCCAAACTATTATTTATTATTTATGATTTATTATTTTTAATGAACTTGAACAAGATAAAAAATAAAAAAAAATACCAAAATCTCCTGGTCTATAAACTCGTGCAATTGTCTCTGCAAATATTTTATTTACTTCTTGATAATCTCCCCAAGCTTTTTTCTCAACTCTACCATCACTTGGTTTCATTGGTAAAATATAATGAAATAATGGCCATAAAACAGTTTTACAATAAATATCATAATGTCCAACAGCAAGATCCTTTGAGAGGAAAACAGGAATACATTGTTCTTTTTCAAAAATTGCTTTTTCATAACTAGCTCTTTGATTTTCAGGAACCTAGAACCAAAAAGTTAATTTAATTCAATTTTTTTAAAACAAATCCAATGATGAATTTGAAGAATAAGAAATAAATGTTTTATACATCATCAAAAGTCCAACCAATTGAACAATACTCTGTATCAAGTGAATCTAATCCAGCTCTAGTTGAAAGATGTCCATTTCCAGAACTTTTAAAAATCCATTCATTTTCACCCAAAGTCATTGGAATATTTGAAGGGTCATCATTTCCATTGACTCCACTTCCTCTTCTTGAAGAATTGGATGAATTTGAAGAACTTGATGAGAAGGAACTTGAATTCAAACTATTGTTATGGTTGTTTAAATGTAATTCTGAAGATCCATATGGGTTATCATGTGCAAGAACAGGGAGTCTATGAGAAACATTAAGTACACGTCCAGTTTTCTTCATGTTAATTGAGTTATTTTTTTTTTTCTTCTTGAAATACACAAAAATGTTGATGTTGGTTTGTTTCAAAGTAATTGCAATTAAGTCTTGTAAGTTAGTAAGTTCTAAAGATTTTGGTTTTTGAGTGTTCCGTTGTGATTTTATCAAAGAATGTCTTTGCTTCTAAATTATTTTTTTGTAATTGTTGTTTAGTAAAAGGAGAAGAAGAATAAAAAGAAATATAAAATTTAGAAATTTCCAAAATAATAAATACAAAATGAAAATGAAAAATAAGAAATGAAAATTAAAGATAGTTATTATTTTCAAAAGTTATTGATCTTTTCTAATTTCATGTTTTAATCCATTTCTTTTTTTGAAATAACTGATCATTTCTTAATTTTCTTTTTTCTTAATTTTCTTCTTCTTTCTAATCATTTCACAAAATTACAATAATCCAATTTTCTTCAACCAAAGATCATTCAAAAGCTCATCATCTCCTCTATTCAATAAACATACTTTCATTCCATTCCATCATCTATCTTTCCATCCATCCATCTTACAATCCAATAACGAGAATCAATCAATCATTTTTTCAATAAAAAAAAATTAACAAAAATTTTTTTTTCTTTTCCCAAATTTTTTTTTTCTTTGTTCAAAGATCATCTCATTGATATGATTGCTTTATTCTTTGAATCTTCTTGTTGGAGGTAGTAAGTAAGATGTTGTTCTTTATTGCTTTGTTGGCTTCCTATTCTTCTTTTCAGTAGAGATGTTGCATTATTGTTTTTTTTTCTTTGTGGATAAAACTATTTTTTCTGACACTTTTTTTTCCGCCATGATTATTTTATACCTGATAACGACTTTCTGACGAATCGTTTCATTCTTCTAAAAACAAAATTCCGATTCGGATAAGATAAGGGAGATCGATAAAGATCAATCAATCAATAACAAAATAATAATCATGGCTTTGAAAAAAGGGGAAAATGTTCGCCATCAGTTTATTTATTTATTTTTTTTTTATCGGTGCACAAATTCAAAACAAAAAGACTTGCGATTGTAAAAGTTTGTAAATTGACTCCTCTTTTCTTCTGGAAGATTCCTTGTTACTTGAAATAATCGAGAAAAACAAAACCACAAAATGATCAAACAAATCAAGAGAAAAAGAAGAGAAAAAAAACAACAAACAGAAAAATCAATTATTTTTAAAGAAAAATTTTGAAATAAGAACTTTGTTGATTTCGAAACTGATCACAAAGTATGATGAAACTTAATGGAACGAGATTTGTTTGAAATATGTTGATAGATATTTTGAGAGTTCAAGATTTTTGAATTCAAAAAAAAAAGAAAAAAAAAGCTGAGTCATTGAAATTTAATTTTTTCGCCATTTTTTTCTTGAAGTTAGTTGAAAGATGGATGATTTATCGGCCCTATTCTCCTCTCAAAATAGTTCACTTTTTGAAGTTGCGAATATAAACTCATTCTCTCAACAGTCATTTGGTTTATTTTACGATGATGTTTTGCTTTTTTTTTTATCATTTCAAATTCTAAAATCTTTGTTTTTTGATAGTTAGAAACTGGGCTCAGGTTCCAACCAGTACCTTTGAAGGACCCAAAAGGAAAAAGAGTAAAAACTTTCTATCTTTTTGTTTATTTTAGTTTAAAAATTAATATTTCAATCAAAATATTAGATAAAACAGAGGTTCGATAACTTTTTTTAATTGATGGAATTCAAGATTAACTAATTTTTTGATTTTTTATTTTTTTAAAAAATGGAATAAAGTTAGCAAAATTAGATTCAGGTATATTATTTTATTCTTTTTTTTAGATGTGAAAAATTTGAAAATTTGAATCATTTTAGAAAAATGGACACTTGAAGATGATGAAGCATTACTGAGATTGACAGATTTTTGTAATTATTTAACATTTATTCGTTATTTTTTGACTCTTTATTGAAAAAAAAAAAAAGTAAAAAAGCATAAAGTTTCAATTGAAACAGTTTATGATCTTTTCCTTCCAAATCGCCTTCTTCGTTCAATTCAAAAAAGAATTAATGATAATGAATTCAAAAGGTAAATTAGATTTCTTTATTTTTATTATTATCTCTTGAATAAAATTAATTTCTTTTTCAAAAAATACATGTAGATTTTCTCAAAACCAAAAAGTTCTTGTCAAAAAAGCAATTGAAACAAGAAAAAAGAAAACAAAAAAACATATAATTGGTTCTGTACCTCCACTAAAAAGAAAATTTACAGTTTCAAAAGGTAAAAATTCAATCTTTTTTTTTTTTTTTTTTTTTTGAATTAAATTAAATAAAAATCAAAATTAAAGAAGAACTTCCATGCTTTGTATATAAACCAACTCAAGAAGAAATGAAGAAAATTTTAGAAGAAAAAGATGAAAGAAAAAGAAAATGTTTGACTATTGATTTTTATCTCAGTAAACAGAAATAGATTTCTTGATTCATGTCATATTCAAATTGAAAGAACTTCCAACTCAAAATCAACCATTGGAAGTTAATAGTAATCGCAGTTATAGAGAAAGCTTTGGTTTCGTTTGGTCTTTGATGATCAACTTCTTCTTCTCTAATTTGAAATAAATAAAATTAAGGATCGAATGATTGTCATTAAATTAGAATTTTTATTCAATTTCCTTCTTCTTCTTCTTTTTTTAAATCATTGTACATTTTAATTTTAATTGTTTTTTTTTTTTTTTTTTTTTTTTTTTTTTTT
>Ga0209960_1003345_pt1 | contig 14076 bp, 16 predicted proteins | sample ThiBiot_500_plan_2_FD_183947 | JGI IMG/M metagenome (GOLD analysis project Ga0209960, IMG submission 183947) | Wastewater bioreactor microbial communities from Cape Town, South Africa - Thiocy_expt_500_plan (SPAdes) | ecosystem: Engineered > Bioreactor > Thiocyanate-remediating >... | reverse complement strand
TTACTTCCTTGTAATTGCGCACAAAAAAAAAAAAAAAATTAATTTAGTAAAACTCTTGTTTCATGTTTAACATGCACTATCTATATATTCAAAATATTACTCAATTTAAAAACACAATATGAATTAAAATTTCAAAAATCATGGCCCCTCTTTTTAACTTTACCTAGCGTGTTTAACACAATACCAACATTTGTTAATAGGCAAGAACCCAAAGAATATAAAAAAACTCGTGAAGGAAACTTTCGGTTGCCCGCGTCGCAGCTGTAAGCAATTAACAGAAACAGATTGCACACCAATGATACCCACGCCAGAACATCTGTGAGTATTACTAAGGCCGTTGCTGTGTCTGCATCCATAACCATCTATTGTGGTTGCATGCGTCGGTTGATTTAGTGGCAACGTGTTTGTTGGGAAAAGGGTATTAAGGGCAAATCCAACCGAGTTTTCAGATAAAAAGAGTTTTCCTCCAAGGTAATAATCCGGAACACACAAGTTACACTTGTACTACAAACTTTTTTGTTGACGACATGGCTGATCTCGAGAATAAGACTCGCGAAGAGTTGATAGAGGAAGTTAGACAATTGCGCACTCAAGTTATTACCACCCGAGAGCGCAATGCTGCAATCAGCTACGATAATATGTTTCAATTCGTTGGTTTGATGGACACTCAGGGCAATTTGCTGCAAGTTAACCCTGCTGCATTGAAGATCAGTGGAGGTAACTCCGATCCGGAGCTTTTTTGTTTTTTCAATATATTCTTTCGGTTAATGATACTGGTTTCCATAGTAAAACTAGAGGATATTATTGGAGTTCCAGCGTGGGATTCTCCTTGGTGGCGGAATATGAGCCCGGACACTCGTATGACTTTAAAGCATTTCGTTCAAGTAGCTTACAAAGAGAAACGACTTGTTCGGTATGAAGTGGAGATTGAAGCACCCGGTGAAAACAAATTTGTTTACATTGACTTTTCAATAAGTCCTGTTTTTGGTACGTAATAATTTTTTTTTTTACATGATACATTGCAACGGTTTTATAGCAACTATAACGTTGCTCTATGAGAATAAAAAAAATTAATAACATCCACAGATGATAACGGAAATATCAAATGTTTTATCACTGAGGGCAGAGATATTACGGAAAGAAAACACGCTGAAGACGAAGTACGACGTAAAAATGAGGAATTGAATCAGGTTAGTGTGATTTACAGTAGTTAATCATTGCTGTTCTATAATTAACCAAATTTGGACACAGTTAAACCAGAAAATTCAAGATCTTGATCGACAGAAATCAATCTTTTTGGCAAATGTTAGTCACGAGCTCAAAACTCCTTTGACGCTCATCCTCGGCCCCGCGGAAAAAATTTTGAGGCAAGATCCGTTAATTGCTTCCGACGTTAGAGCCGCGATGGGAAGTGTTCTAGCGAATGGAAATATTCTTCTCAAGGTAATAATATATCGAAGGATCTTCCTCTAAATAATACCAAATCTTTTTTAAGCACGTAAACGATCTTCTGGATTTGTCAAAGCTCGAGGCCAAGAAGGCATTGTGCGAATACACCGAAGTTCACGACTTCCCAAATTATGTGAAACGATTAAGTTCTAACTTTGAAGTCCTTGCTGCTGATCGATTGATCAAATACGAAGTCATTGTGAGATTGCCGTTCAATGCGCATTGCGACGTTGACAAAATGGAAAAGATACTCTTAAATTTGCTGTCGAATGCTTTTAAATTCACCCCAAACAGCGGACATATCGTAGTGGAGCTCACCCACGAAGAACCATCCACGGAAAAACCCCGCGGCTGGGTCCAGCTTTCCGTCAAAGACTCGGGTCCAGGAGTTCCCGAAAAATTGCAATCAACGATTTTCGAGCGGTTCCAACAAGGAGATGAAGGTAAATTACATATTACTTTATGCTTCCCGATGGCTGACTGTTTTACCAAGGACTTTCCAGAAAATACGGCGGCACAGGCCTAGGTTTAGCCATTGCCAAAGATTTTATCGAACTTCATCAGGGCAATATCAGCGTAGGCTCGTCTTCTTTGGGCGGTGCTGAATTTGTCGTTGAATTTCCGCAGTACGCACCGGGTGAAGTAAACGTCACGCTAGAAGACAACTGTGAGTGTTTTGAACGATCTTTAAAAAGGAGCTATTAATAATCAACTCGTTTTAGCATCTTTGCTTAGTCTTCAGACAGTGCTCCAAGTCAAAAGCCAACTGTCAATGATCGACACAATGGATAATAACGAAGACAACACAGTCGAGTTTGAAGGCAGCCTTAGTTCCACCAAATTAAGTTTCCCCGAAACAAAAGATGTGGTGTTGGTGGTCGAAGATAACATTGCAATGAATATGTTCATCAAAGAAGCCATCGAAGACGAGTTCACCGTCATAACGGCTTTTAATGGAAAAGAAGGACTGAAAATGGCCGAAAAATACTTGCCCGATTGTATTTTAACCGATATTATGATGCCGTTAATGTCCGGAGATCAACTCGTGCGTGAAGTGCGCAAAAATCCGGCACTGGACAAAATACCCATTATTTTACTTACCGCCAAAACTGACGATGAAATCAAAGTTCAATTGCTGCGTCATGGGGCTCAAGATTACATTAACAAACCTTTCAGCAGCGAAAACGTAAAAGCGCGCATATCCAACATGATCACAATCAAGAAGACTTGGCAAACGTTGACCACCGCTCTCAACGCGCAAACAAAGAGTCTTAACGAGCTGATAGATGATATCAAAATATTATTTAGTCATGACCCTACTTGTAAATAAATGTAGTATTAGTTAGCAAAAGGCAATACTAACATAAAACTTGATTTTTCTAAATCGACTGTTGTTTTATTCAAAAGGGACAAACATAACTGAAAGATCATTTATACAGCTTAAAAATGTTGACTTCACTTACATAAGCTACACCGGTAAACATGTAACGTCGTCCAGTTTCAAATCAGTTGTTTTCAAACACCTTTAATGAAACTAGTTTCTTAACGACGTTGTTTATTTTTTATTTCGGCCTTCAAAAAGCGATATTCGTCGATCATAGCGCCATAAACAAGCATAGCATGCAATTTGAATGGCAATAAGTTTACGATATCAGCTTGAAGTGCATGAAGCCAATAAGGTATGACGAAAGGACCTCCCTTGCCTATCATATTAACTATGAGTCTGCCAATACGATCCGCAGAAGGAAAAGCCAGCGAGGGAGGATTCTCTGTGGATTAATTTTAGCACCTACGCTTCGAATATCTGTTATACTTACTAGGGCTATTTGCATCTTTATACATATTAAACCCAGGCGAATGAACCTTGGCTAAAGTCATGCACTGGATCGTGACATTGCTAAACTGCTCCAGTTCCGTGTTGAGACTCTTAGCAAAGCTCACCAATTTACCTTTTTCTCCGGCATATGCAGCTACGAAGGGTCCTGCTTGGAACGACATGGATCCGATCAACAGAATCGCGCCTTTGTTACGCTCCACCATTTTAGGAAGTACTATCCTCGTTAAACGCAAGGCGGAAATGCTCGTTAAATGAAGCGCATATTCATCGTCAACAACAGTGCTATTAAGCCATAGTTTAGGAGTCGTAGTACCGCCAACTAAGTTGACTAAAATGGAAACTTGAACATGGTCTACCATATCCGCGATAGTACTCCACATATCTTCGTTTTGTTTCACAAAATCAACAACTAAATGCTTCGTCTGCACTTTATACTCGCGTTCGAGGTAGTTGGCGGTGGATTCGAGCTCTGTTTTAAGCCGATCAAGTAAAATCAAGTTTACTCCTTTCGATCCTAGCTCTTCACTGACTGCGCGGCCCATACCAATAGCAGAACCCGCGACAAGCGCCCATTCTCCACGGAACTTGCTTAGATCTGCGGGCGGAGAGATGAAACTACACTTGGAAATTAAAATGTATCCTTACATGGATACTAAGGTACAATTATAACAAATTAGCACTTAAATACGGCAAACGAATCGTCCGTATCATTTTTTTTAAATAATAACCCGGCCAAAATTTAATTTTTGTATTGAAAACGCGCAATTATTTTCACAAGCCAAATAACGCTTTACTCACTAAAAATCAACGAATTTGTAAATTTTGTAGCAGATCAGTGCAACGGTCACCAGTCCAATCCACCAAAACATTTTGACAAATCACGCCCGTAACGTTAAATATATACAATAACAAAACTCTTTTATCGGGCGTGTTTGGTGGCGGTTCGGGCCACTTACCTATCAATCAAGATTTTTCTTGGTGAAATGTTCTTTCGGTCACAACCCAAAATTCCTTCCTAACACGCTATCGCATAATCTTTTGAAATACAATACAACACGCAGTTTGAATTTCGTATTTAATACCCGAGGTGAACGTGTTGTAATTCACAATTTTCAAAGGCACTAAAAGATCTGACATGTCAAAAGGTAACTTATAAACGTTTTTAATAGTTATTAACGGATAAAATAATATATTAGAAAATAAGAATCAAACCCGAAAAACTCATAAAAAAATGCCAATTTTAAAATCGATCCAACCACGTGCACACTCCCCCCCCTAATACGCTGCAAAAAAAAAGCGAAATAAAGCAAAATAATTATATTAATGTTAATGCTCATAATTCATTGCGTAGGTTCTAAAACAAATTGCGTGTTTACTTGGGGTCTCGGCAAAGGAGGGGCATTAGGCCACGGCGATGAAGACGACAAAGAAAGACCGACGATCGTGCATGCATTGAATGGTCTTAAAGTCCACGCTGTTGTTGCCAGCGGCGCGCACACATTTGCATTGGCAGGTAAAAATAATATTTATTTTATCATCCCCCCCAATCAGCGTAAAATAATTATTCAATAATGTTATTGGTTGCGTATTGCAATATAGTTTACGGTAAAATAGATATTTATGACATGTGTCATTGATTGCTATTTTTGTAAATATTTTAGATGGCAAAATCTACACGTGGGGTCTGGGCTCAGCAGGCCAATTGGGCACCGGTGAGCTCTTGGAGGAGTTAATCCCTCGTTCGCTCAATCTCCCGCACAAAATAGTTCAAATCGCGGCTGGTGTTGACCACACACTTGCATTGTCAGGTTCGCTTCACAAGGTTACCATTTATGGCAATTTATTAACTCATTTATTGTAGATGCCGGGGATGTGTTTAGTTGGGGAGCAGGAAGTGGGGGAAAACTTGGTCACGGAAATTTTGATTGGTACTCTTCGCCGCGGAAGATAGAATCTTTGCAGCACAAAGGAATTATTTCCATGGCAGCAGGAACGGATCATTCGCTAGTTTGCACGAGTAATACGAAATGATAAGCGCTGCTGTGTAAAAAAAAAAAAAAAAAATTAACGTAGAAATATATTCTTGCAGGTGAAGGACTCGTGTACAGTTGGGGTGCGGGGTTATTTGGCGCACTCGGCCATAATAACAGTGAGAATTTAACTTCCCCGAAACAAATTGCCCCATTCTCACCTACTTGGAGCGTGGTGAAATATGTTGGTGCAGGCAATAGTTATTCTATAGCATTGACAAGTAAGTTGACCTAACCAACGCCAAGGCAAGGAAGTCTTACATTTTATCAGACGATGGCAAATTGTACTCGTGGGGATCAGGAGTCTCAGGTGTTTTGGGCCACAAGAACGAGCAGAATTACGACATGCCAAAACAAATTGACGTGTTGAAAGAGATTGTCATCGCTCAAATCAATGCTGGTCGCGGTCACGTGCTCGCTTTATCAGGTTTTGCGCTTCCAACGAACAACAGCCAATTATTAACGAGTTGATATCAGAGAGCGGAGAGATGTATTCGTGGGGCAATGGCGAAGAAGGTCAACTAGGACACGGCAACACGTGGAATCAATTGGCGCCAAAAGAAATTCAATTCTTCAAAACTCTATCCAAAGAAAAAATTATTGATATTTCTGCGGGCTGGTATCATTCGTTAGCTCTCACCAGTACGTTTTTCCTATTATCAACACAAAGAAAATTATTAACAATTTTTTGTATTCCAAAACTGGTAATTTTCGTTAATACTTTTTAAAAGGCAGTGGACATATTTATGCATGGGGCAGTTCACACGTTCATTTGGGAGTAAAAGACAAAGACGAAGATCAGTTAACTCCGATGCTCGTACTCGGTGTAAAACAAGTGACTATCAAATACATCGCTGCAGGGTACAATCACTCTGTTGCTTGCGGAGAAACAGATGTCGATGAGTTCTTGGAAAATGAACTCAGTTTGAACACAGATCTGACCGCGGAACATCTTCTAAATATAGTTAAAAATAGCACCGCCAAGCCTGATAAAAGAAGGGCCGCGAAGAAGCTCGCATTGCTTTGCATTAAAACAGGTTAGTAATGGATTTAAAGAAAATGTTAATTAATTGGTTCGTCATTAGAGCCCGAAGCGCGAAAATTTTTCTTGAAAGATCAAGGTGCCATGCAAATATTGCTGGACTTTGCCGAAAGCTCTGGCTTAAAATGGAAAGAGGACTTTTACAAGAGAATTTCAACGAATCATCTTCTTTGGGAGCCGTTTGAACTGATCCATGAATACCCGCACTGTCAAGTATATAATGTCGTGCAGCGCAAAAAAAACGAAAAAAAAAACAAACAAATTGCTGTCAAAATTCTCAATTCTTCAGCACTCAATCTGGAAGACTTCCAATCTAATATTTTGACCCTAAGGCAAGAAATATTTTGCTTTGTATATTTAAGAACTATCTTCGCTAACATGCCGATAATAGTCTGATTAAAGAAAGCATCAAATACGTAAATGAATTTCGCGGATTTTTGTTAATAACCGAAGAAAATCAACCCAAAGGTATTTATTTTTAAAAATTACTTACCTCCTTAATCAAACTAATGACATGATTAGTTTTGAAAGATAGAAGAGACTTTCCGTTACATTGTTTGCTGTACAATATGGCGGATCTTTCTTTGGAAGATCTTACTCAATCCGAAACAAAAGTACGTTGATATTCAAAACCAAGTATTAATTAACTATATTACTACTAGACAACTGAAGATGAAATGTTCGAAGTGTTGTTGTGCGTCGCTAAAGGAATGTGTGAATTGCATTCGTTAAACGTACTCCATTACGATCTCCGACCAGCGAATGTATTACTAAAAAAGGTAATTTTATCGAGCGTATCCGATACATATGAACTTAATATCACTTTATTTAGAGAGCCAAAGGCTACGACGTGAAGATATCAGATTATTTAATAGGTAAGCGATTGACTGCTGAAACGCGGCAAAAACTTGGCGCGCAATGTTATCAAGCCCCTGAAGAGAATTTTTCGAAGAAAAGCGATGTGTTTAGTTTTGGAATCGTAAGTGATTAGTTATGCACGTTAAATTTTAAATAGACTTCGTTTTGAATAAATTTCAACGTAATTTCAAATTTTAACTCATGCAAAATAGATGTTATGGGAATGTTTTGCACGAAAGAAACCGAAATTGATTGGATACGAACACGAAGGCAAAGCAATAATTATTCCGTCGCTCGAGTTGACCGAAAAAATTCCTGGCAGCATCCACAAATTGATTATTCGGTGCACTGAATTAGTTCCCGCCAAAAGGCCTGAATTTCCATTAATTGTCATGGAGCTTACCAAATTAGTAAAACATCGAAAGTAAAGAATTGAAACTTTTTTTTTTGTTCCATCAAGACACGATAGTTTTAGTTAAATAAGGCTTCTGAACATAAAATCCAAGTTCTTTTAAACTGTACAATTCTTCCTCATTAATGTTGTCGCTTAAAATCGTTTTTTGACTGCTCGTCGTAGCATTTCCCCTTTTGGCTTCTCGAATAAGTTTTTCCGTCAAATTGAACCTCACTTTCTCCAAACCAATGTACGACAGGGTATCTCGGGCTAGAATATTCGGGAGTAATTCCGCCGCGTTGCCTAACTGAATGCACAAGCTGAGGTCTAAAGACTGCAAATTTGGACAACTCTTTAAGAGTGATTTGGCGCCATAAATATCAACGTTATTCTTGACCAATAGTAGTGATTTGAGACTGGTACTTGATATTTTTGGATTATACGAGCACCAACTCATGTTCAGGCGTGACAGCAGCTTCAAGTTGGACAGGACCCTGAAGCCTTTGTCGGTGAATCCTTCGCAAGTCACAATGCTCAAATTGACCAAATTAGGACATTTTTGCGAGATCTCAATGAGACTTGCATCTGAAGTCACGGTTAGACATTTTGACATTTTGACACTTTTAAACCATACCTGTTAGTTTGTTTCCATCAATGTACAATTCTCGTAGTTTTGACCCACAGTGGTAAAATAAATACTTGATGCCCTCATCTATCGCGCCAAATTAATATGATGTAATCTTGACATTTTGACATTTTGACATTTTGACACTTACCTGTCACTTTGTTGCAGTAGCCAATACTTAAAGAAGTTATCTGCGAGCATCCTACACCAATTAGTTTGAGCATATTGTCGTCTATTAGCGATAATCCGTCGAGTGCAAGTGATTGAAGGCCAGATCCGTACAATCCTACCAATAACACGTCTTCTCTAGTGACCGTACTGATTGACCTGTTGAAGATGAAATCGAATAGACTCTGAATGATATTCGATGACACTTCTTTTTTGTCCTCTTTAATCTTCACCAGCAGTTCAATGACTTTTTCTTTGCTCTTCAACACCCGATATATTCTAATCGCATTGAAAAACAATTTATCCGCGAGTTCTCCCTCCGCAATGAACGCCGTTTCCAAGCAAATGTCAACGTAAGAATTCATCAATGTTTCACTGAACGATTGTTAGATAACATTTCCAAAATTGGTAATGTCTTGGGGGGGAATGTACCTTCCAGGGTAAATTCGTAAGGCCTCTTCAATCATGCCAATCGATTGCTTTAAATAGCCCATTCGTTCTTTGGGATTGCTCAGCTGTTGAGCGCGCAGTTTAAGGTTCTTAGACTCGGCCACTGACACAACGGGCAATCGTTTAATCTTCGCCGACAACGACTCAATGTCTGGCAATATAAAACAATAATTTCCTCCATTTTTGGAAATTTCGTCTAATGAATTCTTCGAGAACGTAATGCCCGAGAGCTCCTAATAGAAAAATCAAAATATTAGAGTATTCATTATAACTTGATATGGAAATAGTGATGGTAACATACTTGGACACGCACGAAAAGTCTACCGAAGCCAATTCGTTTCATTAGATAGCGCATGGGATTGTCAATGTCTAAGTAATTCTCGTCTTCGGAACTCTGTGCGGGACTGTGCGCGAGACGTTTGACAGATTGACACTTGTCTGCATGCTGTGAACACGAGCACATGAACCCGGTCAATCTCTTCGGTTGATTGGACACCTCGTGGCCATGCGCAATATGACACGTGGCGATGCACACGGAACAAATTTCCTGCAGTTAGTAGCGAATTAGTCCGCAGAAAGGGTGAGGGGGTCAATCACGCACCTCAGATCCAGCACAAGAGAAGCATTTGTGCGACACCATGGGTACAATTAACTCGCCATATTTAACTGTCGGACAAACGCCTTCAAGCACGGCGAATGCGTACTTTGTTTTTGGATCTCGCAGGTCGTGGATAAGTTCCTCGAAAAACGGAAAACCGACGAATTGTTCTTTCAACACACCGTACAAATCGTGCCAAAATTTCTCCGATTTGAACGAATCAATTGCCCCTAAAATCTTATTGCACGTGTTGGCAATCAATTCTTTGTACGATTGTTCGGCCATGGACCTGAACGCGAATGGTAAGTTACCATAAAAGGAAACGCTATCATCGCTCACTGTAATAATGTCCGTTTTGCCTGTCGTAACAAGTACCATAGCCTGTTTTTAATGCCACGTGCCACCATCTCCAATAAAAGTACCATTTTTAGATGCGCCGAGTGGCTGTGGTTTCGAACCAACGGCAAATATCTTCAAGAGTTCAAATAATCATTATGATATTATAAAAATAATAATGAGTACCTAAAGTTGATTCCCGATGCATGAAGATATTCCAATACTTCACCCACGGACATTTTTTCCGCATGTTTGTCTAGCCACACTACCGCTTTGGGAATGACGCTATTCGTTAGATATTCCGTGGCTATTCTTATGTTTTCTATGTGAGTTGATCTACGTGGCTCATGTTTGTCAAACGCAGGACTACACGCATCTAAACCATTAACATTAGTAACATGTCATAAAGTGTCAAAGGTGTCAAAAATATTTCCCTCAAAAATATCGTTATAGTAATGTCTGTCAACGAAAGATATGTACCTGAACTCAACGGTTTTGAGTAATTCTTCACAAACTCAGGCCTAAAAAGTCTGAATAAAAAACTGCCCCGCACTGACTTGTCAGGGTACGTGGGCGGCATCACACGTGCAGTGTCCAACAAGTAGAGCCGCCCGTCCTCGCCCAAGTGACCTTCGATGTCTGCAGGCATGTAAATCGTACTGGCAAAGTGCCGTCGCATCCCGGCATAATGTTCCGCCAAGTTCAATTTCTTGCCCAACAGGATCATTTTTTTATTGAACTCGCCGTTAATGGCTCGAACGACACTTGTCGAGAATTAGAAAAATAAAATAATTTAATGCGTTGTACGTACTTTCCACCATCATCGGAGCCATAAATCAACGTGTCGCTCGATACTGGCAACAACGAGATTGCAACGAGACGAAATCCAAGATAATCGACCTAATTAGGCAATTCGTTAAATTTATGAACATAATCACTTGCGAGTAAGATAAATGACCCCTATATAATCGCGTACCAAACACATGAGAGGGGTACAAATTCCTTCAATATCTGCGTCTTGAATACTCATCAATGACAACATCTCTTGACTGGCTGCTTTCATTGCCGCGTGATCACTTTGATAGATCTCTTTCCAATCGACCGCAAATTTGAATAAAATTCCGTTGTAGACGAATTTTTCTCCGCCTGCTGCTCCTCCCACAGCCAGGGGCTTGATGGTTCTATATTTGTTATCCCAAAACACTTCCGATATAATAATCTTTCCGTACATTTGAGCTATGATTTGTATTAGATTGAACCTATAATAATTTTATTATAGTTCGTACCTGTATACTCAAAATCTTGGGTTAGTCTCGCAATCGATTTGAATTTTTTCAACTTCTCTTCAACAGTTTTTGGTCGCATCTCCATAATATTTCTATATTCGGCATTCCAATCTCTTGGATTTCCAAGCTCAGCTTTGATTTTGTGTGCAGCACGCGATACTTTTCTCACATCTCTGTGCTGCACAAAACAATCATTAAATTAATTTGTAATGGTAATAATAACAGTAAAATACTTACGAATTGCTCCAATATAGAATTGATTTTTTTCATTTTCTCGTCTAGTGCTAGTGCATCATCGACCATAATCTCCTTCGATTCCGTTGTCACCCTATCACTCACCAATATCATCTCTTTGATGCATATCTCTTGTTGTTCCAATGCCGTCAAACTCTCGTTCAATTTGAGCTCGGTATTTGACCGCGCAGAATTCAAGAGCTCACCAACACCGCCGTTCGGTTCATTTTCACCGTCACTCCATGAAATTTCTTCCGACGAATCTGATGCCTCTTTATAGGCATCTTCGCCATTAGCCATTACAAACTCGAGAAAATCATTATCGAGTTCATCGAGCTCGTCAGGTTGATCACAAGTGTGGCTGGATCCATGGATACTGCTATTGTCAATGGCATTATTATTATTATTATTATTATTATTATTGCTCTGTTTAGATCTATTACTCCTTGGTGTTATATTCCCCTCGTTAGATATTTCATCATGGCTACTAATATCGTCTAATTTGTCGTGATAATGCGATGCTGGTCCTTCGAGCATCGCTGATACTTTTGTTTTGAATTCAATGGATCCACTCACCTCTTTGAATCCTGTAACATCTGATTTATTTTGCAGCGCATTCTTCAAGGCACGCAATGACTTTTTGCGGAGAAGTCGCGGATTCTGCAGATTGCGTCGGGAAGGTGAATTTAATTCTCGTATACTTTGAGCATCTCGATATGAATCCTCCTTATTCAAATTTTGCAGGGCAATAGGCCGAATAATTATAGGCCTATTTTCGCCAATTCCTGTGTAATACGGATGTGCAGCCGAAGAGCTGTGAGAATTTAATATTAATAATAAATAAAAAAGGAATATAGTTCGGCAATTCTTTGGGGAATAGTAATTCAAATTCAGAAAAAACGGTTCGATCCGGAAAAGTCGTACCTTTGCATTACAAGTTGCTGAATATTTAATAATTTGTGGCCATTCCTTGTAGTTGTATTCCATTAAAACGACAACTAAAATTAATCGTTTCAATTGAATCACAAATCTAAATAAAAGAATAGTTGCTGTGATCCTTGCCGATTCCATTAGTAATACGATCGACAGTAATTCGATGTGCCTACTAAAGTACAGCACAAACTTGAAAATTTGATGCAGAAGCCTCGACTTCAAGTTTAAAAAAAAACGATTTGCGCCAAAAATATTCAAAACTGCGAGTTGTAAACTGTATATTTAATAAATGCAACGAATGGTTCCATCATGAACACACAACGAGAAAATCAAATCAGTAGGTTTTTTTTTATTATATATTTGGATATAAACCGGCATTTTTATTTTAAGTATTTCCATTAAAAAATATTTCTTTGTTATAATTAACAAAAATATTTGGTAGTAAGTAGCGATTTCTTTTCTAGGTTCAGAATGGATTCCGATTTTTGTCGACGATCACGGCCATCATCTTGTAAAATTATTTACTTGGGGGTCAAATCCAACAAACGAAAATGATAAATATCGCACGTTGTTCAGTCAGCGAAATTCTCTTGGTTACAGACTTTTGTTTACGGACATGATCCATTGCTTCGAAGCAGAATGCTCCAACATTGATATGCTCGTTTCGCAAAAGAAAAAATTCATGCCTCAATTAAAAATATCAAAATTGGAGTTATCAAGACAAAACTCAACGGACGACTTGGACGGATCGGAAGGAGAAAAAGAAAACATCATTACGAAGAACGAACAAAACGAGCAGCCGAAAAAAAGCAAAATAAATCGATCGCACTCTCACTCTACTAACGTCACAGCGAAACAACTTAAGAATACGAGCCCCATTAAAATCAGACAACAGCTGTCCAAATCCGTGGTAATTCCAAAAGACGAACCAGTAGACCAAGACTCACTACGATACGTTCTCAAATTGCTAGAAAAGATTGTCATTAAGCCAACTCACACCGTCAAATATTATTTTGGTCAACCAAGCTCGATGGACAGCGCAGAAGAACGCGTAATCTTATCCTTGAAAACAAAAATCGACTTCTTTCCATTTGAATGGGGTTTCGAGTGTCGACCACTCTCATATTATCAAAGTTCAACGTTAATACGAGATACCTTCATCTTTCCGTTCTTTTTAATGTCGAAAGAACTCGCGCGGCAAAATCAGATTTTAAAGAGCATAGTCGTGGAGCGTGACATGCATATTGCGGAATTGAAGAAAAATAATCTAAATCAATCCAGAGGTAACTTGGACAAAATAATACAAATTTCTCTTACCTCTACTTGTAGGTACAAATAATATTTTCGACCCGGCGGCATTTACACAGCGAATGCTAGCATCACAGGTACATTGTATTTGACATTACTAAACAGTATATCAAACATATGTTTTAAACAGGAATTCGACGAATTGCTCAAAGAAAGCAAAATGACCCATGGGGGAAGTTTGGATGAAACTAGAAGCAAACTTTACTCTTATTGTACAAATAGGCCTGGTACGTACACTCGTATCCACACACTTAATAATTATCGTATATCGCAGCGATAAAGTCGATTGTCAAACAAGAAGAAAAAAGTGAATCCACGTCAAGTTTTCCTGCCTCGCAAAGCTACGATATCAATGCCTCTCAATTTAATGCGACAATTAACTTGACTTTGAATCAATCGCAGTTTGATCCATTTGATTTGGTAGATTCAAAAGTTGATCGCAATATCTTTCTGACCCTTTACTCTTTGCAGGCTTATGAAGCTGATGAATCGGAGATTAAAGCAACATCAACTACATCATCACCCATA
>Ga0209960_1003343_pt1 | contig 14078 bp, 13 predicted proteins | sample ThiBiot_500_plan_2_FD_183947 | JGI IMG/M metagenome (GOLD analysis project Ga0209960, IMG submission 183947) | Wastewater bioreactor microbial communities from Cape Town, South Africa - Thiocy_expt_500_plan (SPAdes) | ecosystem: Engineered > Bioreactor > Thiocyanate-remediating >... | reverse complement strand
AAAAAAAAAAAAAAAAAAAAAAAAAAAAAAAAAAAAAAAAAAAAAAAAAAAAAAAAAAAAACTTTTCTTTTTTCAATTTGTCTTAATTTTTCATCTTTTTTATTCCCATTAGATTCTATGTTCAAAGGAATCTATAGAGACAAACAAATCCATGAAAGTATTGATTTCTTTCTATATTTATTTGATTGATTGGTTAAAAAAAAAAGAAAAGAAAAGAAAAAAAGAAAAAGAATCAATTCTAAAAGAAACATTTTATAGATGACTTAGATGTAGTAATTAAAAGAGCTTGTGATAATGGTGTTGAGAAGATAATTGTGACAGCAGGAACTTTGAATGAGTGCAAAGAAGCTCTTCAACTTGTTGCTCAAAATGGTTGGTTTATCCTTTCTCTTTCGAAATCAATTCAATTCATAATCCAACAGTTAGTTTTGATATAGATAATTTATATACGACTGTTGGTTGTCATCCAACTCGATGTCTTGAGTTTGAAGATCCTCAATATGAATCTTCAGAAATTTATCTTCAAAATTTGTTGGAACTTGCAAAAAACAATAAATCAAAAATTGTAGCAATTGGAGAATGTGGATTAGGTTTATTTTTTGATTCTTTCTTTCTTCAATTCTTCTTCTTCATTACTTTATTTTATTTGATTTTATTTAGATTATGATCGACTTGAATTTTGCTCAAAGGATATTCAATTAAAGTATTCCAATTTTTTTTTTCCAAGTTCGAAAGTTCTTTGAAAAAAAAAATTAAATAATGAAAAATAAATTATAGATATTTTGAAAAACAATTTTCATTAGCTGAAGAAACAAACCTTCCTATATTTCTTCATAATAGGAATACAGGATCTGATTTTGTTGGTTCGAATTTTCTTTTTTTTTTTTTCAAAAAAGAAAGTCAATTTTAATCTGAATTTTTTTTTTTTCAATTTTTCAAGATATGATTAGAAAAAATCGAGATAGGTTCACTGGTGGAGTCGCTCATTCATTCACAGGTACAATTGAAGAAGCTAAACAACTTATTGATTTAGATATATTTATTGGAATTAATGGTTGTTCCCTTAAAACTCAAGAAAATATTGAAGTTATGATATCTATTCCAATTGAAAATTTAATGATAGAAACAGGTTTTTTTTTCACTCATTTTTCATTTTTCATTTTTTTTTTTTTTTTTTTTTTTTTTTTTTTAAATTGTGCAAATTAGATGCACCTTGGTGTGGAATTAAACCAACTCATGCTGGATTTAAAAGTATTAAAACTCAATTTCCAACTGTGAAAAAAGAGAAATATCAAACTGGTAATTGTGTAAAGGATAGAAATGAACCCTGTTATATTAGGTTTTTTTATTACAATGATTATTTCTCTTCTGGAAAATTTAAAAAATAAATCAATAAACTTTAAAAATTAGACAAGTCCTTGAAGTTATAGCATTTCATAAACAAGTTGAAATAGAAGAACTTTCTGAACAGATATATTCACAAACTACAAAACTTTTTTTTGAGAAATGAATTGATTAACATTGAATTACATTTTATAATTTTGAATTGGAAGAAAATAAAAGATTTTTCATTATTACTTACTTTTATTTCATTCAAACAATTTTTTGAAGCAAAAGATAAAAGATAAACAAATACAATAAAAATAATTATCATAAAACCTAATTAACAAAATAAAAATAAAATAGGTAATGAGATTTGGAATATCGGCTCTTCGACTCAAGTTTCAAGCTCATAAATCCTCATTTAAAGCCAAGAAAGCAGAATACCTTGTAAAATATGGATCTTCTTTCATTTTAGTTCATGAACTCTTAGGAATATCTTCATATATTATTGTTTACTCTCTTGTTAGTTCTGGATTCATAGATTCTCAAAAGTTTTTTAGTACAATAAAATCAGTGATACCAAAATTACCTTTCGAGGTATCATTGCCTGAAACAAAGTCAACTGGAAGCTCTGAATTAGTTGGTACTGCATTAGAGGATCAAAAGTCTTCAAGGTTATTAAATTTTGGAGCCACTGTGGCGATTGTAAAAACATTAGATGTGATGGGTTTGGTACCATTGAGATATCTTTTGACGTTTACTTTTGCTCCAAAAGTTGCAAGAAGAATTGGACCTCATATTGATAAAACATTTGGAGCGATTCGAGCTTTTGTATCAAGGAAATCAAAGTAGAAAATAGAAATAGAATTCTGTAAATTATAAATCTTTTAATAAACATAGTTGTTTCAGTTTCTTGATGTTGTTATGGGTAACTTTAATATATTTACAACTTGAAGCTTGAAGCTTGTTGAAATGAACATAAAATATGAGTTTCAATACCGTCTAACAAACTTTGGGCCAGTGTTTCACTCGAAAATTTATCTCTAGAAAATAAAAATGAATTAAAAATAGGTTCTTGTGGAAAAAAAAAAAGAAAAAAAAGAAGAAAAAAAAAAGTTCCTTGAAAGAAAAACAAATTTTTTTGTGGTTAAGGTCCTTCCAATCATCCTCTTGACATTGCTTCGAGCAATATAATGCTTTACATTTAGTACACTTGAATTTTGCATTCCCTTTAAAACAATATCGACACATGTTTTCAATGTATTTTCCTGTCAGTTTTAATGCTCGAGGGTCATCAACTCTAATTCGAGCTTCCAGATCCTGTGGAATTCTCATATAAGGATTAATAATTTGCATTTCGCATCCAATTTTGTAGGTATTAATGAGTTCTTCGTAAGTTTCTTCAAAATTATAAACTGACATCCCTATAACATCATTATTGGAGTCTTTTATCACAAAGTGGACAGAAGGTCCTCCAACACATAATATATCAACGTTTGTAGCTGTTAAAACACCAGTTAGGAGATGATCTTTTGATTTATCCATTTCTCTCAAATAAAGTGGCTTCAAACCAGCGAAAGAGGCCAATTTTTGTCTTTTTGTTGGGGGATTAGTCCATTGTATTATTACATTTTGAGGAGTAGGCCTAATGGACGTGTTGTAAATAAATCTTCTATGAGAAAGGAGAACTCTCAATCGAAGAGGGTCTAATTGAGTGGGTTTTTGTTCAGAAATTTCTTTTGGATTTGATTTTGACTTCATTTTATTTGGTAGATCTTCGACTTGCTGAAATATTGTCAACAATTCTTTAGAGGTCGATTTATATGGCAAGAAAAACGGAAGTTGATCTTTTTCTGCCTCTTGTCCTTTGAAATAATATAATTTAGCTTGATCTAATTGTTGAAGTTCTCTATATCGAGTAGCAATGCTATAATAAGCTTCAGGGACTTTTCTATCACAAATTGGAGCCTTATTTAAAAATTCTTTGTAAGTTTCGATGGCTTCTAAATTTTTCTCCGACAATCTCAAAGTTGCAGCTTTGAGGTAAACAAGACCATAATTTTCAGGTTCGAGATCAATGGCTTTGTTCAAATCTGCCAAACCTTCATTGTTTTTTTGAATGAAATTAAAGAGACAACCCCTAATCTCAATTATAGTTCGACATTTTGGGTAAAGTTGAAGAGAGTCTGTAATAAATTTGATTGAGAGATCGACTTCATTCTTTCCTTTGAGACATACATAACAAATACGAGCATCTTCATTTAATTTACAAACTTGTCCTTTTGTTTTATTTAACACTCGATTGATAATAGCATCCATTTTTGGCTTCAAGTCAATAGAAATCTGAACTACCAACGTATCAATTTGATAAGCTTGTGATAAAAAATCAACAAATTGGTCATCATCTTTATCCATAACATATAATGCCATTCCATAAGCCTCCAATGCATTCAAATAAATCTTTGCAGTTTGAGAACCTTTGTTTGCATATTCAGCAACAACTTTGACATCAATACGAGGTGTATCATTTGACTTCATTGCATCCAAGTTCATAATTTCTTCCATTCTTGAAATATTCGTTAATCCTATTGCTTGCTCGAATAATCTCTCTTTTCTTTGAATTTGATTTAAATTGGTTGAACTGAGGCCATGCTCTTGTTCCCATTCTACAATTCCTGATTTATCAAATTCTTTAATGAGAAGGTTGATCAGAGAGCGAATTTCCTTGTCCTTTCCTTTTGAAAATAATGACCCCATTGCTAAGGATCGTTCGTGCCATAAAAGCGCACGTTCTGGATCTTTATTCCTGAGATAAAGGTAAACCAAATTAATTGACGCATTTGGGTCACTTTTTGAGTGAGCAAAAAATAATAATTTTTCTGCTTTCTCCAAATTCATTGAAACACCGAGGCCATCCATATACATTAATCCTAAATTATTTGCAGATAGCCCAGATCCGTGTTGTGAAGCCCTTTGGTACCAATAAAAAGCCATGATATAACTCCTTTCAACATAAATTCCTTCATAATAACGCAGGCCAAGACTATGCTCAGCTTCTACTGTGCCAACTTTGGGTATTTCACTTCCGGTTGGTGCCTGGGATGCAGCTCTTTCCAATAAATCAAATGCTTTTTTAAAGTCTTTCTTTGCTCCTTTCCCTTGCTCAATTAACATTGCAAGATTATACATTCCTTCAGGATTTCCTTGATCAGCAGCTTTTTGGTAATATTGTACAGCTAATTCATAATTTTGTTTTATTCCTTTAGCTCCATCTCGATACTCGTGCCCTTTGCAAACATCTGCAAATATTGGATCTTTTAGGAGAAGATTTTTCAATTCCAAGTATTTATCGTGGGATATATCAATTCCTTTCATCTGAGTAAAACCTTCTTGAAAATGCTCCTCAGTTGTTTTTGGTTTCATTCTTGGATCTAAATATTCCCTTCTCTCTTCTATTCCAAGAATTTTTCTTGCATCAGCTAAATGAAAATTAAGATCTTCATTTGTTGGATCAAAGATTTTTGCATTCTCAAAATATTGAACAGCTTTTTTGTAAGACTTCATTTCTTCATAAATAAGTCCAATACGAAAATAAGGTTTGAACCAAGTAGGAGCATAATCTTTTGAGAGATTGGAGTTTCTTAATGCTTCCTCTAATATTTGATTATTTTTCGATTCATCAAGGTTATTGGCTGTTTTTTTGTTTTCATAGATTTTAAAATAACATATACTACAATTCAAATACAAGATTGCTCGTTCTTTTGATGATAAATCTGATAAGTAAAGAGCTTCAGAGTACAATTTTAAGGCTTCATCAAATTGATTTTCTTTGAATTTTTCATTTCCTTCAGTTTTTAGTTTTAATGCTGCTTCATTTTGTTTTTTACTTTGAGTTGAATAAATATCCATCGATTTTAGTTTACTAATTTCAACTTTTGAATCACCAAGAGAAATTAATTCTATTTCTAAACGATCCCATAAAAGATTAAAAATTTGAGGAGTAAAAGTTTCAATCGTAGGATGGTGAGCATGTTCATTTCTAATTTTAATAATTCTCTCGATACTTGCTTTCTTTTCTTTGGGTAATAGAAAGATTCGATCCTTTAAAATAGTTTCAAGGATTTGAAGATCCCAGTCAAAAGAATTTCCATTTTCAAGGGCCTTTTGAGATTTTTTTAAAGAGTTATAGATCCTTTTTCCATTTTCTGAAGTAAAAAATTCACCAGAAGCTTTACAATCAGTCCAATCACTTCCTTGAGTTTCTTTCCATCTCTCTAAAAATGTTGTTCTAAGTAATTGACGAGCTCTCTCTAATAAGTTAGACAACTTGATATAATTCTCTGATCCTGACATCCTATTGAAAAATAAATAAATGAGATTGCATTAATAAAGAATGGTAATGACAAAATAGAATGGAAAATAGAAAATGGAAATAGAAAATAGAAAATAGAAAAAAATGAATTTTTTTTAAAAATTTAAATCTTGTTTGTTACATTTCTAATCATTAATTTTTTGTTGTTGTTGTTGATAAATACAATTTCATTCATTCAAAAGATCTACCACTTTTCAATCCCCTCCTCCAAAACTTCTTTTATCACTCCTAATTACTAACTTGTAAAGCAACCTTTCTATTTTCAAAACTAAGAAATGATTGCCAAAAAATTCCAACAACATTAATTGTCACAATTCTTGGAGCTCCTGGAGGAATAATACTAAAATTTACAAGATTCACAGGAATCCAAATAGATCCAGTAATAAAAGTTGGGATAAATGCTTTTTGAAGTTTTTCCATAGATGCGTGAATTGATCTTCCTTCAAGTAATCCCATTGTTGGGTAAAATATACATAAATATAATGGCATTATTGTAAATTGTCCAACAATACTTTTTCCAAAAGCAAGAGATACCATTGAAAGTTTTGTTTTAGAGAATAATTGATCGAGTAATTTAAAACCTGTAGCAAAAAATGGTCCATGAAGAGCAAAGCCAACTAAACCAAATTTAAAGAATCTAAAGCATAATTATTTTTTTATTGATTAATATTGATGAGTAGAGTATTACAATAATTAATATTATCAAACAAATAAATTCAAATCAATCAATCAATAATAAATAAATAAATAAATAAAAATATCATTTTACCTTTGAAAATCAAAATTATCCATATATTCTTTGACCTCAAAACCTTGCCTTTTTTCAATTCCTTGTGCAATCGCATCACCACAAAGATGAAATATACAACTTAAACAACCTGCTCTTAATAGTCTCATCTTAATATTTGTCAGTGTATTCCTTTTAGATTTGATATCAATCTCAAGTGGATTGAAGTGGACAGATCTCTGATTTTTTTTTTTTTTTTTTGATTTTGAAAATCAGCCATTTTTGTTTTTTTTTGTAAAATTTTTTTGAATGTGGAATAAAACTGGAAAAAAGATCACCTTTTGTATGCAGGGATGGCCGAGCGGTCTAAGGCGTGTGACTCAAGTTCTCATCTACGTATGTAGGCGTGGGTTCAAATCCCACTTCCTGCAATATTTTTTTTGTTTTTTATTTTTGTTTTTATTTTTATTTTTATTTTTTACTTTTTTTTTCATTTCAATGTTGAAAAAAGAAAGTAAAATGTTTCGAAGTGAAAAAAGAAAGCAAACGACTTATTTTAACAAATTTATTTACTGATATTTATTTTTATTTATTTTATTTATTTGGTTGAGGAGTAAGCCGAATATATCCTTTTCCTGAAGGAACTTCTACTTTATCCCATCCTTTAGGGAATTTGGTTTTAGCATCTTCCTCAGAGACATTGGGAGTAATCATACATTTATCTCCATCTTTCCAATTAGCAGGGGTAGCAACAGAATAGTTAACAGTCAATTGTAAAGAATCGATAACTCTCAAGATTTCATCAAAATTTCTTCCAGTTGTAGCAGGGTAGAGAATTGATAATTTAAGTTTCTTATCTGGTCCAATAATGAAGACGGCTCTTGCTGTGACAGCAACACCTTTTGAATCTTTATCTACAGGATCAAGCATTCCTAAAGTAATAGCAAGTTCTCTGTTTTCATCAGCAATGATGGGGTATGGGAAACTAGTAAGAGATTGACTAGCAATGATATCTTTGATCCATCCATGGTGGTTTTCGACTGAATCAACTGAAAGAGCAATTGGCTTTTTTTGAAAAATAATATAAAATAAATTTAGATTTGAGATCTGGTAATAATTAAATAAAGAAGAAAAAGGTGGGTAAAAAAAAAAAACAATACTTTGATATTTCTTTTAGTAAATTCACCAGCATTTGCAAGTTTAGCAACAAGTCCAAGTTCAGTGGTACAAACTGGAGTATAATCTGCTGGATGAGAGAATAAGATTGCCCATCTAAAAGAGTAATGAGGTGTGAGTTTTAGGTGTTTCAAATCAAGATCAAAGAAGAAAAAAAGTACTGGTCTCCAATCCAATCATGAAGTTTAATTTCACCAATAGTTGTTTGGCAAGTGAAGTTAGGGAAAATGTCTCCAAGATTCAAACCCATGCTGTTTTACTTTTACTTTACTAATAATGAAGAAGAAAATATTTAGTTTAAATAATGTCAATAGTTATCAATATTAGAAAGAAAAAGAAAATGGAATTTCATTGTGTTGTGGTGGGAAAAAAAAAAAAACAAGATCAAAATTTATAAAAAAAATTTTTTGGATTTCATTTCAGGGAAGTTAATAATTGAAAAGTCAAAAATTAAAAAATACTTCTGAATTATGAAAAAGAAAAAAAAATGAAAATGATGGAAAAACTTTAAAATATAAATACTTTTCAAAAAGGAGAAAGGGAAGAATTCAAAAAAAAAAAAAAAAGAATTCCCGAACTTCCAATTCTATTTTTCCATAACAGAGAAAAGAAGGAACAAGAACAAAAAAAAAATAAAAGAAATTATTTATAACTTTTATAAAAAATTAAAAAAAATAAATACCTGAATATACAAAGTCTCTATTAGAACTATTAAAATAAATCACAACTATTTCTTTTCAAAAAATTGTTTAAAAAGAAAGTCAAATTTTTTTAATTTATTTATAAGAAAAAAGAAGGGAAAAATGGAGGAAAATAAAAAAAAGAAGGAAAAGATTGTGCAAAATTTGCAATCGATGAGCATTTTCTTTCCAAAAATTGCTTATCAAAGAGATTTGAAAGGGAACTTTGAATGAATAATCAATCTGAATCCCTTATTCAGTTCAGGGAAAGTACTTGATTGACTAAAAAATGAGCATTCAAGCGACATCCAAAACAAAAAAGCACAAAAATAAAAAAAAACGAAACACCAAAAGTAAAAAAACAAAATTATTTATTTGAAACACTTATAAATCTGATTGTGATTTGTGGGTGCAAAAAAAAAATCAGATTTATTTTTGAAAAGAAAGAGAAAGGCAATGCAATGACTTCCAGTTCTTTCGGGGCTGGAGTAAAAAAAAAACAGGGCTGGAGTAAAAAAAAAACAGGGCTGGAGAAAGTTTCTTGGCCTGCTTATCCGAATATCCACCCCATTTTTAACAAGTTCAGAGTTTTCATCATTCATAATTCAATACTAATTATAATAAAAAATAAGAAAATTGATTGATGACAATTTTTTAATTTGAATAAGAACATAAATTCCCCCAAATTCTTGACTTTTTTTTTCAACTCTAACATCCGATACTATGCCATAATACCACATTAAACTCAACCCAACAACACACAACTCACGTACCCAAAATCAACTCAACTCAAACCCATTAACTAAAACAAACTCATAGCGTCTCTTGAGGATCTTTTCTTTCACTTTTGCGTCAGATATCATATTAAAAACATAGAAATTCCTGGGATAGATTATATAGAATAAGAAGTCAGAGTTTGCTTCCTAGGAAAGCGTATCTTTGAGGAATTTATGTTTGAACCGCTATGAGAATAATAATCAAACATTCTTTTATTGATAGCAAAGCTCGAACCCAAGGTTAACACATCTTACTCTGAACGAAAAAGGAAAATCTTCTAAGTCATTTCAAGCAAATATAATTGCGAGATATCTTCCAGCTGACATTGAATATTGATGGATATGTGAAACTAGCTCAAATTTCTCACTCAAAACCTTCAACAAAGATTATTAGTGATCTATTTCTACCTTCTACAACGAAGGAGATCTCAAAATATTTCTTGGAATGGAGATTGCAGTAGATGAAAGTGAAATGAAAGAAAAAGTCAAAAAATTTTTAAAAAAAAGACAAAATCAAAAGAAAAGAAGAAAGTGAGAAGATACCAAATAAGAAGAATGAAGGAGAATGAAGAATCAAGAAGAATGGAGAATGAAAATGAAGATTGAAGAATTTATAAAGAATGATTCAAGAAAGTATAAAGGAATTCCATTATTTGTATTTCTTTTCAATAAAATATTTTGATCAATAAGTCTCAACAACACCAAAAGTCCCTTTATTTATTTATTATTTTTATTTTTAATTACTTGTTCAATTTATTGGAGAAATCAAGGTTCAAGAAATTGATGTGGTATCTTGTCAACATACCACACAAATAAACACATAAAAAACTAAAAACAAACATCAATGTAAGGAATTTTGAAGGATTAAACATTAAAAAGAGAAAAATGAACAGATTGAACCAATGATCCATTTCGAAATACTATGGACTCTTCTATTTTCTCATATTGTTCCTCGAATCTTTGGAGTCATTGCTGCATTTTCGTGTGGTATTATGGCATAGTATCGGATGTTAGAGTTGAAAAAAAAAGTCAAGAATTTGGGGGAATTTATGTTCTTATTCAAATTAAAAAATTGTCATCAATCAATTTTCTTATTTTTTATTATAATTAGTATTGAATTATGAATGATGAAAACTCTGAACTTGTTAAAAATGGGGTGGATATTCGGATAAGCAGGCCAAGAAACTTTCTCCAGCCCTGTTTTTTTTTTACTCCAGCCCCGAAAGAGTTTCAATTTTTTTTTTTTTTCATGAAAGTTTCATTGATTCAAAGTTTGAAAACTTACTCAAAGGTTGTTTGAAAAAGTATAATTTCCACATCAATGAAATGATTAATTCTTCTTTCAATTGTCCCCAAAAATACAATGTTTCGTCTTGAAAACAAAAAGGTTCTTACTCCCTTCTTTTTTTTTTGTCCGAGAACTTATAATAATGTTATTCCGTAAGTATGGATAACTATTAAAATTTTAGCTTAGATGCATGGTAACTCACCATACTAAAGAAACAATTTGAAGGTGGAGTGAAATCACTGAAAAATTCGAATCGAAAATCTATCTTTCTTTCAAAGATTTCAAAAATTGAAACAAAGGCAAATCTTGTTGAAATAAATCATTCTTCACTTTTCAACAACGAGATTTATCATCAAGAACACTTTTCTTTGGTAAACAAGATGAAAGTTTTTAATCAAATAAAAACTAAACTAAACTCTTTCAACCTCAAGAATGAAATTTGAAATAAAATGAGTTTGATTTTTGAAATGGAAAAAAATACAATCATTGAAACAAAAATAAAAATTATAGATGAGATTTATAAATGAGATTTTTAAAATTGAAATCTTTAATCAATAACCCTTCTTCTTTACGGTCACTTGAAAGCAGAGTTATAAGTAAAAAAGTTCGAATTCTCATTGCTCGTAAGCCAAAAAAAAAGTGTGAAGTTTTTAAAAAAAAAGATAATGAACCCATTTGATTGGAACAAAAAAACCTGTGAACACGCTGATTGGTGAATGAAATTGAAGAATGAACTCAACGTCGAATCAGAACGCGGGGTTTTGATAAATTAAAAAAAAAATCAACAAAAAACAAAAATAAAATTGAAAAAAACAACAATCAAACAAAACAATTAATTATTAACAACTATAACAAACTATTATATTTGATATAATAAAGGTCGATACCCAATATTTTGCTTGTTAAGATTCATATTTGATTCAATTATATGTTATGTTATTAAAGTTTTTTTTTTTTTAAAAAAAAAATAGAAATTTCAGAAGTTGTTTTAGAGGGAAAATCCAAGCTTGAAAAAAAAAAGGTTCCAAAAAATTATTATTATTTTGTTTGAATATTCAACTTTCAAAATGTAATGAACTAATACTTTTGAATTAAATAATAGTGAATTTGTTTGTTGGATAAAGTTGTTGTTTGATTTTGGAAGAAAACGGAATACAAGAAGAAAAAAAAAAATTGGATAATTGGATTTGAGAAAGGTTTTTTTATTTTTATTTTTAGATTTCTTTTCTTTCTTCTTCTTCTCTTCTCTTTTTCAAAGACAATGTTATTGAATTTCTAAATAAAAAAAGGAGGAAAAATCATTCTTCCTAAAGATCTAAATTCGAATCGATATGGAAGATGCCCAAGTTCAAGACTTAACACTTTGTTCTTCGTTAGATGAGGCAACAATTTTGAGAGTATTGAAGAATAGATTTTTTACAAATCAAATATATGTAAAATTTTTCTTTTCAATTAATTTATTTAAATTTAAAACAACCAAACAAACAAAAAATTATTAGACATATATTAAAACAATATTATTGGCTGTAAATCCATTTCAAGATATTCCAATTTATAATGAAGAAACTCAAAAATTGTATCATTATTCGAACTTTTCTCAAGTTCCCCCTCATGTATTTGCTATTGCTGAAGCAGCACATGCTCAACTCTTAGAAACAAAGAAAAACCAATCAATTTTAATAAGGTAAAAATAAGAAAATATGAAATTTAGATTTTTTTTTTTTTGAACCTTTTCAATTATTAATATTTAATTAATAGTGGTGAGAGTGGAGCAGGAAAAACTGAATCATTTAAATATATTGTTGAGTAATTTTTTTAAATATTTAACTTTTCAAAAAAACATGATGGTGGAAAAAAAAAACAAAAAAAACAAAATAAAAAAATAGATATTTAGCACAACCAACAAAAGGAAAAAGTTCCCAAAAGAAAATTAACATTGACAAACAAATTTTACAAATGAGTCCAATTTTAGAGGCTTTTGGAAATGCAAAAACAGATTTGAATCAAAATAGTAGTCGCTTTGTAAATTTTTTTTATTTGCATTTTGATTAATTTCATTGAATTAGAGGAAGAGAAATTTTTTGATATAATAGGGGAAATTCACAGAAATTTGGTTTTCAGAAGATGGACATGTTGAGGGAGCTAAAATTATTGATTATCTTCTTGAAAAAGTTTATTTCTTAAATAATTTTTGTTTTATCTATTTTCTTTATTTCATTTATTTATCAATTTCTTTTACTTTTACAATCATAGTCAAGACTTGTAAAAAGAGCAGAAAATGAAAGAAATTATCATATATTTTATTATTTATTATCTGGAGCATCAGCTAGCGAAAAGGGTAATTCTTGTTATTTTTAATTTCAAAAAAAAAAAGAAGACCAAAAATAAACTAAATAAAAATATCTTCTAAAACAAAGAAAAATATAAATTATTGGATCACTTTTCAAAATATAATTACCTTTCATCAAGTAATACACTCTTTAGTCAAGATATTACTGGATTTAATGATGTTAAAGTAATCTATTTCTTTTTTTTTTTCTTTTTTTTTGTCCAAAAAAATAACTAATTATTTTTCAAATTAATCAGACTGCATTTTCAAGTATTGGAATGTCACAAGATAAACAAGATTCAATATTTTTACTTCTTTCATCAATTTTAAGATTAGGAAATATCGAATTTCAAGTTTTAGATTCAGATCCAGAAAATACTGGAAGTGATAAAATAATTGTAAAAAATGTCAAAGGTATCTCTTTTATTTATTATTTATTTACATATATAAAAAGTTAACTTTTTTTGCGATTATGATAGATCTTGAAATTATTGCAACAATTCTTGGATTAGATTTTGAGCAAATGCATGAAGGTTTAACCACCAAAATAATTGCTTCACAAACTCGAACCTCAACCTTTTCTTCTCCTTTGACTTTAGATCAAGTAAAATTCTAATTTTATTTGACTTTTTCTTTTTCTCTTTTTCTTTTTCTTTTCTTCAATTAAATATAATTCAATTTGAAGGCACTCAACACAAGAGATACATTAGTTCAATTTATTTATGAGAAATTATTCAAATTTATTGTGACTCAATTAAATGAAGTTGTAAGTAATGGTTTAATCTATCCTCCAGGTGGATATATTGGACTTTTAGATATTTTTGGCTTTGAAGTCTTTGAAGTATTTTATTATTACTATTTCCCAATTTTCAAACTAAATGATAATTTATTTTCGTAGAAAAATGACTTTGAACAATTTTGTATAAATTTTGCAAACGAAAAACTCCAATCTTTTTTCAATGACTACATCTTTAAATTTGAACAAAATGATTATTTAGAAGAAGGAATTACATGGAAAAAAATTGATTTCCTTACAACAGGAGAATGTTTAAATCTTTTCACAAAAGTATTCTTTCTTTTTAATTCATTTCAATATTAATGTTAAATCATAAATTTTTATTTTAATTTTTCAATTAGAAACATACTGGACTCATTTCTTTACTTGAAGAAGAAAGTAATTTTCCAGGTTCTACACCAAAATCTTTAGTTCAAAAATTTACTTCAAATTCCACAGGATCACAAGTAACTTTTTTCTTTTCTTTTTTCTTTTTTTTTTTTTTTAAAAAAAAAAAAAATTTCAACAAAAAAAAAAAAAGCCAAATTCTTGTTATGTCCCAATCAAAACATCTTTGGTTTCTTTTGGTGTCATTCATTATGCTGGAAAAGTTGTTTATTCAGGAGATGAGT
>Ga0209960_1003340_pt1 | contig 14086 bp, 9 predicted proteins | sample ThiBiot_500_plan_2_FD_183947 | JGI IMG/M metagenome (GOLD analysis project Ga0209960, IMG submission 183947) | Wastewater bioreactor microbial communities from Cape Town, South Africa - Thiocy_expt_500_plan (SPAdes) | ecosystem: Engineered > Bioreactor > Thiocyanate-remediating >... | reverse complement strand
ATACCATTATTCAATCAACTTCAAATGTTAAACAGTGATTCACTAGGCGCCTTATATCACATTATATGGAACAACACATTACTCTCCAATTCCTGATCTCTTCATAGTTTTTTCTGTCTTTCGAATATTATTTAGTCTAAAATGAAATAAATCTTCTATCGGTCTCAAAACGATGTTATACATAATACCGTAACCGACAACGTAAAAAAAACACTTAGTCATTCGGATAACGTGTCCCCTTGATTCTACATGTTTTATATGTTGTTCTGCCAATATTTGTGCTACACTTTCGATCTTATTTTGAATTGCATATACATCGACAACACCTGCTGCTTGTCCAATAGAAAATTCGACAGGATGTAAACGAACTGCTGAATTGACTAGAAATGATTGTGCCATCGTTTTAGCTAATATTCGATATTTGCTGATCAGTCAGCAACGAGACAAAATTTTTAAAAAGATAATTCATACAACTGGTCAGTGACATCTTAAACGTTATTCAGTCTTTTTTCAACATTCGCATATTTACCAATGGTTCGTTTCTTTTTTTCGCTCTAGTACCTTAATTTGACTTCGATGATATTATTAGATTGTATCTGAGTTATATCTAGAATGAATTAAAACTCACTTATTAAATATAATAGGGCAAAATCATAGTTGATGAACCCATTAGACTTGAAGAAGGTCACCTTTCTGAAAAAAAACTTCATAAAGAATATTGCGATTACGTGGAATTAAAGATTTTTCTGCTTCTGATGCTATTCTATAAATTTGGAGCATATCGATTGAGATAGCCATTAGTTGGTGTCTAGTGAACTCGCTTATTTTCTTTGTTGGATCTCTGATAGCAAAAATATCAATAAAGAGGGATTGGAATTATTTGATTGGAACAATATTTAGTCAGAATTTACTGAGCAGTCATCTTATTCCACAATGTTGCACATCAGAGGAACCAGTTCTGTTCCAGAAATGAGTTCCTAGATATTCTGGAATCGCTTCAAATTTCTGGAATTTCGTCTGGAATTATATCATTCAGACATCGACCTATGCATATTTTGATTCAGGAATAGCATGTATTCTCAATTTATTTCTAAAAATCAAACGTGAAAATTTTATCTTCTGAACAGCGGAAGGAATTTCAGCCATAATGAACTCAATCCTCAAGAATTTGGGCATAGAGAAATTAAGCCAACTTGTTTGACAAATTCGAATCTGTTTCAAGCACAAGTATATTTGTATTACAAACTTGATAGTTTTCTTACCAACAAAACAAAACGATAGCTAAGCAGAATCCTTATCTAAACTTGGTAGAATCTTTTTACCAACGAAATAAGAAGATCGCAAGCAGAATCCTTATCTAAACTTGGTAGAATCTTTTTTACTAACAAACAAGAGGATCGCAAGCAGAATTCTCTTTATTGGTTTTACTTAGTTTTTTTCATATTTGCTCATTTTGTTAAGTACAATTGATTCTATGTTTGTGTGCTATATTTTGATAAATTCTCGCATATTTATGATCCTTCTATGTGTGCTGTCAAAAAAACAGCAAAACACAAAACGCAATGAAGTGTTCAATTGTTTGAAAAAAGTAATAAACTATCTTTTAAGTATGCTCACACCAAAACATGTTTTAACAAAGAAAAAGTGATATCAATTTGAAAACAACAACATGGACTACTACTATTGTTTCCGGAAAAACTTTGGACCTTCCTTATTCTGAACGCGCTCGGTCGGTTATGCGCAATATCGTTTATCAGGACTTACGTTGTTGAGCATTAAAAGTGAATAGAAAATCACTAATAATGAAATTATAAAAGAATTTCTAGGAGCGAGGGATAGAAGATAAACTGTTTTCTAGTTCACGTAATGAAGATAAAGGATTCTCGACTAGATTTTGTAGTAATACTTTGTATACATATATCATGTTTATGTTGATATTTATGAGAAGTGGAAAATAAAAACAAACGGCAAGGTAGTATATTGAGTTAAAGACAAATACTGATAGCAAAAAAATCTATACAAAAACTTAAAGTTGCTTTTCCTTCTTTTTCATCTAATAGTTTTTACAAAATCTTGCCACACCAAAAAAGTAGGATCTGGCCAGTCACTGTACCGTAGGGAAATTAATTGATGGTTTATGAAAAAATATTTTCATGAACAAAGCTAAATTCTCATGCTAATGAAAATTTGTTAAAGAAAAGAATGGAAATTGTAAAAATACCAAACATGCTAATGAAAATTTGTTAAAGAAAAGAATGGAAATTGTAAAAATACCAAACATGCTAATGAAAATTTGTTAAAGAAAAGAATGGAAATTGTAAAAATACCAAACATGCTAATGGAATGATGTTGATTAAAACGACAAGTCGAAAAGACACGTGAACACAATCCAGCTGGGTTAACTGTTCAGTTCTTGAACTGAAGGTCTAGAGTTCAAATCTCTGTGTTCTTTTCTGTTTAGATATCCTGCAACGATCCTGTCAAGAACATCTCAAGATACCGGTAAGTTCTAGTCTTGATAATATATGTAATATAACCTATTTCATTCTAGATAAGTCCTTACAAGATCTTGAAAAGTAGATAGCACTGAATCCTGGAAAGATCTTGGACGGTAGTTAGAACCAGATACTGGCAAGATCCTGAAAGCTGGATAAGCATAGGATCTTGAATCAGTTTTTTGCTTTTTAGTTTGATAAATCCTGGAAGGATCCTTTACGGACTATGACAAAAAACCTTGACGATTCCTTGATTTTTCTGTTCGAAATCTTACTACGATCCTACAAAACCGTGGCTACATACTTCTTCCAGGATTCAAGGAATTCTTGACATGATCCTGATTTTAAGGAATAGCAAACCTGTACAGATCTTACTAAACCGTACTTCATATCTTGTCAGGATCCTTTCAAACCGTGGCTACACGCTTCTCTCAGGAAAAAGTCGTTCCCTTAGGAAAAAACAGCGAATCCTTGCAAGAACCTTACTGTATCTTGGAATGATCCTACACTGAAAATGCAAAGATTTTCTCTAGGGATAAGCCATTCAAGTGTAAAATAACAAAAAAATTCCCACTGTGGGGAACACCTGAATCAATACTACACCTATACTTGGGAAAAAATTTGGTGTGCTTACCATCTATCTCTTCGTCTATCGAGAATAAATGCTTGGTTGATTTTGTAACAGACGGAGAGAGCAAGTATTTAAGATATAGCGAAAATGCGTCGTACACTTTCAAAACGAAACAAATCGTCAATACGTTTACTCGTAGGTAGTTTTGTTTTTATCAAGGATTTGATTTTACATTCATGTTATTTCATCTATTCGATATACTAGTTTGCTACTAGTGGAAGAGAAAGACACAAAGAATCAATATGAATTCTTGAGATTTGTATTAAGATACTGAGGAAACCCGATTCGATATTTATATTTTGCAATGTAATGTGTCACTATAAGCGGTTTCAAATTCCAAACTGAAATGAAATGAGACAGACAAAAGTGATCTTTTCAAGAAAAGGTGAAGTTTACACCCAAAAAAACCCATACAATGATTCATGTTTTTAAAGTTACATTATTATTTTCGGAAAAAAAACCCAATTGAAAAGGCCTATATAAGCAGTACACTATTCTATTCTACTGTATTCTTTATAATTTGTGATTTGTAGAAGTTTAAAATATGTTGCAAAAGAAACGAGATTGGTATGAACCGATCAATGAATCGTCTCAATTTAATATACCTCTAAAACGATTAAGAGTCGATGCAAATATTCGATCATTTGCGGCCAATATAACGATTACACAAGTATTTCGAAATGATGAAGAGGTACCCATTGAAGCTGTCTATTGTTTTCCAATTGAAGAACAAGCCGTTGTGTACTCTTTCATAGCTCGTATCAATAATCGTGAGATTGTTGCACAATTGAAAGAAAAGAAACAAGCACAAAATGAATACAATAATGCATTAAGAAATCATCATGGTGCTTATATGCTCGAACAAGATGAAGAATCGCAAGACAATTTTATCATTAACGTAGGAGCTTTGCCACCTAATACAGAATGTCATATAACAATTTCCTACGATACTGAACTTGATCTTGTTCAAAATGGAAGCAAAATTCGTTTTGTTATACCAACAACAATTGCTCCGCGCTATAATCCAAATGAGCGTGGTATTAGTTCACCAGCAAATACGAACACACAATATGTTCAATCAGCACCGTATACAATTCAGTTCCGTTGTTACGTGGAAAAAGTTGGAATATCTCGTATTAGTTCGCTATCACATCCAATTCAAATCGATTTCAATCGAGAAGATGTTATTTTAGTGGAATTTGCTCAGGAAAACACGCATTTGGATCGAGACATAATCATGGATATCGAATTGGACGAAAATCGATCGAATACAATTGTTGCTGTGGAATCGAATGCTTTCATGGCATCATTTACTCCAACTGAAGATGATTTCCGACGCATCATAGATGATGGATGCACAACCAATGAATTTATTTTCGTTGTTGATTGTAGTGGATCCATGGAAGACGAAAATAAGATCGGACTTGCTCGACAAGCCATGATACTATTTCTTAAAAGTCTTCCTGTTGATTGTCATTTTAATATCATTCGATTTGGTAGCAATTATAAGCGCTTATTTACTGATATGACAACTATCTACAATGAAGATAGCGTTCGACAAGCTGAACAGTTGATACATAGTATGAAAGCAGATTTAGGTGGTACCGAATTGGTAAGATTTCTCGTTACTTTTATTGTTCGGTACATTGATATGTAACTAAATAATTTTATTTTAGTTACTACCTCTCCAATGGCTAAAAGACAATCCACCAATTGAAGGCCATTCGCGTCAAATTTTTCTCTTATCAGATGGTGAAATTTCGAATGTCGATGAAGTTCTTCAATTATGTCGTTCTATGTCATGTTCAACGAGGATCTTTTCATTTGGTTTAGGCCATGCACCTAGTCGTTCACTTATTAAAGGTCTTGCTCGTGCAACAAACGGTCGTTTCGTATTCATTCCACCAAATACATCTGTTGATATATATGTCGGTGAACAATTACAAAAAGCTCTGCAACCTTGTATTACCGATGTTCAAATAAAGATAAATGTCGATCCAACATTGGTTACTATTGTACCAACCAAATCACCACCGGTTTTTATTAACGATCGTCTCATTGTCTATGTTATTCTCAACAATGATAAATCAGCATCATTTGATCACAATATGAGTGTTGAATTGTACAGTGGACAATATCTTTTATGTCAAGCTAAAGTCAATCGAATTCCAAGTGTGTGTAACGATGGAATGATTTATCGTTTAGCGGGTAAAGGTCGTATTTTGGAACTACAACATATGAAATCATCGAACGAACAAAATCAAATGACAATGCAACAGATTAAAGAACAAATCATTGAAATTTCACTTCAACACAATATATTGAGTCCATACACGGCTTTTGTTGGTGTTGAAAAACGTACGAATACAAGCAATGACAATATGGTTCTGCGTGAAGTACCTATACAAATATCAGCTGATAATCAATATTTAAAATGCTTGGAAGCGAAACTATGTGAGATGCGTATGGATCATTGCGTTCAAAGGGATCAGGCTAAATTGCGACATGAAGCTCGAGCTATCGAAAGTCATTGTCATTATTTACGCGATCAAGTTGAATCCAGATTTTCTATGATTAATCATCTAAATCGAAGCTTTGAACAAATACTTTTTGGTACTTATGAAAATTATGTGCAAGCTCGACAGCAGTGCACGTCTGCTCTTAAAAAATATGATGAAGCACAACAGAATTTGGATGGAACCACAAAATCCATTGATAGCATTCGTAACGATTATAACGAAGCACGAAAACATTTACGTGATGTTTCTGACAAATGGCACAAAGTACAATGCCATTATTCAGAGAATCGTCGTGACACATGTGATAAAATTCGACGTCGTTTTGGTACTGTTCGCAAAAATAATGACAAGTGTCCATACACATCGAATATGGGTATTCAATATCATAATGAGGCGCAAAAAACTTTGCGTGCGTTAGATGGATATCTTGACTATGAAGAAAATTTGGATCATGTTATCGAACAGTTTGGCAACGTTCAACGGCATTATGATCATCTACTTCAATCTATTGATGAGGAGCATGAACTTCAAGAGAAACGTTCTTCAGAGAAGAGTGAAAAACGTTTGCCAAAATATATGGCTGAAATTGATTATGTTGAACGACGTTTCGAAGACGTACGTCATACTTTAGAACACTATCAAGTTGAAATGTGCCATACAAGAGACAATTTGGAGAGTACTTGTGCTTCTTTGTATCAAACAATGAACGAAATATCTGACAATATTCAGTATCGATATCGAGAAAATCAAGAGACTTCTCACGAAATACATCGCGTTGAGGAGCAGCTACATCAAGAACGTAGCAAGCAATCTTCAAAAAAGTCCCAGAAATTCATTCGTAAATACGATCAACAAGATTTAGATATTGTTCGTCGCATCATTGCTGAACAAAAATTTGATGGCCTCTGGAATTTAGAGGCAAACATGATCAAGCAATTGGCAGGAAAACCATTATCGGAATTTCAACACTTAACAAATACTGAACTGCTTATTTCGGCAATTGTTATAGTGGTATTAGAAACACGCTTTGCTTCACTCTCGTCAATGTGGTATGGAGTTGTACAAAAAGCACGCACATGTCTACTGAATATGCTCGGCAAAGATAATCAAAAATTGGCTACTCTGCTCGAAGACATTCAAAAACAATTATAAATCCATATTCCACCCTTATACGGTAATCGCTTTTTTGCCTATTTTTTAATTACTATATATGATGAATAAAGGTGTATCAAGTGATTTTTGAATTGGTGATACTTTAATATGGTTGCTCGCGTTTATTTTTTATTTTTAAAAATCTATAAAATAAAGCAAGATCAGTATCATACCAGAACTATTTTCAATTCTTCTTCTATCGGCAGACGTTGTTTTTTTGCATGATTGTGTATACATTTATTATTTATAGAAAAAAAAGGAATTTCCTTGAAGCAGATTTAAAAGCAAGACGGAAAATGAAATATTTCAAATTTTCTTTCTCAATTACGAATCATTTTCAACTACACATACACCTATACGATAAACTTCTCTTCTTCTACTTTCGTCGTACGAAAAAACGACAAATCATTCATTTATGTAATATTTCTTTAATGATTTTGTTTATTTTAATTCGAGAATAAGCATAAGACAAATTCTTATTTCAGAAGATGTGATATGTAGTAAAAAAAGCAACAATAGATACATGATACGCGTGAAGGATAAATGTGCGTCACCGTTTTGGCATTTTAAATCTCATTTCGACGAATTTCCGTCTGTTGAGTTAAAGGATTGTATTCGATGTGAAAATTAGTGGATGTCTACACGTAAACGAGACGTTAAATGTGAGATAAATCAATTCAAATAAAGTTACATTGTTATTCTCTAGAGATGCAATCAAAGCTTGTGCATCGTCTTCTCCAATTCTGCGCAAAAAAATATCTATTTGTTTAAGTGTCTATACATTTCAAATATCAACCTAGTTATCACTTGAATGTAAGACAAAGAGTATAACTACTTTGTTTATTGTCAATGCATGCACAAGATATGCTACTCCTTCTGTTTGGATTTTATTTCTTCCCATATTGAGTACAGTTAATGTCTATAAGTATATGTATGATAGAAGAGTGAAGCTCACGTGTTATTTACTTCATTTTTCTCCAGAGCATTGGCGATATGTTTCATTCCTAGAGCTTCGATCTGATTTGTCTCAAGGCTCAGTTTCAAAAGTGTCTGTAAATAGAGACAAAAATTTAGATAGATACGTATATAGATCGATTGAAATAGAATATAACTTTATTAGTTAGCAGAGCATCAGCGATCGATTGTGCTCCATTATTTCCAATCTGATTATTTGCCAAATTAATTTCTAGTAGTGTCTATGGGTGTCGCATACAAAATAAAATACGTTAAAGTTTAAAATGACAAAATGATCTACTTGGTTAGTTTGTAACATTTCGGCAAGATATTTAACTCCTTCATCTCCAATTCGATTCTTTGCCAACGTTAGTTTAGTTAATGTCTATTCCATAGATAATTAAAATACTGATGAAAGAACGAATATTACAAGAAAATACTATACTGTATTCTTTTGTAGAGCGTCAGCTAAGTACCGTGTACCATTAACTCCAGCTTGGTTTTGAGAAAGAATCAATGTTTTTAATGTCTACAAAGATTAATTGTACATGTGTTCAATATTGAATATCACACATTTTCAGTCGAAATAAACCTTATTATTTTGTAATGCAGAAGCAATATGATGCATACCATCACAGCCAATTGGATTGTTTTCCAAGGATAACGTTGTCAGTATCTACATATAGAGAATTTAATATACAAAAGTAGATATAACGTGAAATGTCACTTACCGATTTGTTTTCAAGCAGTTTAGCAACAAAGTTGGCTCCTTCTGAATTTAAGTGATTGTATGTCAGATTCAGCGTAGTAATTGACTATGTATAAATTTAAAAATGCACACAATTATAATGAACAATTTATGGATACTATACTGGATGATCTAATAAAGCATGGCTAAGATATATGATGCCGTCTATGCAGATAGGCTTGTTTTTAATTTCTAGTACGGTTAGTGTCTAGTTAAAAGTTTGCAATATGTCTTGATGAGAAAGAATGTCGTATCTTAAAATAAAAATTTACTTCATCAGCTCGTATTGCGCAGACTACGTCAATGCATAGAGAATTTGGCCATAAATTGCCTTCTAAATATACTTTTGTTCGTATCTACATGTAAACAAAGTAATAAATATGTATTATCTTTATTAAATTCAAAGCTAACCGTGTTGTTTTTCAGTTCATTCATAAGATATCTAACACCCATTCGACCGATCTTAACCGCATTTATGTATAATACTTTTACTGTCTATTTTGCAAGCAAAATGTGTATACAAAGTGAAATTGAACAGAGTACGAGATAATTACTGTATTTGAGCGTAAAGCATCAGCTATTTGCTGCGCACCTGATGGCCTAAAGTATCTATCGCTAAGATCTAACTTATCTGATGTCTACATACGTAAATGAATCTTGAAAATATTGAAAAGATCTTCGAATCAAATTAAGATAAATGTCACCTTATTTTGGCGTATGGATTCAGCGTCAGTAAGAGCATTAAGATAGCCATTTACGTTCCCTCTCACATTCGGTTTAGACAAAATCTATATGTATAGAAATGAAGAATGTTTGTTTCAGAGCTTAGTCATATATAAGTGTTGCAAATTACTTTACTGTTGCGTAATAAAGAAGCAATATGTCGATCGTTAACAATCAAATCGGTGAGCGTCTGTGTGTAAGATTAAAAACTGCATTGCTGGTGCGATAAAATAAAAAAAAATAATGACTTGATTATCTTGCAATACTTTCATTAGATGATTAATTTCCATAACTCCGACAGAGTTACCGTTAAGCTTAAGTGTTTCCAGCGTCTGAAATGCAACCGAAATAAAGGACATTAGGAATGTTATGCTCTTTAAATAATTAGACGTACTCACAGTATTTTCTCGTAAAGCATCAACAAGACATTTAATTCCATCTGATCCAATCTTACCATTGATTAATTCAAGTTTGCGAAGTGACTATAAATATTGAATAGAAGACTTAAACTCACGATGAAAACAAAGGGTATTCTAACAGTATTCGTTCGTAAAGTGTATGCAATCAGTTCTGCTCCTTCATCACCTATTTCAACGTTACTTGAAAATTCTGCTAATAACTACAATGAATTAAGTTTATTTTCAAAAATTTAAAATAAGAAGAAAAGTTCGAAATCATACCGGATTGTGCTTTAGCTTGTTGTATAGTCCAATAGCTTGACAATAACCATCCTTAGGTTTTTTATTTAAGATCAGCTCAGTAAGAGTCTATCCATGTGAAACATAGTGTAAATAAAAAAAGTACAATACGATAACTACAGTATTATGTTGCAGCTCGGTTATGAGGCATTTTGCTCCGCGAGTGTTGATTTTATTGCACGCAAGATTGAGCGTTGTGACAGTCTTTGAAATAAAAGATCGTGATTTCATAAAAAGATAGATATGGGTTAAATTGGTACTGTACTATGTTATTTCGTAGAGCGAATGCAAGATATTTTGCACCATCATCTTCAATATCATTATTTCCGAGATAGACTTGTTCAAGTGCCTAGACATGAAACCAAGAAATTAATTTGTATGGAGACGAAAATAATAATTAAAATTTAACTGTAGTTTTGCTTTGCAATACTTGGGCTACATATTTGGCTCCGTCATTTCCAATTTGGTTTTTATCGAGGTTTATTATTTTCAATGTCTGAAACGTAACCGATATAAAGGACATTAGGAATGTTATACTCTTTCAGTAATTAGCTGTACTCACAGTATTTTCTTGTAAAGCATCAACAAGACATTTGACTCCATCTGATCCAATCTTACCATTGATTAATTCAAGTTTGCGAAGTGACTATAAATATTGAATAGAAGACTTAAACTCACGATGAAAACAAAGGGTATTCTAACAGTATTCGTTCGTAAAGTGTATGCAATCAGTTCTGCTCCTTCATCACCTATTTCAACGTTACTTGAAAATTCTGCTAATAACTACAATGAATTAAGTTTATTTTCAAAAATTTAAAATAAGAAGAAAAGTTCGAAATCATACCGGATTGTGCTTTAGCTTGTTGTATAGTCCAATAGCTTGACAATAACCATCCTTAGGTTTTTTATTTAAGATCAGCTCAGTAAGAGTCTATCCATGTGAAACATAGTGTAAATAAAAAAAGTACAATACGATAACTACAGTATTATGTTGCAACTCAGTTATGACGGTTTTTGCCCCGCGAGTGTTGATTTTATTGTACTCAAGATTGAGAGTTGTAACAGTCTTTGAAATAAAAGATCGTGATTTCATAGCAAATTTCTAAGAGTTAAACTGGTACTGTGTTATTTCGTAGGGCGAATGTAAGATATTCTGCACCATCATCTCCAATATCATTGCTTCCAAGATGAACTTTTTCAAGTGCCTAGACATGAAACCAAGAAATTAATTTGCATGGAGACGAAAATATGAAGATATAAATTTAACTGTAGTTTTTGTTTGCAATACTTGAGCTACATAGTTCGCTCCCTCGTTTCTAATTTGGTTTTTATCGAGTTTTATTATTTTCAACGTCTAAACAAGATTTACATCAATTCTGCATATTATATTAGTAGAGAAATTCTATCACTTTGTTCTTTTGCAGAGCCTTGCAAATGAATTCTGCTCCTCGGGTACCTATACTGTTTGAATCCATGTGCAGTTCAATAAGGGTCTATATATCAGTCAAAAGTAATTTATGGTATGGAAAAGAGACAGAGAAAGTGATCGAATGCATTACTGTATTTGTTTTTAGCATGTAAGCAATATGGTTAGCTCCGTTTTCTCTGATTTTGTTTTCCGTAAGAATTAATTTCGTAAGTGTCTGTAAAGATAGCAAATATAATATGAGTCTCATCCTAGAAGAACATTAAGACTATCAAACATACGTGATTTTTGAGTAATGCATGTGCAAGATTCTCTGCACCACCGATTTGGATTTCATTAGTTGTAAGATTCAAATCAGTCAGTGTCTATAGATACATAGGATGATATATATTACAGGAAAAATGAAAATATCTTTAATTGACTTTATTGTTTTGTAGATAATTCGATACATATTTTGCTCCTCCGTCACCTATACAATTTCGATATAAACTGAGTGTGCTAAAGACCTATTATAGGAATAACGACATAAAAAAAATGTTAAATGACATTTTATAATAAATCAGATTTATACCGGATTATCTTTTAGTACATCCAAGATACATTTTATACCATTGGTGCCGACTGTGCTGGTATGTAAATCTAAGGTAATCAGTGTCTGAATTTCGAAATGAGCAATTCAAAATGATATGAAAATACAATTCGAAGTGTACTCGATTGTTTTTCAATCCATAAGCAAGATACTCTGCAGTTACGGCGTTAATACGATTAAAGGTGAGATCTAGTTTGACTAGTGTCTAAACAAAATCTGCCAAATTTAAAACTATCACGTATAAATAGTTGGCTACTTACATCAAAGGATATGCGACTAATAAGATTGTGTCTTTTACGTTCAACCAGATAACAGTTATTGTGCTTGAATAAAATTCCATAGTGCCTTTTTTCCTGTTCATTATAATCAAGAATCCCTGATGCAGTATGAATTACTATGTGATTCTCCAAATGCACTATGAAAATAGAAAACATCGAACACGATGCTCATTTTCATCTTGAAACGCATTCTCTACTCTCAAAAGTTTTTCATACATACCAAACGACGATTCGAGCATGCATTCATAAGCAACAAACCAGCGTTTTTCACTCAACCAAAATGATTCTTGGAATGGAGCCATAATTGAAGAAAAACTAGGCAAACCATTAGATGAAAGTGTGACAATCTATCTGGAGTATATCGAGGATATGCGACTCTCTTATCTTGTCCTTATATTTTTCTCATTCAGCATATCTGTCTGTTCTCTTCCCCTCTGATATTGCCTCTCTCTCAAGAAATAGTATATAAGTGTATACATTTTATGGAATCGGCGCGATTTATGATAGAAAGAAATGCAATAAAGAAGGATAACATCGGGTTGAAGCAACTCTTTCGTCTAAAATCGTCACAGAAAGCTCTTGGTAATAAAAGAAATCCAATCTATTGAGAAAATTTAGTTCGATTTGAACGAAATTTTCCCAATCAAAAATATCAACAAAGGTTTTGCTCGGTACGTTACGAAAGCCTATGCTAAGATGATGAAGTGCAGGTGCTGTTGAGAGTACCGATTTGAATTGTTGTCGTGATAATGTACAATTTCTAATGATTAAATAAGTTATTTTTGAAGTAACTGAAGTAATATGCGTTTCGTCATCATCCACGCTAAAGTGATCTAATCCAAACGTTTGTAGATAAGGTAATTCCTTAAGCATAACGTAATATTGATGAAGAGCACAATTATTTATTGTTAGATGTGCCAGTCGAAATCGGAATTGAACAGGCCATGACATATTGTCGGTATCGGAGCTTAATTTATCCAAGCACAGCTTTCGAAGATTTAGACGTTTAATCAGAAATAGCAATGTAGACCATCGGATACGATTTAATCGGTCGTCTTCTGAATTGATTGAGAGTGATACAAGCTTTGAACGTTTTAAATTTTGAAAAAGCATTTCCAAATTGGGATCACAAAAGTTACGAAGTGATAGAGATCGAAGTTCTGTAAATCGATCAATACAGTCCGCGAGCTTGCATATCTCATCATACGAAAGAAATGTCACGTTTGACGATACAATCAGAGAAGAGACAACATGCGCAGGAATAGAGTAACAAAGTGAATGAAAATTCATTCGACATCCGCATTTACGTACAGGTTCAAGTTCAAGTTCAATTTGATTATAATGTTTAACAACATCATACAGCCTTTTGCATACACAACGAATGTTTTTAAGTATCGTTCGAGCATCACAATAATAAAAAATTCGATGCAGTACTTCGACAGGTAGATTTGATAAATTTGCTTCAGCCATCAAAAACAACTAGCTTACTTTGCAGTGTTTCGATGTAGGTAGATCAACAAAAATAACGCGTGCTTGCTCTTTAAATACATGCCATAAAGATAACGCAGCAAAGAGTATCCATAGTGTTTTTTCCTTTCGCATGTTGATTTTATGAGAGAAATAAGGGTCTCAAGATAGTTTTTTCTGTCTTTCGAAAACTATTTATTCTAAAATGAAATAAATCTCCTATCGGTCTCAAAAAGATGTTATGCATAATATCGTAACCGATAACACAGAAATAGCACTTAGTCATTCGGATAACGTGTCCCATTGATTGTCCATGACATTGGAGTAAACTGTTTGACTATTGATTGTACACGTTTTATATGTTGTTCTGCCAATATTTGTGCTACACTTTCGATCTTATTTTGAA
>Ga0209960_1003338_pt1 | contig 14088 bp, 12 predicted proteins | sample ThiBiot_500_plan_2_FD_183947 | JGI IMG/M metagenome (GOLD analysis project Ga0209960, IMG submission 183947) | Wastewater bioreactor microbial communities from Cape Town, South Africa - Thiocy_expt_500_plan (SPAdes) | ecosystem: Engineered > Bioreactor > Thiocyanate-remediating >... | reverse complement strand
GAGATCAATTTAAAGAATCTTTTGATCTTATTATCCACCATGAGTGGATGATTGATCTGCTTAATTCTAAGCTAAGTTTAGAACAGTTCGAGTCTTTTATTACTCAAGAAGCTCACATTTATGATTTTCTTGCAAGAAAAGTTTTAAATTTCGCAATCAATAATTCACTTGATGATTATGATGAACTTATGAGGAGTGGAATATTCTTTTATTCTGAGTCTTTAGAAAGCCTTAGACCTTTGGATGATGAATATGTTCTTTCTTGTCCAACAAAAAGCTATTGTGAGGATCTTGATAAGATTTGGAATGGATCTTTATACCCTCACAAACTTTTAACTCTTATTTTTCCATTATGGATAAGAGAAGGCGTTTGTCACCTCCTCAAAAGTGAAGACACTTATATTCATCATTTTAAGGTATGGACGGAGAGGATCCTCAACAATTCTCATCAAGAATTAATTAGTTCTTTAGGCCGTATCATGCGCCAATCTTTTATTAAAACTTATGGATCAAATGAAAAAACATCTTTTTATGAAGAAGGTTTTAAAGATCTTGAGCATCTTCTCTCAAGCCTTATGCAGTTTGAGCTTTCAGTTTGTAATCATTCTTACCAAATAAATTTTAATCAAGTTCAACAAAGCAATCAACATTAAGGAGATTTAAATGATTAACCTTCAAACATTTAAAGAATTAATTAAAAGGAGTGACAAAGAATTTTTTTTCAAAAAACTTAAGAAATATGGCCTTCATTTTTCTATCGGTACATACCTTATGATGGAGAGCCATCCAGCATTTGCTTTTGCGCAAGTATTTACAGGTAAATTGGGAGAACTAAGAAATGGTCTTATCTTAATTGGTAAGGCTTGTGTCGGTGTCGCACTTGTAGCTGCTCTCTTAAAATTTTTAACTAATCAAGGGGGAAACTGGAAATGGATTGGCTCTATTTGTGGTGTTGGATGTGCTCTTATAGGATTTAATGTTTTGATTCAGTTTTTTGGAGGATTATGATGAGAGCATACGTTCTTTCCTCCGTATCAGAACCTCCCCAAAGATTGCTGGCATCACAATCTGCGCTTCCTTTGCCCATGATTGTTGCTGGGATATTCTGGTTCTTAATGAACGAGGTCATGGCTATTATTGCTTATATCTTAGCTCAAGGAGCAATTATTGCTTTGAGCTCTTATGATCCTTATTTTGTGGAAGTGATGCGTGCTCGCTTTAAATACAAGCGTACAAAGCGACAATTGCCCCAAGGAGGGAATCTTTATGGCGCATGAGTGGGTTAGTGTCGCATCACTTGCTGCTGGTAGCTCTGCTCTTGCTTTAGGAGCAGGCATTATGTTGTCTGAACGCTTACAAAAAAAACTTACACCCTCGCTAGATGAAACCTTTCTTAAAGATACCCTGCCTTTTGACTCTGTTTGGGAAGATAAAATAACGCTTCAAAGTAAGAATGGGATGCTTTCTCGTCTTATTAAAATTAAAGGAACAAATACTGACTCTCTAACACCAGATGAGATTCATCACCTTTTTCTAAAGCGTAAAAAGTGGCTTGATGAATTGGCTCAAATGAATGTTCTGGTCAAGGTTTTAACAACTCGAGAAGAGATCACCCGCACGCTTGAAGGGGCCTATGATACTCAAGTCTTACAATCAGTCCATGATCAATGGATGAAGCAGTTTGACCGGACTTTTCTTAACGAACATTACATTTCTTTAATTGTAGCCCCTCAAATCCCTTCTTCTTTAGATAAGCTAAAGGATAAAATTTATGGCAGAAAAACGAATACTATATCGTTTCATGACCACATTTTAAGAGAAGCAACGGCACTCACTCTTGAAGCCCTGCATGATTTAGAGCCCCGCATTGTAGATAATGAAGGAACGATAAGTCCTCTTTTAAGTTTTTGGACGCAGTTGATTCATGGAAAATCCGCGCCTTTAAAACCTTTAAACTCGCATCTCTCAGATCAAATGGTCTCATGCCAAGTAGGGTTTGACATGCAAAAGGGACATATTGAATGGGAAGATCAAACTGGTAAAAGATTTGGAGCAATAATTAGTCTCAATAAATGGGATAAAGACTCCAGTCCTCAACTCATGAAAGAGTTAAATTCTCTCAAAGGGCAATTTATCATCTGTCAACTTTTAAAAGGGTCTTCTAAAGCCAAAGCTCTTCTCTATCTCATGGATCAGAAGAAACAAAGAAATCTCTTGGGAGATCTGTTCCCCAATGATCAAGTGATGCAAGAGTTCGATGCAGCAATAGAACTTGTGACTTCAGATCAAGCCTCTCTCTATGCATATCAATGCTCCATCATTTTGATATCAAATAATCAAGAAGAGCTAACCTCTTTGATTGAAGAAGCAAGGCGCATCTTTAAATCTTATGGGGTTCTTCCCATCCAAGAAACAATAGCCCTTGAATATGTCTGGCGATCTCAGTTTCCAGGGAGTGAGAGTTTTGTAAGACAAACACATCCTCTCTCTCATAATGTAAGTCATTTACTTACCTTTGATTATGAGCCTAAAGGACTTGCGCGTTGTGATTGGGGTGAGGGGCCTATAAGACTCTTTAAAACCTCTTCAGGATCTTCTTATGCGCTTCAACTTCATTCCTTGGAAGAAAAAGAAGCTCTTGCGAACTCAATTGTTATTGCGCCTGCAGGATCCGGTAAAACAACATTCTTCCAGCATTTAATTGGCGGGGCTTTAAGGCATCAAAATTTAAGAGCTTATATCTTTGATCGATTTAATGGAACTCGCATTTTTACTCAGAGTATGGGAGGGAACTATATAGACTTCAGCAAGCAGGAAACATCTCTCCTTAACCCCTTTTATTGTGATGATACCCCTCAAGAAAGAGCTTTCCTGCCTCAACTTTTGTGTATGATGGCAGGGATTGATGACGAAGAGAGTCAAGAACAAGCTCAAAGAGCCATCCAGATTCTTTTCAAGGTTCCAAAAGAGAAAAGACTCTTAAAATATCTCTTGGATGATCTTTTGCCAGCACAAAGTCTTCTCAAAAGAAGATTGCTTCCTTGGGTTGAAGGAGGTGCCTTAGGGCAATGGTTTAATGGATCCCAAGAACTTAATGGTAAGCTTGAGGCTTATGATGCGCTAGACTTAACCTCGCATCGATTTGTTGCATTTGAGATGACGGATGTTCAAGCAAATCCTCAAGTTGCCAACACTGTAACTCAATATATTATTCACAGAATAAGGCGGGTCATTCGCGAAGAAGCATTACCACACTTTATCTTTATTGATGAAACAGCCCCTCTTATTCAGGACAATTATTTTAAATCTTCTGTCGGGGTATTTTTTAAAGAGCACCGAAAATTACGGGGCAGCATTAATGTGTGCTTTCAAAATATTAAGGACCTTAAAGAATCTGGGATTTCATCAGTTATTTTAGATCAATGTCCTACTCGTTTCTTATTCCCTAATCCTTCCGCCAAACGAGAAGATTATGCAGACTTTGACCTTACAGACTCAGAATGGGCTTATATTAAGGGGGAGAGCAAGCTTTCTCGCAAATTAAAGCATTCAGTGCTGGTTAAGCGCTTTAACGAATCCGTCATTCTAGACTGTGATCTGACGTCATTGGGTCCTTACCTGAAGCTTTATCGCTCAGGATCAGAAGCCGTCAAACTTGTTAAACATTTACAACATCAATGGAGTCATCAATGGATAGAACAGTATTTAAACGCTGCTTAATTATAGGTTTGTTGTTCGTATCACAAAATAAAGAAACACACGCAGGTGCCTTAGCAACCTTTGATGTGAATACATTTACAACTCTTAAAAGCGTTTTAAGTACGGCGGGACAATCTCTTCAACAGCTTCAATCATTATCTAATGAAATGGTGCAAATTAACAGTGTGTTGGGTTCAAAATTGCCACAAGGGTTGCTTCAAAATATTATGCAAGTAGGGGGGATGAGTGGAGATTTTAACTCTCTTTTAAGTAGCCTCTCAGGCCAAGGGAGCGATCCTTTAATGCAGTTAAACTATATGGGTGTTCAGCATGGTGGAAAACAAGATTTTTCAAATTATATTTATGCAAAGAACTATTTTCAGCAGAAATTTTTCCCCGATCAATCCTTAACAACCCCAACTCAACTCTCTCAATTGAGAGAGTCAAAACTTGAAGCTATTCAAATCTCAACAGTTGATTCTCTCTCCATTGCAACTCAGCAAAAGAAAACCTTAAGGGACGACCATCAGCAATTACAAAATATAAAGTTGCAAGCTGAACAAAACTCAACTCTTCAATATCAAACAAATATGCAAACAAGGCTTCTTGAGCATATTGCCCATCAATTGGACAAACTAATTCTCATTCAATCTCAACAATTGGAATTGATGGCAACTTATATGGCACAGGCCCAGCCTACTGTATTTAAGAAAATGCCAATTTCCCAAAAAATTGAAAGTAAGTGATCATGGATAAACCTATTGAAATTATTAGAACTCTTGAGCGCATGATGGAGAGCTTTGGCCACCAAATTTTTAAAGCTTTAAGTATGGGATGTCTTTCTCTTTTCATGGCCGCTTTTGGGTGTTGGTTTGTTTGGCAATTGATTTGGAAAGGAGCCATTAAAGGAGAATTTCACTTATCTGATTTTATAAAGCCGTTTTTGATCAGTACAACAGTAACTCTTCTCCTGTCAGCTAATACCTTTTTTGAGTGGCTTTATCTCCCTATCAATGAAACGGTTGCAAAATTGGTGGAGACAATGATTTCTGTTGTAGGGATTGGTTATTCAGGGCCCAAAGCCACCCTTTTTGGCGTCCTCAAAATTCAATATGGAACACTGAATCAAGTTTTTGAATCCATGAGTGTGATGATGCAGGATACAGGGATTGTCCCTGGATTTAATACTCTTGCTTCCATGATTATGAGAATACCTTTTCTTTTTCTTTATATCATTATGCTTTGTTATTGTTTGGACTATATGTTCAAGCTCATGGCTGTCACAGCTTTATCTCCCTTACTGATTATTTTTGCTGGATTTTCATCAACCAGAAGTATTTCAACTTCAGGATTAAAGATGGTTTTGCATGGCATTTTTACTTTGCTGTGTTCTGTCATTGCCATGGGCCTTAGTATCTATGTGTTGAAGGAATCACTCAATCTAATACCGCTTGATGGAAATGGGGTTCTCAAAGCTAATGCAGGCTCTTTTGCCTTTAGTGACGCTTACTGGACATGCTTTATCATAGCTTGCCTTTCTATTTATCTCCAACTCAAAGTTCCGACCATTGCCAATATTGCAGGTGTTTCCGATGGTCCTGGAGCTGCAGGGTTTGTTGCGGGTGTTTCTGCAACAACTATAGGTGTTGTTGGAGCTTATACTAAGATGGGCGGACAAAAGGCCTGGGCAAATGCCAGTGAGTGGGCAGGCCCTAAAATCAAAAGCCTTGTAGGACGGAGAAACTCTAGTTCTAGCAATCAAGCTCTCAATAATATTATTGACACTAAATAAAGGATTAAAAAATGAACCTTAATTTGAATCTTTCCTTTCTATTAATGGCCATTATGTTAAGTAGCTGCTCTCACACATCAGATCCCTATATGGGCAGTGGCACAGACCATCTCCCAAAAAGCGAATGCTCATCTTGTACTAAGCACATTATCTATCGAGATGGACAATGGCTTTAGAACCTTCTATTCAAAATTTTGAGTCCTATAAAGCTGCTCAAACAATGGCACGACTTTCAACGATTTGTGCTGTCGTCTTAGGGTTTACAGTGATTGCACTTGTTTGCTTAATCATCACCCTTTTTCCCTTAAAAGAAGTACGTCCAATGCTTGTCACATTCAAAGATAAAGGAGATCAAATTGTTCGCATTGAGCCTATTATACGTAATGAAAAAGCTACAACCCTCCTGATGGAAACATTATCTCGTCAATATGTGACTTTACGGGAGACCATTGATCTTCAAACAGAAGAAATAAGATGGAAGCATTTAAGCTTGATGACAGGGCCTCAACTCAATGAAGAATTCCTATCCCTCATGAAGCCAGAAAATCAAGACTCTCCTTTTAAGAAAAGACAAGAAGAACAAGTGACGCGAGAAATTCAAATCCTCTCAAGTACGTCTCTAGCACCTAGTGCGCCCAATATCTTTCAAGTTGAATGGATCTCACATGACAGACATAAAGGCCAAATTATAGGTCAAGGCCATTGGGTCTCCACTTTAACGGTCTCTTTAGAGCCTCAGGAAGTCTCAATAGAGAATCAATATATTAATCCAATTGGTTTTACAGTCACACACTATACGCTTGCTCAGAAAGGTGGCACAGATGCTCAAAAATAAGTCAAAATACATAATAGGTTTAAGCATAAGTTCATTCCTCATTTCATCTCCTTTGGGTAATGCAAACCCTCAAGGTGTACATCAACCTCCTGTCATGGCACCATCTCCTGCACCACAGGATTTAATGACGTCTACAGGCATATCAACTTTAACAGAACATCCAGATGTCGAGAATCAAGTTAAAGGCCACTATCCTGATCTTGAGCGCAAAGAATCACTGCCTTTAGGTGCCATTCAGCATGCTTGGGATCATGCGAAAGAAGGGGCAGGAGTTTACAACGTTACCTACACTGGCTCTGAGATTGTTAAGCTTAGATGTCGTGAGATGATGACAACGTGTATTATTCTCCCCTCTTGGGAAAGAATTGAAAAATTTACACTTGGTGATATCTCTTCTTTTAAAGTGGAGAATCCGAGAGCAAACATTCTTACCATACAACCTCAAGAGTTTACAGGCCTTGACAGTAATCTTGTGGTTATTGGAGCGAGCGGCAAGGTTTACTCATTTTATTTAAGGTCTGAAGGATACAATACCAATCATGTTCCTGACTTGGTTGTTTATATTCGAGTCTCAAAGCCTGCAACCTTAGCTTCCTCAATCGAGAGTAATCAAACTATTGGAAATAAACAGAAAGATGATTATCTCGAAGAAGTGACCTTTGATCCCTCTCAACTTAATTTCAACTTCACAATGGCGGGTGATCGTGAAATCGCTCCTCATCGAGTATACAGTGATGGGATCCGCACATGGTTTGATTATGGAGAGGAGATTAAAAAGAAAAGCCTTCCAGCAATTTATGCGGTGATTGATGGGGTGGACACGCCGATTAATGTCAGTCGAGAAGGAACTAAAATTGTGGCTCAACACTCAGGGTCCTTTACACTTCGGAACGGCCAGAAGGTGGTGTGCGTATTTCCAACACCTAAAGAGGCAGGTAAATGAAGAACCTTTCTTTCCTTTTAATAAGCACTGCTATTTTAAGTGGATGCCAAGAGGATGAAGCGAAGAAAAAAGGCACTCCTCAAAAACATCAGCAAATACCAACGTCATTTCATGCCTTTAAAAAACTTCCTGAACCAGAGCCTATCTTAAAAGAGGAAGAATCTGAACCTATTCCTGTGCAATTCCCAGATCCAAAACCTCTCATGCGGGAAGATAATGCACGCAAATTGCGAGGTTTGAGGCAGTATCAAACAAACAAAGCTTTAAAGATCCTTCCTCCTCAAAAAGGAGAGAAACAAAAAGTTCGTCTTCAAGATCCAGATTATCAACAATGGGAAGATGCAAGCTTTGAGGAATCACGATCAACACTACCCGTTGATCGCTCTAGGATACTAACGGCTGATATGCGGATACCTGCCATTTTAGAAGACTCAATTAACTCTCAAGTAGGAGGACGGATGGTCGCCATTGTTGAACGCGATATCTTAAGTCCCAATGGAAAGTATGTATTAATTCCTGCATATAGTCGAATTATCTGCAGTTACGATTCTTTAGGAGAAGTGGGCCAAACCCGTCTTCCTGTACAATGCAAGCGACTTATTCGTCCTGATGGAGTGAGTGTCGCTCTTAAAGAATCTATTGCTGCCGATCAAAGTGGTAGAACAGGACTTATAGGAGATCTTGATCAGCGCGTATGGGAGCGCTATGGGGCTGCTTTTTTAATCTCAGCCACGGCCTCTTTAGCGCAAGCAGGCTCTTATGCAAACCAAGCAAGATCACAAAGTACACTTTCTCAGCTTTTGACAGGGGCAAGCGATGAGTTTTCTCATAATTTGAGTGAGGCGACCTCCCAAGTCATTGAACAAAACATTAACTTAGCTCCTATCTTAACCATTCCTCCAGGAAGCCACATTCAAATTATTCCATCATCAGACATTGTTTTAAGGCATCCAAATGAAACTCTTTCTTCAGAAAATTCAAATAGAGTTCAGGAAAATAATAACGTGGAAATTAAAAAACCATGAAGCCAATTTACTTATTTTTTATCCTTTATTTATGTGGTTCATTTTTGGGGAATGCTAATCCACAGGAAGACATAAAAGCCATTTTAATGGACGATATTTGGCTTCAGGAAAATGAATCCTTAATAAAAGCTCAGTTGTCTCAGCCTCAAGAGAAAAAAATTAATAAAAAAGAGATTACCCTCATTGGTCAAGTGCGGGCAGTTTCACCGCCTTCTAAAAAAGACTCTAAAATTGTCCAAGTTGTTTGGACAGGTGTTAAAGGAAAAGGTAAGAAGAAAGCATCATTCAAAGAGCCTCTGATTTCAACATTTAAGAGTGAAAAAAGCATACTTTCTAAAGGATTAAAAATTTCTCTTTATGGAAACAAAGAGCATCTTTCTGATGCCATTGGCCGTCTAGAAAAAGGAGAAGATGAGCAGATAAGTGAACTTAAAGCTGATAACCCTTCATCAAGTGACCGACGCCTAGAGGATATGGAAGGTAAAATCAAAAAGCGGCATTCATTAAGAAATAGCTTCGGTTTGGATGCACAAATGGTAGGGAACACCTCTCATGATAATGCATCAATGTTGTCATCCTCAGAACATTATTTAGGAAATTCTTCATCTTCTTATGGAGAAGGGAAGAATGCTGATTCATTGATTCGTAAATCTTCAAACTCTCAAAATCACAAACCTTTAAGAAGACTAGATAGACCTGCTTCTCAAAAAAAACCTTTTACAGGAGAGAAAATTTTCTCCAACTCCTTGAATAGTTCTCCAGGTTCAACATCTTTATCACATCGTCCAAATAAAGATTTTATTGAGAGTCCCAAGGAAGAATTTGACCCTCTAAAAATCAAGCAAGGAAATGCTTCTTCAGGAAATGAGTTCAATATGCCTTTAATTGAAGTTGAGGTAACAAAAGAAGGATGTAAGCCGCGCGTTGACATTGATAGAGGAAAAGTCATTATACAAACACGATCGATTGCAAGAACTAATGGAGTCATTACACATGAAACCCAGTGTGCTGATTCTCACCTTATCTTTGATATTAAGAAAGATTACGGCTGTTGTTCTGACATCGTTGATCAGCAAGCGGGTTTTGCTTATACAACCTTTAAACGATACTGGATTGATGAAGCTAACAATAAAATATACCTTGATGAACATTGCCTGAAAGATGAATCTCAGCCTCATCCTTTCATTGAAGAAAAGGGGTTATGCTCTCATGATATAGATCTAGAATCTCGCCTTGCGTATCCTCAAAGTGAGACAGTTTATTACAATCGAAATCATGCTCGAGTACTTGTTAAGGCTTGCCATAGAACAAATGGGATGCCTTTTGCGATTATTTCAACAGAGCAGGGATGTCCTCTCAAGCATCTTTATGAGCAAAATAAATCTGTTGTTCAAAAGAGAGATATCTTTATTGAAAATGGTATTACTCATGATGTGACTCCGTGTTATGAGACAGCCGAATTTGTACCTCATCATTTTGTTAAATCTGGTTGTAAGCCTGTGCTGAATGGAGCCACTGTGATTCCGATGGCAAAACGTCAGATTAGCTATAAAGGTAAAACAAAGATTATTCCGGGGCAGTGTGAACCTCAAGATCTTACAAATTTGATCTCAACTAGAGAGGGATGTGAGGGACAATATGAACATGATTATAATTCAGGTCGTTCTTATCCTCTTATGAGGGCCTATTATCAATGGGGGAATAGGAAAAGATTTATTGATAAGGTTTGTAGGCGATCTAATGATCCTCTCCCTCACTTTTCATCAATTATTGGTTATGAACATGTGGATCTGAATCTTAAATCCAAACCACGATATCAAATATCTATAAAAGATGTCCAATCACTGCTCATTATTAAAGAATTTACAGAAAAAGATGAAACTAAATGGTTGCCTTATGTATTTGAAAAAAAAGTAACTGGCGAAGTTGATAGTTATCCTCCTTATCAGCAAGGAGAGTATATCATCTTCCCAAGAGCAGAATACAATATTTATACTCGCCCTGATAAAACTCACTATAAGGTATTTGATAAGTGGGTATCATCTATCTGTATTAAATCAGTTACTAATATTACCAATATAACTCAGGGTGGTTCATCGATGAGCGAATACGATTGGCGTGCTTCTCTAAGAAATGATAAAAAATGAGTACTGTTAGTAAAGTGTCACCAGCTATCGAGGCTTGGCTTTCTTATTTAAAACCTTACTTGAAAGAGCAAGATTTAATTGAGTGTTCTATCATCCAGCCAGGTGAACTAAGACTTGAGAAGGCGGGTCATAGGTTTACCCATATTTCAACTCCTGAACTTGATCTGAAATACTGGGAGACATTCTGTCATGTGCTGGCAAATCACTGGGGATTAGCGTTTGATCCTATAACGCAACCAAGATTATCTGTCATGCTTCCAGGAGGTCACCGTTTTGAAGCTATGCTGGGGTCGAACGTTGAGTCTAAGCTTTCTATTTCAATACGGATGCGGCGTCATTTAAAGCTTTCGTTTAAGGATTACGGACTTAATCTTGAGCATGAACAAATGATCATCTCTTTGATAAAGGAAGGGGCCAATATTCTTATCTCAGGGGGGACTAGTTCAGGAAAAACAACGTTTATGAACATGCTTCTCCAATCTATTCCTGCAGATAAAAGAATTCTTGTATTAGAAGACACACGAGAGCTCAATGTTCCTCATGAAAACCATGTGCACTATGTAGTTAGCCGAAATGAGAAGAACCCAACTTTAGATTATCCCCAAATGATTGACCATCTCATGCGATCTCGTCCTGACATTATTCTCATGGGAGAACTCTCAATGGCAAATTCTTACCCCATTTTAAGACTTCTCAACTCAGGACATGCAGGATTCATGTGTACGCTTCATGCCAATAACTGTGATGCAGCCCTTTCTTGGGCGATCCCTCAAAATATTGCGTTCTCTGGCCATGAGGCAAAGGGGGTTAAAGAGTTTCTATATGAAGCTGTTGATCTCGTCATTCAATTGCATCGCAATGATTTGGGACAACGTCAAGTAAGTGAAATGTTATTGCCTAAAACAAAAGAAATACTCAGGATGCAGCCATGAAATTGTCTCTTCTGATATCTCTTCTTCTTTTTACAATGTTTATGGCCCCAGCCAGAGCCAATCAGTGCTTAAAAGCCATTAATCTTCTTTCAGAACACATCAATGTTCCTAAAAAGTTACTTCTGCAAATTGCAAAAGTGGAAAGTGGCTTTGGCCCTCATAAAACGCCTTGGCCTTGGTCCATTCATATTCAAGGAAAAAGCTATTACTTCAGATCAGAGAAAGCCGCCTCACTTTATATCAAGCAGCTTCTTGCTATGGGTATTAAGAACTTTGATGTAGGGTGCCACCAGATCAATTATTTCTGGCATCAAGATAAAGTAAGTACTGCTCAAGAGCTATTAGATCCTTTAAAAAATACCTCAATTGCTGCCCAATTTCTTGTCTCTCTTAAAGCGCGACATCACAGCTGGCTTAAGGCTGTTGCTCATTATCATTCATCCAACCTTCAAAAAGGACTTGCTTATGCAAAATTGGTTTTTACCTCTTAAAGATCTTAAAGAGAAAATAGAAGAATTTTTAAGTAATAATATTATTATCAAGTTAAAAGCTTTCTTTAAACAAGGATGGCCTCTTACCTGTGTGCCAATCATTATATATGCAAGACCTTTATTAGAGAAAATTATAGGGTTTTATAGCGCATACGCCTTTTTATGCTTTTTACCAGGAGTGCTGACTTTAATTGCCTTTAGTCTCTATCGGACTGAAAGAGGCTCTTTCATACCTGTTATTTTAGGCCTTCTATGTTCCCTATGGTTTGGGTCTCTATTTACATATTCTGTTTCCATGCAAATGATTGTGCCAATCTTGCCAAAGAATATTCTTGAGGTCTTTCATTTTCTTGAAAAGCTTGAAGTGACATGGCCTTTAATTGCCTCAAGCAGTCTTTTAAGTTCTCTTTTTATCCTGACTCACTTAATCAAGTATGGCCTCACTCAGCAAAAAAAAGTGAAGCAAGAGAATAGCCATGGATCAGCGAGGTTTGCAACCTCCCAAGAAATCAAGGCTCTCCACCATGTAGAAGGAATTCCGATTGGATGTTTGATCAAAGGAGAGCTTTCAACAGATATTGATAATTTAAGAAAGCAAGTAGCTACCCAAGGTAGTCAAGAGATCATCCGACTTAATCCTCACCATATGGTCTTAATTGCTCCGAGTGGAGCAGGGAAGGGGGTAGGAATCATTATTCCAACTCTCCTTGATTATGATGGTCCTGTGCTCGTCACAGACGTTAAAGCTGCTGAAAACTATCATGTGACCGCGAGATATCGTCAATCTTTGGGCCGTGAAGTTTATGTTCTTGATCCTTTCAAAGAAACCTCCCAAAAATCAGGATCAATTAATATTCTGGATTTCTTAGATCCTCACTCAGAAGAAATTGTCGATGATGCGGCCATGATCGCCTCTCTCCTTGTACCCATTCCTCCTCATGTTGGGGGCAATGAAAAGTTTTTTTATCAAAGAGCCAGGTCCATTATTCAGGCACTCATTTTATATGTAAAATGCGCAAATGATATTCCTTTAAATAAAAAAACATTATTTCATGTTTATGAAATTTTGTGTCAGCCTGAAGAAAACTTTAAAGAAACATTACAAAATTTAATCATCTGTAAAAATCTTGCTTTTGGCCTTCCTTCTCGTATTGCTGCGTCAATTCTTACAACAGCTCATGAGGAGATCTCAGGAACTTTAAATACGGCTAAAAATGAACTTGTTTTTCTTGATAGTCCTCTTATGCAAAGAGTTTCTAATCAAACTACTATTGATCTCGTTAAGCTTGTTAAAAACCAAGCAGATCTTTATCTTTGTATTCCTGTGTCTAAATTAGATTCTTATGGGCGAATAATACGCCTTATTGTTTCAATGGCTTTTGCAATTGCTCAGCGTCATAAGAATGATTTGAGGAAACCTCTTCTCATGGTCTTAGATGAAATGGCTTTATTAGGTTCTATTCCTAAAGTGGATGAAGCTTTAGTTGTAGGAAGGGGATATGGGGTTAAAATTTTAGCTGTGGCCCAGAACGTAGAGCTTATTCAGAAGTTTGCGCCTCACACCTGGCAAACTTTTTTAGAGAGCAACCTTTTAGTTTTCATAGGCCCTTCAGGTCTTCAAAGTTCAGAATATGTTTCAAAACTCTTAGGTCAATCCACGATTGAAACTTTCTCAAAGAATAAAAGTGAAAATCAACAAAAAGGAAGCCTTAAATCTTCGAGCTCAGAGAATCAAGGAGAGTCTCAATCATATCAAGGACGCCCTATATTAACTGCGGACGAAGTCCGTTTCTTGGGCGAGGACACCGTCATTAGTTTTTATAAGAACACTCGACCTTTTTTGCTTAAAAAAATTAAATATTATGAGCATTCAGTTTGGAAGGGTAAATATGATTCTAATCCTCTAGAAAGTTCTTATTAGATCTATATGAGAGCATCATAAATATAGGCTTACTTCGGTAAGATCTATCGATAGATTTCCTTACGGTTACCTATTCTGATAACGAGAATACGCGTGAGTTCGTCTTCTATATGACATATGATACGATAATCTCCAACACGGTATTTCCAAAAAGTGCCAAAGCGAGAGCCTTTTAAGGGAGTATTTAATGAAGTGTGTCAGTTCTGATAATAATGTAATTATTGTAAGGAAAGGACTGACAGATGGAAGTAGAGAAGAAAGATCATTCATTTAATTTTGAGGATTTTAAAAGCCAAGCGATTT
>Ga0209960_1003336_pt1:12500-14089 | contig 14089 bp, 13 predicted proteins | sample ThiBiot_500_plan_2_FD_183947 | JGI IMG/M metagenome (GOLD analysis project Ga0209960, IMG submission 183947) | Wastewater bioreactor microbial communities from Cape Town, South Africa - Thiocy_expt_500_plan (SPAdes) | ecosystem: Engineered > Bioreactor > Thiocyanate-remediating >... | reverse complement strand
AAAAAAATAAAAGAAAAAAAAAAAAAAAAATTAATTAATAGATGTGATATGTGCAGCATGGACAAAGGATTGGGAGACTGTAAAAATATTATTGAAACAAAAAGATGTTGATTTAAATTTAAATCAAGGAAAACTTGGACTCCTTCATTTGGCATATTGGGATTATAATTATGAAATGATGAAATTTCTTCTTCAAGATCAAAGGATTGATGTAAATTGGAAAAATTCACAAGGTGCAAGTTTACTATTCCTTGCATGTCGTGATGAAAACTTTCCCCTCATTCAATTACTTCTTAACCATCCAAATATTAATCCTAATTCAATTGACTTGGAAGGACATTACACACCATTACATTATACTTCTTTCCATAATCAAACAAAAGTTGCAAAGCTCTTATTATCACACAAAAATATTGATGTTAATCAAATTGTAGGCGAAGCAACAGCGTTCTTTATTGCTTGTCAAGAAGGAAAAATTGAAATGTTTACATTACTTCTTAATGATCCTCGAACAGATTTGAACCGACCTGGAGCAGAAGGAATCTCACCACTTTTAATTTTATGTGATAGAGGAGACTTACCATTTATAAAACTATTATTATCAAGTAAAAGAGAAATAGATTTGACTCCAAAATGGGAAAATATGTCAGCTTTAGAGATTGCAAAATATCATACAACTCATAATGATAATGTTCAATTAACAAGAGAAAAAGAAGTTTATGAAGAGATCTATCAACTTTTGGTATCATATCGAGAAAACCGATTTGAAGTTGTTTGGAATCTTAGAAAAGAGTTAGGCTTCCATGGTTTTTTTTTTTTTTTTTTTTTTTTTTTTTTTTTTTCAAAACTTTATATTTTTATCGACTCACAACAAATATCATCAAATAAAATAAAATAAAATAAGACTCTGATTCAGCCGACTTTTATGCCATTCTTGTATTTCTTTCAGATAAATATTTACGATTAAATGAGGGAGTGGATAAGAACAATCCAATTAGCCGTTTTTTGTTCATTTTGCAAAGACTTCCTGAAGAGCTTCAAATGGTTTTATCAAGGAGGATTTTTTCTCTACGAGGAGATTTCACAAAAGCCAATATTGTGAACAGATCTCTCAAAAATTTGGCTTCTTCTTATTTGTAAAATATTTTCCTTTTTAGTGTATATCAAAAAAATGATTAAAAATGAAATGGATCAAAGAAATTAGAAAAATTAGTTTTGTTGCCTATATAATTTAATGAAGAGCAATAATTAGTGTTGCATATCTTTTCATTGATCTTGGACCAGTCTTCCAATTCTTTTTTGTCGATAGCATTGAAAATTGAAGGAGGAATATTTAAATTCCGAGTGTTTCTTCCAGGAATTTTTTTGAATAGCTGGAGATCTCCAATAAATGTAACAAGTAGGTGAAGATCTCTTTTTCGATTTGGATTTTTATGTTTGGTACTCATCACTCGAGCCTTGAGATCCCTTGCAAGATTATCATTGATGCACTTGAATTGAGCCATAGCTTTTGTGATTTTCCCAACATGAGCAGCTTTAAAATTTGAGCCTAACCTCTTGAGGAACTCCTTTGTCTCACGGATTCGATA
>Ga0209960_1003336_pt1:0-7500 | contig 14089 bp, 13 predicted proteins | sample ThiBiot_500_plan_2_FD_183947 | JGI IMG/M metagenome (GOLD analysis project Ga0209960, IMG submission 183947) | Wastewater bioreactor microbial communities from Cape Town, South Africa - Thiocy_expt_500_plan (SPAdes) | ecosystem: Engineered > Bioreactor > Thiocyanate-remediating >... | reverse complement strand
GATGAAGAAAAAATCGACGAACTCGATGTGATTATAAAACATTTGTTAGAGACTGGAGTAGGAATGGAAGAAGGCGAAGATGAGGCTGAGGAAGAAGAAGAAGAAGAAGAAGAAGAAGAAGGAGTGTTGGAAATGGAATCCGATCAAAAAATTGAAACAAAAAATGGATACTTAAAATTAAACCCTTTTAATGAAAGAAATACAAGCTTTGGATTAGAAATTGTATATGAAAACACAAAGAAAGAAAAAGAAGTCAGTCAAAATTTAACTGAATTTGAAAAGGCGTGTGTTTGGCTCCATCGCCTCTGCACACTTAATGGAGTTGGTGAAAAATTTATAAATGAAATTTTGTCAAATCCTCAACAACTACAGATTTTATTTAACCAAAAAAAAAGAAAGATTGACCAAACAGTAAACTCCAAAACTTTTGATCGTTCTTTTCTTGTTCACCTTCCATCAAGAAAAAAAATTACTTATCTTCCGATTACCTATAGCTATCAAAAGAGTGAAATGTTGCCCAATATTATTAATGACAAGAAAAAAATGAAATTGGACAAAGAAACTGAAATTCCAAAGATATTTGCAAATCAAATTGATAAATCAGATTTACTTGTTCTGTTTTGGGATCCAATGCAGACATTTCGGTCAAAAGGAACAAGTACAGGTCCAATATTTTTTTTTCTTTATTTTTATTTCTTATTTCTTTTTATTTTTTTTCTTTTTTTTTTCTTTTTTTTTTGTAATTTATTTTTTCTTTTATTTAGGTGGACTATATTACGGGAAGCTTTCCAAAGAAAATGAATTGTTATCTATCGAAGATATTGAATTAGTTTGTTTGATTCCTAAAAGTATTTATTTTATGGAAGACTTAAAAGCAGTCCTACAGTTTGTTCAAGAAGACTTTGAAAAATTACATAAAGGTTTTTTTTCATTTTTTGTAAAAAAAAAAAAAAAAAAAAAAAAAAAAAAATTGTCATTTAGGAGTTAAAATAAAAGAAAATGATACTGATATGGAAAAAACAGCATTGTTAGGGTATATAAGTGGAGATCTACATGGGATGGCAGATATTTTGACCACCAAGCACCCTAATGCAACAAATGTAAATAATTGTCATTTTCATTTAATACGAACACAGAAATCAATCAATAAAATTTAGGCTTGTGGATTATGCTCTCAAAGTTCGACAGAATGGGAAAATTTCCACCGGATTCCATTAAAAACAAAAGAAACTTTTATAGAAGATGCAAAAAAAGTTGAAGAAGCTATTAAAAACAATTCAACTGATCTAGAGAAAATTAAAAAGGATACAGGATTGAATGGATATTCGTTTTTTTATTATTCTTTTTTTTATTGTTTATGATTATTATTATTATTTATTCATGATTATTTGTTTATCCGTTTTAATTTCAATTTCAATTTTGTTTTAATTGCTTTAACCCTTTTTTTTCAAAAAGCCCTTTACTCGATGTTCCCCTGTTTGATCCTGTGAAAGGAAGGAGCATTGATGGGATGCATAATGCAGTTTATGGCCCCCCCTATGAGCTATTAAAAGCAATCATCACACCACTAATTCACGAATATAAATCAAATCGAAGGTCTTTTGAACTCTTCTTCACATCGATATGATAACTTTAAGTTGTGATTTATCTTTTTTTTTTAGATCTGGAGTCGCTTTAGATGTCATTCAATGGAGGATTAATTCAATAGAAAAACAAAACCAAATTCAAAATATTACTCGACCTATTCTAAATCTCAAAAACTTCACTGGTAAAAAGAATTTTCAATTTCTTCTTCGAAACTTAATCCAAAAAAAAGCTGATGAAGTGCTAGAATTAATGTTTTTAAGCCCGTTGGTATTGAAGGGCCTCTTCAAAAAAGAAATCGAAGAACTTTTATTGAATGTTATTGAATGTTATCTTCAATTAATTTATGAAGTTGGTCAAGTAAGATGAATTTCTTTTTTTTTTCTCGTAATTCTATATTGATGAAATGAATTCCTAAAATCAAAAAAAAAAAGGATACTATAGAACAATGGACAATAAATAAAAGGTACACCAAACTTTTGGATGGAAGGTGACCCTTAACTGGCACTTAGTAAGATTTTGCTTCACAATCCTTAAATCGTTGATTTTTTTGAGTTCTTAAACTAAAATTAAAATTCAAGATAGTACACTGGGAGCACGTCCTTCCACAACTTGGGAAGGTGAGGAGTACATGGGCGTGGATATTCGAACGTTATAATAAGAAATTTAAAAGTTTATTTCGAATTACAAATTTTAAGAACGTAGAAGTGAGTTTTATTCATTCTGTTTTGTTTTCTTTTCTTTTTTTTTGTAAATTGAAAGAAATCGAACTAAAGAAATCAACAATAGATGTTTGCAACCAGAAGATATCAAGAGCTATGTTTCGACTCACTAGTTTTGAATGTTCCTAAATGGCAGAAATTTCCTGATAAACGAATCCCAAAAAAAGACTGGATTCCGCACTCTAGAGTAATAGCGGTCCTATCGGAATCAAATCAGAGATACTTGAGTGCACTAGGCGCAAAATCAAAAGGTTTTTTTCATCCTGATTCATTGAAAATTTTTTATTTATTTCAATCAATAAATCAACCAAAAAACAATAGAATTTATTGAAATAACCAAATTTTATCAAAACGGTTGGAGATACAAAGAGAATTCTTTTTTCATTTGTGATGTTCATATAAACAATAATTATTATAGTCGAATCAATAAGTAAGTTTAAAGAATTGAAGGGAAAAAAAATAGTTTATTTAAAATAAATAAATAAATAAATAATCATTTTAAAATTTCTCGTAGGATCATCTTGGATCCCGAATCACAGCAGATGTTTATCTTTTACACAAAGTGGGAAAAATTCGAAGATGATGCACACACACAAAAAATTAGGAAAACTCAGTTTTCTTCCCTCCTAAAAATTGACAAGAATTCTACAACTCTACAATGGGTTCGAGCTGTGCTAATGTCGAGTGATGAAGCGATTTGTCGAAAAAAAAATTATAAATAAAAACAGCTTGAATCCATTCCACAAAAAAAAACTTCATTTCATTATTTCTAACAATTCTTTATTACCAAAGCATAATTCCTTCATTCAAAGATTCAGAATTTAAACTTGGAAAACATCGTGTTCATCTATTCAATTTGAGTTCTTAATTAATTTATAATTGATTTTTTAAGGGAGGAATAATAAAAAAAAAGTTTGAATTTTGTTTCCAACAAAAGAACAAATAATGAAATTAAATAACAAAGGAAGCGAATCAAAATTTTTGATTCAAAAAAGAAGAAAAAAAATGATACAAATCTCAAAGAAATAAATAAAAAAACCTTATCTTTGTTCTGTGATTAATTAATTAAAAAGTTTTTTAATATTTCCAGTTAACCAAGTTTTGTAGCTTTTATAATTTAATGAAGGAGAAAATTAAAAGAATGTTTGTCAATATAATTCTTTCAAAAAAAAATAATAGTTATACTTTTACCCATTTCCATAAAATAAATAATTATTTTTGAATGATCCTAATCCTATTTTTTGTGTCTTGAAAAATAACCTTATATTTTGAATTTCAAACATTAATTTCAAAAGGAAAGCAAAAAAAAAAAAAAAATCACATCAAGTAGGAAATTTGAGAGCCAAGGAAATCAAGAATTTTCTCATGCTGTTATTTTTTTTAAAAAAAACAAAAGAAAACAAGAATGTTGATTGAGATTAGTTGTTAATAATACAAGGAGGAAAAAATGAGAAAGAAATTACTTTTTTTTTATATCATCGAAAGTCAGTATTTCATCTTTTAATAAAGCAGTCTTCAATTTGTTTTATCATTATCAATTCTTCTGAATTTGAGTGATAATATGTAATGCATTTAAAATAACAAACCTAAAGTGAAAGAAAAATATATTAAACTTTCAAGAACATGATTTTGAAACAATAAATAAATTCATTATTAATTTTATGAAATGGAAAGAATTAATTTACCTGAACATTTTTTCTTGAATCTAGTTTTGTAGAGATATTTTTGATCATTCTTTTGCTCATTTTTTGATAACATCTACTAAAGAATTACTAAATTAAATTCAAGTGATATTGAACGACAACTTTCATTCCAATTTATACTCATCATCTCTTGTTTCTTTGTTGAATTAATAACTACTGTCTTCAAGGAAGAAAAAAAAATCGCTTTCAAGTTGAACAAATACACTCTGGGATTCTAACTTATAAACTAAATATATAAACTAGCTTCCAACACATGGTTCTGGTTCTCAAATTTAATACTTGAAATATCAACATAATCATTGGAATAAGTGAATTATCATTGAATATTGAAAATAATTCTATTTGAATAATAAATTATGGTTCAATTTCATTTCCTTTTCATTTTCATTGAAATTTTTTTCATCTACAACTCCACGAATATTGTTTATTTTGATGTTAATAAATGCTTTTAATAATTATTCTAATATTATTTTTATTTCTATTCCAATCCAATATTTTCAAACTTCTTTCAATGATAACTTCCATCAACATTTCCATAAATTCTTCTCACACCTTTTAATAATTCTGATATTTTGTATTTCCTTTTCACATTTACTCTTCCAATATAACATTTTTTTTTTCTGAATTTTTTTTATCTTGATTTTCTTCAAGCTAAATTTGTCAAAAATGTCGAACAAGTTCTTTTCAGTATCTTCTTGTTACATTAATTACAAAATTTGATGTGGTATCCCTTGAAAAAAAAAATTAGCATATATTTATCTTCATTCATTCAAATTCTAATTCTAATTTAATAATTTGAAATCCACATTCCATTTATTATTCTTTGTCACCAAACTTTCTTTTTCACATTAAAATTGAATTTCTAAAGGTTTTAAGTTCGGTTCTCCGAAATAAACATTCCAATCTGTGATTTTATAGGATTGGAGAAAATTATGTTCATTTAAGATACATTCTAAAGCAATTTAACTCTCTAACTATGTGTAGTTCAATATGTTTGAATAATAGTACATCTCCACTTCATAGAATTTGCATATTCTTGTGAATTTTTTAACTTTGTGAAAGTTTCTAGAGTTATTATTTATTCGAAGAAATGAATTCTAATGATGATAGTTGAAACTAAAAATGAAAAGAGAATCTTGTTTATGAGATCCAAACTGAGAATGAATAAACTATTATTGTTGTTTTAATTCATGGAGAAGATTTTTTTATTTTTTAAAAAAAAAAAAAAAAAATGAAAAAAAAATTCAAAACCTGTCAGAGTCTGAACTGAATCTGAAATGGATCTGTCAGAAGAAGAAGAAAAATGATCATTACAATAATAAAACAAAAAAGTCAATCAAAAAATATTTCAAAGCCTGTCAGAGTCTGAACCGAATCTGAAATGAATCTACCAGAAGAAGAAGGAAATAAATAAAAAAAATAAAATGAAGAATTGTTTTTTCAAAAAAAAAATGGAAAAAATAAGTTTCATCAAAACCTGCCAGAGTCTGAACTGAATCTGAAATGAATCTACCAGAAGAAGAATGAAATAAATAAAAAATAAAAAATGAAGAATTTTTTTTTCAAAACAAAAAATTGAAAAAATAAGTTTCATTAAAACCTGCCAGAGTCTGAACCGAATCTGAAATGAATCTACCAGAAGAAGAAGGAAATAAAAAACAACTTTTTTATTTATTTTTCTTTTTTTTTGTTTTTTTTTTTATTTTTTCCCTCTGTCAGATTCTGCCAGACTCTGTTCAGAAGAAAAGGGACGAAAAAAAAGAAAAAAAATTTTTTTGGCAGAATCTGCCAGACCCATTTCCGAATCTTTTCCACACTTCCAGATTCCACAAGTTTTCCTGTGAACCCTCGATTTTATGTCCAGGAAAATTTCTCGGTTAATTAAAAAAAAAAAAAAAAACTTATGCAACGCTTCATCAGTTGCTCCATCATCTTCCAATCCACCTAAATCAACTTGCATTAATCATTTTATCGTCCTTCTAAATCATTCAATTCGATATTTTAATGATTCATCCCTTTGCATTTTATTTTTTATTTTCTTTTTTTTATTGCATTTTTTTTTTTTCAAAAATTTTTGTGGGAAAAAAACAAATTTTTGATTCACGAGATATCATTTAATTATTCAAAGTTCTAATAAGTATTTTTCTTTTTAAAACAACTCATAGTTCAATTAGGATCATTTATAATTATTATTTGGAATAACTATTTTGCTTGTGGAATTGTGAAACTTGGAAAGGAGTCATTTGCTTGTTTCAAGATTCCTCAAAAGATATATATTTCTGCCTCTGTTTTTTCATGAGGATAACAATTATTCGAAAGAGTAATTATTTATAATTTATTTCAAATTAATAATTATGATGAAATAAGAATCAAAGCTAATTCAAAAATAATAATAGTTTCTTGATAGATATTGAAATGCGGATATAGCAGGAAATATGAGCGAAAATTTATTACGGTGAAGATTTTTTCTTCTTTTTTCTTTTGAATTATAACTTTAAATTTTTCGAAATATTCAAATAAAATAAAATAATTAGTGAAAATACCGAGTGTGACAGTAAAATTCGTCAACTCATTCAACAACAATATCATCCGAATTCAAAAGAAATTTCTATTCTTCAAAACAAGTATATTTTAAATCAAAAACTTCATTATTTTGAGAATTTCTTTTTTTTTAAAAAAATGAAAAAATCCAAAAATATAGAATACAAGAAAACACTGAAAAATTAATTCGAGAAGATTTTCCTTTTGCTTTTGAAAGAGATATCGAACAATCTTTTTGGAGATTAATTTATAAAATTATTGAAACTTATAGAGGACTTTTAAAAAAAGTGACTTTTCATTGATTCATCAAGAAATAAACTAAATAAATAAAATAAAATAAAAAAGGCATCTTCCACAAGACGAACAACTGGGAAAGAAGAATACCTCAAAGTTATTGCACCGTTTAGAGGGTTTTTAATCCAAACTTCTGGCTTTTATTTGGGAATTATTGAATTGGTTTTTCTCTTTTTTCTCTTTTCTTCATTCTTTCCTTCATTTCAAAAATTTTTCAAAAAATCTAATTTAGCTCCAAAAGAAGTATGGACTACAATTTGACAGCTCTGAAGCATATTTTTTGAAAAGTTTTTTTTCTTCTTCTTGACCTGTTAATTAGAAAAATTGATTCTAAAATCTCAAAAAAATAGATTCTCATGAACAACAACTCCAATTGAAGTACAAGGCCATTCAAAGTTGTCATCGATGTTTAATTTTTCTTGGAGATCTTGGTAATATTTGTTGATATTTTTATGATTATGATTATTAATTATTAATTATTTTTCTTCCTTTCTTTCCAATTTAATAGCAAGATATAAAGAATTGTACAGTGAAACATCGAAGAAGAATTATTCAGCAGCTCATGATTATTATTGCCAAGCCTTAAATATTCTTCCATTTAATGGTTCTATCTCTCTCTCTTTTTTTTTTTTTTTTTTTTTTTTTTTTTTTTTTTT
>Ga0209960_1003335_pt1 | contig 14093 bp, 10 predicted proteins | sample ThiBiot_500_plan_2_FD_183947 | JGI IMG/M metagenome (GOLD analysis project Ga0209960, IMG submission 183947) | Wastewater bioreactor microbial communities from Cape Town, South Africa - Thiocy_expt_500_plan (SPAdes) | ecosystem: Engineered > Bioreactor > Thiocyanate-remediating >... | reverse complement strand
AAATCGATATCTCCTTTTTTTTTCAAAAAAAAAAAAATTAAACAGTTTTTAAAGAAATTGGAAATATTGATTCCATTAGAAACATGGAATGAAATTGATTTATCAGTGTGGATTAAATCACAAAATTGGAATGAAACTGAAATCACTCAAGAATGTTGTGAAGCTATCGAAAAGTTAAAATTATCTCCAAAAGCTATATCAAAGGATAAAAAATTGGAAGGAAAGAGCTTAAAAGAATTTTTGATTTCAGAGATACTTGGAAATGCTTTAAGTTGGAAATGTAAAAATGGATCAATTGAGAATTTTTCATGGTATTTGAAAAATATTGTGAATATAAATTCAGGAAATGAAACCCCCTTTTTTATTGCTTGCCAAGCTGGGCACATTGAAATTGTAAAATTATTATTAAATGATGAAAGAGTTGATATTAACAAAGAAAACCATGATGGGTTCACACCAATCAATATAATTTGTTATTTTGGACATGTTGAAATTGTGAAATTATTATTAAATGATAAAAGAGTTCATATCAACAAAGCTCAAAACCAAGGTGCAACACCTTTTCATATGGCTTGTCGAATTGGACATATTGAAATCGTGAAATTATTATTAAATGATAATCGAATCGATAGCAATAAAACGAATAATGATAGTGTTACACCTTTTTATATTGCTTGCCAACATGGACATATTGAAATCGTGAAATTATTATTAAATGATCAAAGAATTGATATCAATAGAGCAACAAATGAAGGTACAACACCTTTTTGCATTGCATGCTTGAAAGGGAATATTGAAATTGTAAAATTATTACAAAATGATCAAAGGGTGGATATCAATAAAGTAATGAATGAAGGTGTAACACCTTTGCTTTCTGCTTGTTTGCAAGGACACACTGAAATTGTGAAATTGTTATTAAATGATCAAAGAGTGGACATTAACAAATCAAGTAAAGATGGTCTGACACCTTTTAATATGGCTTGTCAACAAGGGCATATTGAAGTGGTTAACTTATTATTAAATGATCAAAGAGTTGATATTAATAAACCATTGAATAATGGCATAACACCTTTTTGGATTGCCTTTTCAACAGGACAAATTGACATTGTGAAATTGCTATTAAATGACAAAAGAGTTGATATTAATCAACAATTGGATCATGTCTGGACACCTTTTTGGACTGCTTGTCAAAGTGGAAATCTTGAAATTGTGAAATTATTATTAAGTGATGAAAGGGTTGAGATCAATAAGACAAATAATGATGGAGAAACACCTTTTTGGATTGCTTGTTTTGAAGGACATATTGAAATTGTGAAAATATTATTAAATGATGAGAGAGTTGACATCAATAGAGCAAATAATCTCGAAGTATTACCTTTTTATGTTGCATGTTCACTTGGGCATATTGAAATGGTGAAATTATTATTAAATGATCAAAGAATTGATATCAATAAGCCAAAAAATGATGGTACAACACCTTTTGTAGTTGCTTGTGAAAAAGGACACATTGAAATTGTGGAAATATTATTAAATGACAAGAGAGTCAATATAAACCAAGCAGATAAGCATAATCAAACACCTTTTTATAGTGTTTGTGCAATAGAACATATAGAAATAGTGAAGTTATTATTAAATGATCAAAGAGTTGATATTAATCAAGCAAATATTGGTGGTCAAACACCTTTTTTTTTTGCTTGTCATCAAAAGAACATTGAAATAGTGAAATTATTATTAAATGATCAAAGGATTGATGTTAACAAAGGACAAATTCAGGGTGGAACACCTTTTTATATTGCCTGTCAAGAAGGTCATATTGAAATAGTGAAGCTATTATTAAATGATAATAGAGTTGATATCAACAAAGAATCGGTTGATGGTTGGACATCTTTTTTAATTGCTTGTCAAGAAGGACATATTGAAATTGTGAAATTATTATTAAATGATCAAAGAGTTGATATTAACAAAGCAAATAAAGACGGTGAAACACCTTTTTTTTTTGCTTGTTTGAAAGAGCATATTGAAATTGTGAAAATATTCGTAAATGATAAAAGACTTGATATCAATAAAGCAAATAATGGCAGTGTTACACCTTTTTTAATTGCTTGTGAAAAAGGACAAATTGAAATTGTGAAATTATTATTAAATGATCAAAGAGTGGATACTAATAAAGCGAGAGACGGAGGTTTTACACCATTTTATATTGCTTGTGTTCTAGGACATACTGAGATTGTGAAATTATCAATCAAGCCAATAATAATGGTGTTACACCTTTTAATGTTGCTTGTTATGCTGGACAGATTGAAATTGTGAGGTTATTACTAAATGATGAAAGAGTTGATGTCAATAAACCTTTGGATGATGGTACAACACCTTTGGAACTTGCAAGTGCAAAAGGACATACTGAAATTGTGAAATTGTTATCAAGTAATGATCGGATTGAGATCAAAAAAGAAGACCAAGACCAAGATATTCAAAGTTTTTTTGGAGGACAGATTCAAATTATGTCATTATCAAGGTATGAACAAGAAATTGAAAAAGAAAAACAAGAAGAGAATATTTCACAATCACTTCAAAATGATGAACAACCCATAAATCAAATTTTGTTAACTGGAGAATTTTTGAAATTAGGAAAAGGGATGTTAAAACAATGGCAACCAAGAGTATTTGATCTTCGATTACAATCACTTGCTTGGAAAAAATATCAAAATGTAAATATTTTTTTTTCTTTCTTTTTTGAAAAAGAAAATTAAAAAATTAAATTAATATAGGGAGATTATGTCAATTCAATCTCAACTCAAGAAATTGAATCAATTCAAACAGTTTCAAAATCAAAATTTTCAAAAGAACATATTTTAGAATTGAAAACATCCAAAAAATGTTATTATCTTCAATTTCCAAATGAAACAATTTTAAATCAATGGATCTCAAAATTACAAGAAATTATTAAAATGTAATTCAATATAAATCGTATGGTTTATTTCTTTTCTTTATTTTGTAGTCAAAATGTTGACTTGGAACCATTTAAAAAAAAAATAAAATAAAAAGAATTTATTTACTTATTTGTCTTTATTTTTTCAATCAACAGGTTTTTCATTCATCATTTCTTTTTGAATAAACAAAGTAAAAGTGTTTTAGAAAGATGGAGTATTTATTAGCGAATAAACATCTAAAATTTATCTGGATTATTTACAAATGATTTCAATAATCCAATAATGTTTGCAAATAAATAAACCATTTCTTCACTTTCTCAATTGATTTTTTGGTATCACTTCTTTTCTTTATGCCTTTGTTTCTTTTCTTTTTCCTTTTCCTTTTCCTTTTTCTTTTGCTCCTTCTTTTTCTTTTCCTTTCCTTTTCCTTCCTCTTTTTCTTCTTCTTTTATATCCTGTTGAAGATCCTTCACTGCTTCAAATGTTTCCAAAGAGCTATTATCTACAAACTTTTCAATTTTTTCCTTTTCTCTTTTTTCTTGTTTTTCTCTTTTTTCTTGCTTTTCTCTTTTTTTCTCCTTCTCCATCTCTTTTTTGATTCTCCAATTCTTTTCTTCAATCTTCTTTCTTTCAAATTCTTTTTCAATCCTTTTTATTTCATGTTCTTCTCTCTTTTCTTCTTCTTCTTCACTCTCTTCTTCTTCTTTTTCTCTCATTTCTTTTTGCTCTTCTTCCCTTTCTTTTTGTTTTTCTCTCCAATTGTCTTCCTTATCCTTTTCTCGCTCAATTCGTTCTTTCCTTTCTTTTTCTTTTTCTTTCCTTTCTTCTTCATCTTCTCTTCTTTCTTTTTCGTCCTCTCTCAACTCTTTTTTAATTTGCTTCCACTCATACTCATTTCTTCTTCTTTCTTCTTTCAATTCCTCCTCGAATTGAATCTCTCTCCTTTTTTTCTTCAATTCATCACTTTCAATTTCTTTTTGTTTCTTTGCCTCCTTCATTTTCCTTTCCTCTTCAATCCTCAACGCTCGAGAGTAGGAGCGTTGCGCATGTCCAAATGCAAGACCCATTATCAAACGATATTTTTTTAAAATGTTTTTTCAATGACTCACGGTTTTTTCTTCTTTTTTTTGAAGACTTTTCTTTTTTTTTTTTTTCAAATTATTTTTACTTGATATCATCATTATTATCATTCTTTTTTTTTTTTTTTTTTTTTTTTTTTTTTTTTTTTTTTTTTTTCAAAAGAAATGTGTTTTAAAAGAAAATCAGCAAAAGAATTAAACAACATCCTATTAGAGGAAGACTTTATCTTTGCATGTAAAACTGATGACAAAGAAGAGGTGAAGAAACAACTTCAAAGAAAACGAGTTGATCCTAATTGTCATGATCAATACAATCAAACACCTTTATTTTTTGCTTGTCGTGATGGATTTATTAAGATTGTGGAGTTGTTATTAAATGATGACAGAGTGGATATCAGTAAAGCAACATATAATGGACAAACACCTTTGCATGTTGCATGTAAAAGTGGGCACATTAAAATTGTGAAATTATTATTAAGTCGCAATGAAATTAATGTTAATCAAGAAACTAATTATGGAGAAACAGCTCTTTGGATTGCTTTTCAAAGAAACAATATTGAAGTTTTGAAATTATTATTAAACGATCAAAGAATCGATGCCAACCAAGAAAATAAAGATGGACAAACACTTTTACATTTAGCTTGTAGAAGAGAACAAATTGAAGTTGTGAAACTATTATTGAATAACGAAAGAGTTAATGTCAACGAACCAAATAAAGATGGACAAACACCTTTACATTTAGCTTGTAGAAGAGGGCAAATTGGAGTTATCAAACTATTATTGAATAACGAAAGAGTTAACGTCAACCAAGAAAATAGTGATGGACAAACACCTTTACATATTGCTTGTGGAAAAAGAAAACTGGAAGTTGTGAAACTATTATTAAATAACCAAATAATTGATGTCAACAAATTAAATAATGATGGAGAAACAGCTCTTTGGATTGCTTGTGAAAGTGGATATAAAGAGATAATTAAATTGTTATTAAATGATCATAGAGTTCATGTCGATCAAGCAAATAATTATGGAGAGACAGCTCTTTGGATTGCTTTTCAAAGAAACAAGATTGAAGTTTTGGAATTATTATTAAATGATGAAAGAGTTAATGCCAACCAAAAAAATAATGATGGAGAAACAGCTCTTTGGATTGCTTGTAAAAATGGACATAAAGGGATTGTTAAATTATTATTAAATCACAATGAAATTAATGTTAATCAAGCAAATGATGATGGTCAAACACCTCTTTGGATTACTTTTAAAAGAAACAATATTGAAGTTTTGGAATTATTTTTAAGAAATGAAAAAGTTGATTTCAACCAAGAAAATAAATATGGACAAACGATCTTACATTTAGCTTGTAGAGAAGAGCAAATTGAAGTTTTAAAACTCTTATTGAATAACGAAAGAGTTAATGTCAACCAAGAAAATAGTGATGGTCAAACACCTTTACATGTTGCTTGTAGGAAAAGAAAACTTGAAGTTGTGGAACTATTATTATTCCATCAGAGAGTTGATGTTAACAAACCTAATAAGAATGGACAAACACCTTTACATTTAGTTTGTGACAAAGAAAAAATTGAAATGATGAAATTATTATTAAATGATAAAAGAGTTGATGTTAATAAACCAAATAAGGATGGTCAAACAGCTCTATTTATTGCATGCAGAAGAAATTTGTATGATGTAGTAGAAGTATTATTATTAAATAATCGACAAATTGATGTGAATAAAGGAGATGATGATGGTCAAACACCTTTATATATTGCATGTTATTTTGGAAATATTGGAGCAGTGAAAATATTATTAGAAGATGAAAGAGTTGATATAAACAAAGGAAATAAGAAAGATGAAACACCACTTTGGATTGCATGTCGAAATGGAAAAAGTAAAACAACAAAATTGTTATTAAAACGCCCAAGAATCAAGGTTAATCTTTCAAATAAGGATGGTGAAACACCTTTTTATATTGCATGTTGGAGTGGTGAATTAGAAACTGTGATCCAATTATTAAAGGATAAGAAAGGAAGAGTTGATGTCAACAAACCAAATAATGATGGACAAACACCTTTATTTATTGCATGTTTCTTTGGAAATCTTGATATTGTAGAATGTATTTTAGGAAGTGGAAAAGAAATAAATTTACTTGCAAGAAATAATTTTGGAGAAACTGCACTTGATATTGCAAAAGAAAGAGAACGGGAAATGAAAATCAATCAAAAAATCGAATTGGAAAGTGATGAAGAATTTCAAACAAGAAGAAATGACTATGCAAAGATTATTGAATTATTGGAATCATTTGAAAAGAACTCTGATAAAACAAGAACTCTGATAAAACAAATTACAAAATGAATGAAAATCTTGTTGATTTTGATTTATTTCTTTATATATAAATATATTTTCAAATAACTTTTATTCAATAAATAACCAAGTAGTTAATCCAATAATGTTTGCAAAGAACAATTATTCATCACTTTCACAATTGATTTCCTTTGGTCCCTTCTTTTTATTAGATTCCTTCTTCTTTTTCTTTTTCTTTTTCTTTTTCTTTTTCTTTTTCTTTTTCTTTTTCTTTTTCTTTTTCTTTTTCTTTTTCTTTTTCTTTTTCTTTTCTTCTTCTTCTTTCTTCCCTTCTACTTTCACTATATCCCTTTGAAAATCCTTCGCTGATTCAAAATTTTCAAACTCAAAATTTTCAAACTTTGATAATAATTTTATATGAATTGAACTTTTTTTTAAAAAATGAGATTTTGTGTTGTAGAGGAAAGGAAAGAGAAAAAAAAAAAGTTCAAAAAAGTTCAATTGTTTTTTTTCTTTTCTGTTTATTTTTTTCAAAAATTCAAAGCTTCTTTGCTACTTCCTTCGCTTGGCATTATTTTGATCTCGACTAGAGGTTCCATACTTTCCTTTTCCTTTTGTGTTTTTCTTTTTCACTTCCTTTGGATTCAAAGCATTCATCTCAAATAAATAAATTAAATTAAATTAAATTAATAAATAAAATAAATAAAATAGAATAAACTATACACGCCTTTGTAATTGCACTTGCCCTGAAGAAGAGTCACCTCTTCAGCCATTTGAGGATTGTGACAAACTATTGTGGATGATTTCCTCTGGAAGTCCAGGACTGGCTGAAAGTGATGAATGGATGAAAAAAAAAGAGGTACATTGCTTTGGAAGAGCACTTTAAAGAGGAAAAGAGAAGAGATCGTGACGAGTGGAAGCAAATTAAAAAAGAGTCGAGGACTATCATTGGCTTTTGGTGAGAAAAGAGAGAGAACTCATGTCGACTGGGTTCAAAAAAATGATCCAGTCAGGGTCCTGACATTAGTGTTAGGGCTAGTGAATTTTGTTCCCTTCTGTGAGGTTGGAGAGGTTGTCCTCATTCTATCATATATTTTGGCTATGACGGAAAAACCAAAAGCAAAAAGTGGAAGAGAATCAACAAGACCTAGAGAAAGAAAAGGAACAAGAAGAGTCGAATAGGCAAAAGGAAGAGCAAGAGAAGCGCGCTGATCTTGAGGATATTAGAGAGATGCGAAAAGAAACAAAAACAAAAACTAAAAACAGAAGAAGCAAACGAAAGAAGAAAGATTAGGAAGAAAGAAGAAATTCAAAGCATATTAAAATTATTGAAAGAAGATAAGGAAAAGCAAAAGGAAGAGAAAAAGGCTCAAAATCAAGAAGTTATAAATATGGCTACAAGTGGAAGTGGAGTGGAAAAGAAGAAAAGGAAAAGGAAAAGGAAAAGGAAGTGGAAAACATTTCTTAAAAGAAATGGGAATAAATCAGAAATAAAACAAGCCAAGAGCTTAGTTAGAGGGATCTAAAATGCAAATGAAAATGTAAATGAAAATGCATGCAGAAAGAAAAGGAAATAAAAATTCAAATGTCAGATGCTCCTAATTCAAGAATGCAAAAGTTTGAGATCTCACACTTCTTCTATTTTTGTGAAAATAGAAACCAAAAACCAGGGAAATGAAATGAATCAAAAAAAAAAAAATAACTTCTCCTTCCTCAAAAAAAAAAAAAAAAAAAAAAAATTCAAAATAAAAAAATGAAATTATTTTATTATTAAATTTTGTAAGACTCGTTCAGAAAAAAAAACAGTTGGTTTTGACTTTGAACTATTTGGACTGATTCAACTCTTTTTTTTTATTTTCTGAATGAATAAGTTTCAAGCAAATGATTTTTTTTGAATACTTTCTTATTGGTATTTTTTTTTTGAATTCCTTTTTTTTTGGTTCGTTTGAATAACAAGTTTTTTTTTAAAATTAAAATTGAAAAGAGAAAGGGTTAACAATCAAAATTCAAAAATCAAAAATCAAAAATCAAAAATCAAAAAAGAAAGAAAAGATAAGAGTCTAGGTTTCACAAAAACTGAGGAGTAGGGATCTCATTTCTATTTCTATTTCTGTGAAAATAACAAACCAAGGAAATGAAATAATAAAATTTTTTTTTCTTTATTTTATTTTTTTTATAAAAACTATCAAATAGTAAGAATAATAAAAAAAGAAAAAGTTTATTATTTGAGTGAATGATCCAACTTGAACTTTTGAAAAGAAAGTTAAAGTATTTTTTCTTTTCTTTTCTTTTCTTTTCAAAAACAGGGTTTATGAAATTTGATTTTTATTAAAATTGAAAAGGGAAAGAAAAATAATCTGAAAAATTTATTTTAATTAACTTTTAATAAAAGATCTCAAAATAAAAATAAAAATAAAAATTTTTTCATCTCAGTTTGACTTTTTTTTTTTTTTTGTGAATAAATAGAGTTGAGTGAGCCGATTCACAAAAGAGGATATTCAGTAATTGTTTGATTGGAGAAGCAATTTGTTTTGGAGTCAATGATTCGTTCAAAATAAATAAATCAAAGTGACAAAGGCACATGTTGTTCTTTTTCTCTTATAAATACCCTCACAACCTTTTTTTTCTTTCAACCCCTCTCCTTCTTTTTTTTCTTTCTTTCTTTCTTTACTCCTTACTCTTTTCTTCCTTTAATTTAGCTAAAGATGAGTTAAAAAGAAACTATTTACTTTGTTTTTCTTCTAATTTTTTTTTTGTTTTTCTATTTTGAATTGCCTCATGATCAGCCAATTCTTTCTCGTTCGTTCTTTTCGAGTTTGTTTCCATTGTTCGTCATTTCTGCTTCTTTGTTAGAACAATGGCACCAGCAATCCCGTTGCATAACAAAACATTACTACTCTCATGACTCCTAGTTTAAAAAAGTTGAGGATTATATACGTGGAGAGTGAGATGACCAAGGTTGTCAGCCAGAGGAGCTTATCGCAACTTACTCTTCTCTTCTTCATCCCTTATTCTCTCCTCTTCTTCCCTTCTTCTGCGCCCCTTATTCTCTCGTTTTCTGCCGCTTTCCTCATGTCTTCTTCATTCTGGATTTTCAATGCTTCTTCTCTCGAGTAGAATAATATTTATGAGCTCCAGCCCGTGATGGATAAGTAAGAATGCGACTCCCACGCATGTGATGGAAAATAGCCACTTAATTGACTTTCCATCGTCATTTGAGGTAAAGTTTATTTTCTTATATTTCTTTTCAAATTACTTAATTTTTTTTTTTTTCCAAAAAAAATAGTAGGTAGTTGGAGTTTTTCAATAGGTTAGTTAGTTTGTTTATTCTTGAGGCCTTTTCTTTCTTGATCCTTCTGTCTTTGGCCTCTTTGTTGAGTTTTAGTTTTTCATTGATTCAGATTTGCTTCGACTTTTTTCCTGTTTGTGTACAACTTTGTAAATAAAAATGCTTCAAAAAACTATTTTATTTCAACTTTTTGATTACAAAAATTTCTTTCTCATCAAACCTTTTGAAAGAAAAATAAAAACAAACTACAAGCTGTCAATAGATCTTCTTCTTTTCATTTTCTTCTCTTTTTCTTCTTTTGATTCTTCAATAACATGTTGAATTGCCCAACCAAGTTGTGGAGAGATATCAAATGTTTTTTGATTTTGTGTTGGTTCAATAAATCCTGAAATAAAGTTCATCTCAAGAGATTGATCAAGGTAGGTCCAAACAAATGGAACAATTGAAGTGCCTTTTGGAAATTGGGTTGGACGAGGACCTCCAACAAAAGATGATTGCATCTTCTTTCTCTCTGATGCAAGAACATATTTATTATCAATATAACCTTGTTTGCTCCAAAGATAAGGGAAAAATGAATTAATCCAACCTAAATTATTACAGAAAAAAAAAAATTGAAAAAATTTGAAAAATTAATAATTATTAACAACAATAATAAAGAAACCTGTTACATAAGGACCTCCAGAACCATTCCTTAATTTATAAATAGTTTCCCAAAAGCTCTTATTAGGTTTTGATTGAGAAGCAAAAATGAATTCATCTAATATTGGATTCAACTCTTTAATCCACCAACCTAATTCAAACTTTTCAAACTTTTTGATCTTCTCTTTAATTGAAATCCAATCTTCTGTTGTTCCAAGTAATGTTATTTCTGGGATTCCACAACGAGTCAGTAATTCATAAGTAAAATAAGATTGTAAAGTATCCATACATGCTACTGTATAACAAACCTCCTCAACATCAGTTGTTGTTGAATATTTAGCAGTAAATAATTCAGGAACATCTTCACGAACCATTTGAAATATTTGTTTTTCAAATGTTTGGAAAACATGATTCCAATCATTAGTCTTTGAGCCTAACACTAAACTATCATCAATTACTAAAATATTCACTTTGTCTTGATGATTTACAAAGAGATGTCGATATTTTTCAGAGTTTTTGTTGATGTGAATAGAGAATGCGTTGATAATTAAGAACCAAATATGGTCTGGTTTTAAAACTAAAGGATAATGTTGTCCAAATGCAAAGTGGAGAGCAATAATAAAACCATTCACATCTTCATTTGCTTTGATTCTAGGATGTTCTGTTGTTGAAAATGCTTCGAGATTGGGAAGTGATTTTGGTGGTGAATCGATAATATCTCTTCTACTTTAACATCATTGACTGAAAATGTAACAGAATGTTGCTTCTGTTGTTGTTGTTGCTGTTGTTGGTTTTGCATCAGTTAGTTTGTTAGGTTTGTTGATTTGATTGTTTGTAGATTTTTTGTTGATTTATCAGAATTTATCACAAAATCAAAAAAAAAAAAAAAAAACAAACAAACCAAAAAAAAAATAAAAAAAAAAAAAAAAAAAATTTAAAAAAAAATTTTTAAAAACAAAAAAAAAAAAAAAAAGCTGACTCACCGAAAAAAATATCAGAAACAATCAAAAAATCATTTACAAATCAATTTTTAACAAAAATGAAATGGAAAATCTTGAAGCAAACAATCACTTGGTTGATAATAATATTATTATTATTTATTGACTATATTTACAAATAATCCATAGATTTTCTTTTTCTTTTTTCTTTTTTTTTATCTACAGATTAGTTAGACTTCTTTCTTTTTCTTTGCTTCCCATTTCATTTCTTCTTCTTTCGATGTTTCTTTGGTTCACTATCCATTTCATCAGATCCTTTTACTTTATCTATTGATTGATCACTCTCTTTCCTTTCAACTTTTTCAATTTTTTCAACTTTCTCTTTCTCCTTCTCTTTTTCTTTTTCTTTTTCTTTTTCTTTTTCTTTCTCTTTGTCTTTATCCTTGTCCTTGTCTTTTTCTTCATCCTCTTTTAATCTTTCCTTTTCAATTTCAATATTTTTATCCTTTTTACTTTTAGATATCTTCTCTTTGTGTTTATCCTTTTCACTTAATTCCTTTAATGTCTTAATTTTTTCTGCTTTATCTAAACTTCTTAATTTTTCTTTCTCTTTTTTGATTTCTTCAGTATTATTTTCATCATCTAATTCATTTGGTTGAGGGTAAAATGATGAAGACCTCCTCTCATCAAACCCTCCTCTATGATATTGAATATTCCGTAATAATGCAGCATCTGAATGACTTCGAAGTCTTTTTTGAAGAAGTTCATTTGAAATATTTTCATTTGTTGGAGAATTGGGTTCATTAGGTTCTTGAGAAGATATGGAATTCCTTAAAAGTGTAAGATCTTCTAAACTTTTTCTTCCTGAACCTGACCTTGGCATCTTTGGTTTTGATTTCTTCTTTGTTTTAGATTTTCCTTCGAGACTTTCAACACTATCTTCACCATTAATTTCCAAAAAACTTTTCTTTTCTTTCTTTTCTTTCTCTTTCTCTTTTTCCTTTTCTTTTTCTTTATCCTTTTCCTCATCTTTATCCTTTTCTATTTCTAACTCCTTTTCTCGATCATATTCCTTTGATTTTTCACTTTCTAATGACTTCTTCTTCTTTTTTTCTTTACCTAAATCACTCTCTTTCTTTGAAAGACTTTTATGTTCTCCATCTTTCTCCTGTTTTTCATCAACTAAATTCATCATCTTTTTTTGACTTTTTTTCTTTTCATTGTCTTGACTTTCATTCTTCTTTTCATTTTTGTGAGTATCTGATAAACTTGAATCTGTTTGTTGTTGAGTTTGAGTTTGAGTCTGAGTTTCAAATGAAGATGAAAGAGAATTAATCTCTCTAGGAGATTTGTTTGATTCTTGAAAAGAAATTTTTTTAGGAGATAATGATTTTTGATGGGAAGGTGAAGGGGAAGTAATAGTTGAATTGGTATTAGTATTTTGTGGAGAAGGAGAAGAGGAAGAAGAAGAAGGTTTTTGAATTGGAGATCCAGATCCAGATCCATCACTAAGTGAATTTGGTGAAAGAGATTTTCTATGCATTTTAATTTGTTCTTCTGAAGCTTGATCTTTTTGTTTTTGCCTTCTCATTTGTGAAAATACATCAGCTTGAGCACTTTTTAAACTTGCAAAAAAATCATGAGATTGACTTTTGGTTGTTGTAGATGATGGAGGGTTTAAAATAACAGGTAAACTTTCTCTTCTACCAGATCTTGGAATTATTTTTTGATCCCCAGAAATGGATCTCCTTCTTTCATTATCCTTTCCATTTTTTGAATTTGTATAAGAATCCATCTCTTCTGGTACACTGTTTTGTTTTCTTAATGAATTATATTTAGGTTCAGGTAAAACTTGATCAAAATTAGGATTATATTCCTTTGCAACTGCATTCAAATCTCTCTTTAAATCTCTTGATTTCACATACCAACTTCGATAAGGAGCAGTTGAACCTGTACTTCCAGTAGAAGTTGAGGTTGGAGTTGAAGGAGTACTTCCACTCATATTTAAGCTTACATTTGAATTTGAATTAGGGATTGAGATTCTTGGGTTCATTCCTTTTGTGCTTCCATCTTCAGAGGATAAACTAGAGAAATGTTTTCTAATGGGATCTGGACTACTGTGAGAAGAGGAATGTGAAATAGGAGAAGAGCTAGCAAAAGTTGATAATGAAGAGGAAGAAGAAGATGTTGGGAGTTGACTTAAATAAAAACTGGAGTTTCCAGTCATTTGAGAAAGAGGATTAATTGTAACATTTGAAGGTGAAATGGCTCTTCCATGACCTTTCTTTTCTTTTGATCCTCCCATCATAATTGAAAGTGAAGTTGCTCTTTTATGAGTAACTTTAGGGGGTTTTGTTTCTTGATTTTGAGTTGGTAAAGATCCAACACGAGATGAACTGAAAGAATCAATTGTTTGAATTGGGAAGAGTGAAGAAGAAGAGGAATTTGAATGAGTTGTAAATGAAAGTGTTGCATGTGGATTAAAAAAAGAGGGTGAATGAGGGATAGAAGTATGTGGGGGTGGACTTGTTGATATTCTAGGGGATTCTAAAGGACTTGGGGTTGGATTTGTATTTGTAGAGTTAATTGAGATATGAGAGACTCTCCTTTGAATTTCTTCAGGGGTTGGTGGAACCCATTCTGGATTATATTGTTCCACTAAAGAAGAAAGATCACTTCTAGCATTTTTCTTTTTAAGAAACCAACTTTTATGAATTTGATTTGGATCATTCTCTGTTGGACTTGTTGGACTTGTTGGTCCTGAGGTTTCATGAACTTCTTTTAATCTTTGAGAAATTTTTTCTGGAGTTGGAGGTACATAATCCTTATTATATTCTTCAACTAATGTTGCTATTGAACCTAAAATTTATTTTATGAATAATTTTTCTTTTTCCAGAAAAAAAAAAAAAAAAAAAAAAAA
>Ga0209960_1003334_pt1 | contig 14097 bp, 13 predicted proteins | sample ThiBiot_500_plan_2_FD_183947 | JGI IMG/M metagenome (GOLD analysis project Ga0209960, IMG submission 183947) | Wastewater bioreactor microbial communities from Cape Town, South Africa - Thiocy_expt_500_plan (SPAdes) | ecosystem: Engineered > Bioreactor > Thiocyanate-remediating >... | reverse complement strand
AAAAAAAAAAAAAAAAAAAAAAAAAAAAAAAAAAAAAAAAAAAAAAATCATGAAAATGAAAAAGAAGAAATAGGAAAAAAATAACCTCTAAATCAAAAGTTTCACTCTTGAGTATAAATAATAATAAATGAAAATCAGAAAGATTTTCGTAGATACTTCCTTCGGATAAATAATTTTTTAATTTAATATAATCAATTTCTGAATATCTATTTTCAATTAGAGGGAAAACTTTTGGAGATAAAAATAGAGGGTTGGGATCTCGAGGGAAACCAGTTGTGACCTTTTTTTTGTTTTTTTTTTAAAGATTAATTAAATTAAAAAAATCAAAATCGAAGAAAGAGAAAAATAAAAAAATCATACATTGACAATTAAATGTTCAACAGGGAAAATTGGGTTTGCTTTATGTAAAATGGCAGTACCATATTCATTTGTTGTTTTAAACATAATTTCAGGAATGTAAATTGAGCTATCATTATTGATAGTCATTAAATTTGCTTCTACAGTTGCAGAACAACAATTTGCTGCTATTAAAGCCATGGCCTGTTGAGAAACTTGATATCCTTCTAAACTAACATTTCCATCTTCATCACCTGTTTCATCATAATTTTTTAGTTTTTGTTAAAAAAAAAAAAAAAATTTTTTTTTTAAAAGAAAAGAAAAGAAAAGAAAAGAAAAGAACCTGAAACAATAACAGTGACAAATTTTGAACCATATTTTCCAGTATTTGAATATTTACAAGGATTTGGGTGATTGTTTTGATGAATAGCAGCAAAAACAATCTCGGGAGAAGAAAGAAAATAAGTATCCAAATGTCTTTTATACAAAACTTTTCCTTTTCCAGTTCCGTCATCAATAAGATCTGTATAAATCATTCCAACCTTTGTTAAACCAAATGCAAGACCAATTTGATTAACTTTTTCTTCATCTTCATCAGGTAATGTCAATTCCACTCCATCTTTTGATCCTATATTCATAATAATAATAAAAAAATGAAAAAATGAAAAAATGAAAATAATAATAATAATAAAAATGATAATAATGAGACCTTGTTGAGGTGGTTCATAAATATGTGTAACAACTGCTTTAATTCCGAGAGTTAAAATTGAATCAGTAAATGGTGCATAAAATCCATAAAGATAAGCAAATCTTTGAACTCCAGTTTCTCTCCATCCACTTAAAAATCCTTCAATAACAACACTGTTTACAAACTCAATATGATCTACATGACGATAACTCTAGAATATTGAAGTTAAGGAATTTAGTTGATTTCTTAATTACAATTACTTGAAGGAAAAAAAAAAAAAAGACTTGTCTGCTTAAGAGAATGGGTTGTGGAAGATCTTTCATATTAACTTTAGTTCCTTCCTTTTTAATAACTTTTGTTTTTAATTCCTCCACTTCATCATTCAATAATTTTAATTTGTCACTTAATCCTGAACTTTGTTGTTTATCTTTTAATCGTCTTAAATATGCATGAAATGACATATGCTTAATTTTTTTTTCTTCCAAATAACTTGGATCATAAGGCTATTTAGAAAGAAAGAAGAAAAGAAAAGGTTTAATTTTAGTTTGGAGAAAAATAATTTGAGGAAATAATTTTTTTTTTTTCAAATTTTGAAAGATATATCACTTCAATCGGTAAATCCTCTAATTTCATTGAATTTGAATTTTCTCTTTTCTTTATGACTCTTCCATCTAATTTTTCAAGTTCTATATCCACATCATCTTCAATTACAGTATTTTCTTCTTTTTCTTTAGTTTGAGTTTGTTCATTTGAAGGAAATGAAGCTCCTGGACGAATTCCCACAAAAATCATATCACCATGGCTTTATTATTATTATTTTTTTTGAGAATAATGAAATATAGATCATAAATAGGAGGGGAAAAATAACTTACACAATTTTTTCTGATGAAATTGTCGCATTTAGATCATGACCAAGAAACGAATTTCCTGTTTGATCTCTTGCTAAAGCAATCTCATCTGGACTGACTCCTAATTTTTCAGCGACCTAAAAACGAGAATTAAGTAAAGAATTTATTAATGTATTAAAACAAACAAAGAACGATTACTTTTGCTTTCAAATCATGAATTCTTTCTTCTGGGGTTGTTTCGAATTTTAACATCCCTTGAGAACTTCGAATTCGAATCAACTGAATTAATTGTGATTAGAATTTATTTGTAAGAAGTAAAATTAAAATGAAAAGCTCTTACCATTGTTATGTCTTTTCTTTTTAATGTAAATAAAAATCTAGAATTGTAACTTGTTTTGTTGTGATTTGTTGTACCTAAATTAATTTTATTACATGAATTTTAATTTAGAATAAAGAAACAAAGCAAAGTTGAAAATATTTAAATTCCAAAGTGTTTTTTCATTGAATTCAAATTCTGTTTGACTCTCATTGTTTCCTTAAAATTTTCATTATTTTGTGAAAGTTTTATATTTTCTTTTTTAAAAAAAAATAAATTGTTATTAAATAAATGTTTCAATTTCTATCAAACTATTTGAGAATATTTTTTTAAATTCAAACTTGATATTTTTTTAAAAAAAAAGAATGACAACTTCAATTCACAAATCATCCAATCCCAATCAAAAAATATCAAGCATAATCATTTTTAATTCTCAACCAAAACTAAAACAGAAATTCAAGAAATTCAAACAAAAATGTCTTCAAATCAAATCCAATCCACTTTCAAAGTATCTCATTTTGCATTTTGCATTTAATTCGAAAATATTTTCAAAATAAATGAATTCAAAATAAATTTTTTGTTTTTGTTTTTTGAAAAATTAATTCAAAAATAAAGCTGATTATTCGAATTTTTTTGAAAAATTTTTTATAATCTAATTGGAAATTATGAGTTCTTTTTATTGTGAGTTAATGAATAATTCAGAATTGGATTAAGGTCGTTGTGTAATCAACAGAAGAGTAAGTGGAGAGAGAAAGAGAAAGAACTTTTGGAATCTCTTCTGCATAAAAAAAAAAAAATGGTGACTGGGAATATTCAGCAAGACTCCACTCCAACAACATAACTCACAAACTAACGACTCAGACATTCATTTAATTAGAATTTAAGTCTTAAAATTTGATTGTTTCGCTCTCTTATTTATCGTTGTCAATAAGGAAGGAATAGATTTCAGGTCCTTCTAATAAAGAAAGGAGATTTTGCTTTGAATTGATATCAATCTCTTTATTTTTAAGCAATTCTATCACTTTCTCAACATCCCCAGTTCCACAAGAATTCAAAAACTCGATTATTGCTGTTTCTGACATTACTTTCAAGAATCTTGAAGAAAATAAAAGAATTATAATTGATCACAATTTTAAATTTTCAGATTATAGGATTAATTAGAAAAATCAAGGAATTTCATGATTGATTTTTCTGATTCTTGCAAGAGAGTTATCATCAACAACAAAAAATTTAACAATAAAAGTTTGAACTTTATCTTTCAACAAATAGTAATTTTTAGTTTCAAAATTAAAGTTACTATTTGATCAAGAGCTAGATTTTATTGACACAATAAATTGATTGACATAAAAATTGATTCCTTCCTTCCAAAAACGAAAATTTAACTTGACAAATATTTGAAATCATTAATGATCTGAAAGAAGAACGAATCCTGCACACATAGAAGCAGCATCACAATCTTTAATAGAAACAAAAGAAGAAGAAAAATGAATTCCAATGAAGTGAATAAAAATAAAATAAAAATAAAATAAAAAATAAAAAACATTATTACCAAAGCAAATCCAAGTTCTATTCTCAACTTGTTTCATGTTTCACTTGGATTGTTTTCAAATGATTCCAATAATCCAAAAATCTCTGGTTTTATTTCTCTTTTTAATATTCTCATCATATTTTGATTATTGTTTTTTGAAGGTAAAATTATTTCTCTTTCCTTACCGATGCATTTGGGTTACCAGAAACAACCACTAAAGGAGAAAATTATTAACCTCAAGCCATTAAGTGCCTCCAAATTTTGGAAACCTCAGAAGCTGCGTAAAGGTATTCTGCTGGTCATCTCAATGAAGATCAGCGAAAATATTATAATATTATAAACGAAGACGACTTCCTTGTTGCAAGAAACACAATATGTAACTTGATCTCTCCCAATCTCAAAAGACCTAAAAGGATTCAAATGGTGGAAAACTAAAACAAAAGGATTTTCGAAAAGAATTAGCTTCAAGGTTGTTAGATTCAAATAACCAATTTTTCAACATTTTCTAATCCTATAAGATCATCCACGCATTTAAAATTGAAATATCCAGCAAATGATAGAAAATAGGCCACCATATGCTATTTTTGTCGATAATATGTGTCAATAAAACCATATTTTTACGGTAAAATTTAGCAACAGGGAGGTAACTTCGATCCCTTTTTGAAATTTAGTCACTTCCAGTCGCAGGAGTTGCAGGAGTTGCAGAGGAGATAAAGTTGACTACTTTGGAATCCATCCAAGACAATGCAAGAACACCATTTTGAGTTTCACCTTTTCTTTTCTTTTTTTGATTTCTTTTTGTTTCAATTTTATCAAAAAAAAAGTTCATACTTTAAAAGTCTTACAGTTGGAGAAGTTATGCCAGATGGGCAATATGGATCAGGAGAAATGATCAAATATTCAACAACCAAGATTTTTCCTTTTGGAATATTAGGAATATTTTTTCAAAGAACTTTACTCTCTAAGGAAGCAAATCAAAAATCTTAGTGGGGATATAAAAGTTATTCAATGAAGATGTTGAAATAAATCATAGCAAAGTATTATTGATGCTTTATGGTTTTATTTCTTTGATTTTCAGTTCCAAAAGTTCATGGTTGTGTGGTTTTTTTTTTGTTCTTGTAAAAAATATCCTCCAATCATATTTCGTTGTTGATGAAATCAAGACTTTTGATTGGTTGAGTATTTTTTTAATTAACAATGAAAAGGTAACCTGCTTTTTTCTTTCACCTCAACTCAACTTATCCAAAACAACTCCAATTCTCTCATGAATTAAGAAGAAAACATACAAGTTTAATGTGAAAAATGGAATCTACGTCGAAAAGTGGATTAAAAAACTGATAATTTTTGTTATTATTGTTGAGCTTTGGGTTTTTTTTTTAACTGTTTTTTTTTTTTCGCAATTAATTTTACCAACAATATGTTCGTAATATGTTTAAATATGTTGAACCTTTCTTTATTCATTTTTATTGTGATCAATTTATGTCTTTATTTTGAACTTATTCTTTTTTTCTTCATTTCTATGCTTTTCTTTTTTTAAAAAAGAGGAGAGAAAATTGGCAGACTGAAACAAAAAAACAGTCTGAAACAAAATTGAACACTCAATTAATTAATGAAAGACTCAAAAAAAAATTAGAAATAGATAAAATAGAAAGCATTTATTAACTTATATTTCTTTTTTTTTAATTTTATTTCTATCCATTAGGTTCACGAGGATTGGGTTGAGATTGTCACAATCATTACCGAAATTGGGTGCTCAACAATCAATTCATACACTTCCTAGGACTTCAATTTTCTCATCAACTCCTTCATCACCATCAAATTTAATTCAACAATTCCCATGTAAAGTAATCACAAGAGGGATTCGAGATATCATTCCAACAATAGATCCAGGTTTTTTTTTAGAAAAAAATCTTCATTTTTCAATTTCAAAATTGCGAACAAATTTGAAAATTCATTGGTAGTTCCAACTGCTGAAATAGGTCCTAATATAACACCAAATGCAGAATCACCAGAGTATAATTTTATTGAAAAAATGAAAAAAAATCATTAGAAACTAAAATTTATTGGAAAAAAAGAAAAAAGAATTCATCAGAAATTGAAGATGCAGGAGTAATCTTTCTTTCAGTTTGGAGAAAATTAGTTGAGAAATATGGAGAAGAAAATTTAAAGTAAATTTTTGGAAATAAAAGCACAAAATAAAATGAAATAAAAAGGAATTAACTAAACGTATAAAACTCTCATAGATTCCCAGATGAGATAATTTATTTAATGGGTGCACCTGGATCAGGAAAAGGTTTATTGAAATTGAATTAATTGAATGTTATTCTCATTGTTCATTTTTTTTTTTTTTTTTCAATTTCAAAAGGTACAAATACTCCATTTATTATGAGAGTTCGAGGAATAAGTCATAGTCCAATTGTTATGTCATCCCTTTTAAGTTCCCCAGAAATGAAAGATTTAATAAACAAAGGAAACATGATTAGTAACTTTTCTTCTTCTTTTTCTTCTTCCTACAATATCTATCTTTAAATCTCTCAAAAAAAAAAAAAGATGATAGTACTGTTTTAGAAATTCTCCTTGAAACTTTATTAAAGAAAAAATCTGCTGCAATTGTTGATGGTTTTCCGAGAACCAAAGTCCAAGTATTTTTTTCTTTCCTTTTTCTTCTTCTTTTCTTTCCCATATTTACAAGAATTTTCTTAGGTTGAAACATTAATCCTGTTGTACGATAAATTATTAGAATTGAGAAAGAAATTTTTTGACACTTCTTTAAAGAAGAACTTTAGGTTAATATTCTAATTTTTTGATTTTTAATTTTTGTTTTTGTTAATTTAATCTTTTTTTTTTTCTTTCACAAGACGTCCAAAATTTCGAATGATTGTTTTATTTGTTGATAAGAAAGAAAGTACCAATCGTCAATTAGAGAGAGGAAGACGAGCAAAAGAACATAATGAAAATGTATTGATCTCAAAAAAAAAAAAAAAAAAAAAAAAAAAAAAAAAAAAAAAAAAAAAAAAAAAAAAAGAAAAAAAAGAAAAGAAAAGAAAAATAAAATGATAAATAGGTAAAACTTACTGGTCAAGGAAATTTAGTTGAAGAAAGAATTACAGATTTTGATATTGAGGTATTCTTTGATAAATCTAACAAAAAATTTGAAGTCAATTCAATTTTTTCATATATTTTAGTTGATTAAAAAAAGATACGAAATATTCAAAGCTCATTATGATGTAATGTTAAGATTGAAAGAAAGGTAGATTTTCAATTTGAAAAGTCCGAAAAATCGAAGAAATAAAATCATGGAAAAAATAATTTTAGATTCCCATTTCACTTGATTGATGCAGCAGGATCAATTGACAAAGTTAGCTCTGTTATTTTAAAGGAGTTAGAGTATCAAAGTTCAAATGAATTAGGTTCCTTCTTTTTGATGCTCAGAAAAAAAAAATTAATGCAAAATATATGAACTAACAAATAAATAAATTAACAGAGGAAGAAACATTCGATTTAATACACAATATCCCTCTTTCAACAGAAGTCGGACTCTATGCAAGACAAGTAATTTTTTTCTTTCTTTCCTTCTTTCCTTCTTTCCAAAAATACAATAATTATTTTATTTTTTATTTTATAGGATCTTGTTCGTAGATTAGATACATATCAATTATTCCATCGAGAAATGTTTGTCAAAGCAATTGACTTTATTAATGAAACATTTATTCCTAATATTCAACGTTATGCTTTAGCAGGAAGAGCACATATTCGAACGTTCAATTTTATTCTTTCTATTAAATCTATTTTCGACAATTTTATTTATTTATTTCAAATCACTTTAATGGATTTCTTGTAAATAATATTAGAGAGTATCCCCTTTGTGGTGATTCTTTATTTGTTGGAATGGTGATGGATATTTTATCTGAAAGAGGATATCAAGTTTATTTCGATACAAAAGAGTATGAAACTCCATTGAAAGTTGATCCCAAGACATTTGAGATTATTTTAAATAGGTTTTTTACTTTCTTTTTTTTCTTCTTTTCAAAAATAATCTTGTTTTCTTTTAATAGGAGAAGAGTTTATTTCTTCCATGTTCAATTCCAAAGACATCAACTTAGGCATTTATCAGACCCATTTTAGAAAAATAAAAATGAAAATAAAAATAAAATAAAAAACTTATCAAAAAATTCATTATCTACATCGAACATGAAAAAAAAAAAAAACAAGGTTATACTCTTTTTTTTTTTTCCTGTATCTTTGACTTTTGGTTTGGTTTGCAAATTATTCCCAGTCACTTCCCCAACCTTCTTCTCCTTCAACAGCAACCTTATGAATTATTAATTTATTAATTATTTGGTTTTTAGATAGGAGAGAAAAAAAAAATACCTCATCAACACCTTCGAGCTCTTTGGTGAAAGTATCATCATCCATTTCAACTTTTGGAGAAGAAGTTTTTCTTTCATTTTGACTTGGTTTTTCATTTTCATCAGGTTGGGAAACAACTTCAAAGCTATCAGTAGAGATTTCTGATTTTGGTGAGTTTGAAAGGGAATTATTTTCTTCATTTTTTGAAGGAATTTCAATTGCTTTCTTTTGTTCTTGTTCTTCTCTTTCCTTTTGTTCTCTTTCTTTTTGTTCTCTTTCCTTTTGTTCTCTTTCTTCTTGTTCTCTTTCTTTTCTCTCTTGTTGTTCCTTTGCTCTTTCTTGTTCTTCTCTTTCTTCTCTTTCTTTTTGTTCTCTTTGCTTTTTTTCTTGTTGCTCTCTTTCTCTTTTCTCTTCTTTTGCTTTTTCTTCTCTTTCTCTTTCTCTTTCTCTTTCCTTTCTCTCTTTCTCTTCTTTCTCTTCTCTTTCTTCTCTTTCTTTTTCCTTTCTTTCTTTTTCTTTTCTCTCCTTCTCTCTTTCCTTTTCTTCAATTTCCTTTTCTTCATTTTTGGATAAATTTGTTTCAGATTGATCGGATCCTTTTTTTTCAGTTTCATCATCTTCAAAATCCCAACCAATTTCTTCTTCTTGAAGTGTTGCTTTTAGAAAAAAAAAGAATCAATTTAACAAATTAATAATTAACATAAAATAATAATAAAAGTACTTTCAAATAATTTTTGTCTTCTAACACTTTCTTGTTCCATTTCCTTAATTTTAAAGAAATATCTTTGCCAAAATAAATCATGTGGAACAACTTCAGGAACTATTTATATTTATAGATATATTTTAAAAAAATTATTGAAATTTTTCTTATAATTTCAAACCTAATTTTGAATGAAGAGCTCTCATTTCTTGACATTCAGCTAACAAGTTTGAAATCTCTTGTGTTTTATCACTCAAAGTAAATTTTTCACAAAATACTTCAAAATTGATTTGATCTGAAGGAGCATTACAATATGTTGCAGCATCTCTTCGAAGGGCATCAATTTCTGCTTGTCTTCGATCAAAACTAGATTTTGAATAAATAAATAAATAAATAAATAAATTGATAATTAACAATAAAAAATTTCAAAGAAAGAAATTAAAGAAGGAAAAAATTACGATTGGGTTTTATTTTGTGCAGGAGGTTGTGTTTGATTTGTCATCAAATTTCCAAAAGTATTTGTCACTTTTTCCAAAATCTTTGATGAGTCAATATATTGATGTTGAATTTCTTCAAGTTTCTTTTCAACAACATCAGCTTGTTTTGAAGTATCTGTTTGAACAACATCAACAAATTCTTTTAAATCTTTTGAATATTCATCAACAAGTTTCTTTGACTAAAAATAAAAAAAAAAGAAAAAAACAAAATATTAATGCATTTCAAAATAAAAATAATGTTTTTTTTTCTTGTTCAAAAAAAAAGCTAAACTAACCTGATTTACAATAGAGTTTACAAACCAACTTCCCCATCCACCTCCTCCACCACTTGATGAACTTTCAGAAGAGTTATTTTCCTCCATTATTATTTATGAACAAATTTATATTTCAACAAGAAACTCTTTTTTCCCTCCTTTGTCCAATATTTTTTAACTTTTATTTATTTATTTATTTATTTATTGAAAAAAGAAATAAAAGAGAATAATAAATAATAAAAATTACTAGTTCAACTTGAGAAATTAACTTCTTGATATATATATATATCTATCTTTCCAACGTTCTTGGGCTTTGAGCTTTGGTATGTCTTCCCTGCCAACCAACTAAACACAACAATAACGATGAGTCCTATTTCAAATAAAATAAAAATAAATACAAAATCAATCAATAAATGAATAAATGTATAGAATAAGAAATCAATAAGATAATGTTTGATAAAAAAATGGTTATGCGTTTCAATTCTTATAAAAGTTGAATTTGATGAATGAAATGAAATGAGTCCAAGTCCTTTTGTTCTCAAATAAACAAAATTGGAAATATTTCGACTAATTCTCGAAGTTCACTTATCCACCTTTTTAGATAGTGTTTCTTATGATAAAAGGTGGAAAAGTGATTTAGTTTGGTCATTAATTGCCCTCGATTTTGGACAAAGATATGTCGGCAATCAATCCAACGAAGTTACTTATTGAGAACACTTTTAATCAAAACCTTGAAAGAGTCAATACTTGAACTTGAAGACCAAATCAAATCAAAAGTACAATTATTCTTGGTGTATAATCATGTATTCAATTGTTTAAAAAAAAAAAATTGAAAAAAAAAAAAAAATGAAAAATAACAAAAAATTTTAACTTGATTAACTTATAATACAATTCCAATACAATACATCAGTGATTTCAGTTTACAGATCAGTTCTTTGAAGATTTGATTTGTGGGTTATTTCTCTCTCTTCAAACTCTTTTCGTTCTTCATCAGTTAAACTTTTTGCACAACGAAAACCAAGATTAGAAGTTGAATCATTTGGTAAATTCTTACTTCTTGCAGCAACTCTGTATCGATAACAATAAGACTATTTTGTTTGTGTGTTTGTTTGCTTTTTGGCTCAAAAAAAAAAAAAGATGAAAGAAAAGAAAAAGAAAAGAAAAGAGAAAACTTGGTGACAAAGAAAAGATCCTCCTTTCATAACAATTTGTTGTTCATTACTTGGGTGAGAATCAATTGGTTCATTTCGATGAGATGTCTTATTTTTTGATAACGTTATCAATTGAAAAAACTGGGAGAAAAAAAATAAAAAAAAAAATGAATTACAGTCCACCAAGTTGATGTCCATTCCCAAACATTTCCAACAATATTATAAAGTCCATATTGATTTTGTTGAAATTCATAAACTGGTGCAGTAAATCGATATCCATCTTCAACCGTATTTTCTAAAGGAAATTTTCCTTGAAAAATATTAGCCATATGATTTCCTTTTGGATTGAGATTATTTCCCCAAGGATATAATCTATCTTCAAGGCCTCCTCTATTTTTTTGATTTTTTTTTTTTCAAAAAGAAAGAAAAAGAAAGAAAAAAAAAGAAAAAATTTCTCACTTTGCTGCTCTTTCCCATTCAATCTCAGTTGGCAATCTTTTTCCTCTCCATTTACAATATTCATTTGCATCATTTTGGGAAACATGAACAACAGGATGATGAATTAAAGAGAGTAATGAAGATGGATCATTTTCTATTATATATTGTTCATTTTCTTGAATTGGAGGTGGACCATATGGAAATCTCCAAGAAGCTGCAGGAACTGGAATCCACCAATCTAAACCTTCAACTTTCCATTCTGTTGAATCACTTTCTTGAGTTGAAGTTTTTTTAAATTGTTCTTTATAACGATCAACTTGATCAAAAAACACAAATGACCATCCAATTTCTTCGGCTTCTGTTTTATAATTTGTCTCAGTTACAAATTGGGCAAATGCATAATTACTCACTTCATAAGCATCCATTAAAAAATCAGAGACATGAACGTGACGAACTGGACCTATTTATTCTAATGATTAGCGTTAAAAAAAAAAAAAAAAAAAAAAAAAAAAAAAAAAATCAAATTTTTAAATTAAACCTTCTCCATCTTGAGGAAGAAAAGGTTTGTTTGTTCCAACATTAAATTTTCCTCCAAGAATGAAAACCATTCGATTTGGGTCATATTCTTTTGGAGGTTGAATATCAAATAATGTTTCAGGTTTTGTTGCATCTAAAATAAATATATTTGAATGCCCAAGATCTTCTAAATTTCCATGAATATCTAAACAACATTTAATAAATAAATGATTTGAAAAATTTTTTTAAAAGAAAAACCTTTTTGAGTTTTTGGTTGAGAACAACCACATCCTCCTTCAACATTCGTATCATCTTTTGTTTCTATGAGTTGGTTTTGAAATTCATCTTTAACTTTCTCACAAAAAACTTGAATTTGTAGGTTTGCAAATAAAACCAGAAAAATGAGAAGTTGTGCTAAAAGTTTCATTTTTTTTTTTTTTTTTTTTTTTTTTGAATTCACTCTACCACCTTTTCATGTTCAATATTTAGAAATAAGGAGGGTAAGTGAATTCCTTTTTTTCAAAAAAAAAATTGGGCAGATCAATGATTAATTGCAATCAATAATATTGACTTAACATCTACTATTGAATACTATTAGAAACTTGATATCAATAAAGAATTGGAGATTCAATTCTTTACAAAATGGACGTAGAATTGGAAGAATTAGAGAATCAACTCCTTTCCGCTTGTCAAGAAGGAAATATTGAAGTTGTTATTCAATTACTTAATGATGGAAATGTTAACCCCAATTGTCAAAATAAAGAGAACTATGCTAGAACACCCTTGGATTATGCTTGTAGATTTGGACATATTGAAATAGTGAAAGTGTTATTAAATGATCAAAGAGTTGATGTTAATAAAGCAACAAATAGTGGCGCAACACCTTTTCTAATTGCCTGTCAAAATGGACAAACTGAAATTGTAAAATTATTAGTAAATGATGAAAGAGTTGATGTTCATCAAGCAACTATTGATGGGGTAACACCTCTTTATATTGCTTGTAGATTTGGACATATTGAAATAGTGAAAGTGTTATTAAATGACCAAAGAGTTGATATTAATAAAGCAAATAATGATAAAGTAACACCTTTTTATATTGCTTGTCAAGAAGGACATATTGAAATTGTGAAGTTATTATTAAATGATCAAGGAATTGATATTGATAAAGCACAAAATCGAGGCGCAACCCCTTTTTATATTGCTTGTCAAAATGGACAAACTGAAGTTGTGAAACTGTTATTAAATGATAATAGAGTTGATGCCAATAAAGCAAGAAATGATGATTTAACATCTTTTTATGTTGCTTGTCAAGAAGAGCATATTGAAACTGTAAAATTATTATTGAATGATCAAAGAGTTGATATCAATAAAGCAAGAATTAATGGAGTAACACCTTTTTTAATTGCTTGTCAAAATGGACGGATCGAAATAGTGAAATTATTATTAAATAATGAAAGACTTGATGTGAATAAAGAAGATAATTATGGTCGAACACCTTTATATATTGCATGTCAAGAAGGATATATTGAAATTGTGAAATTATTATTGAATGATAAAAGGGTTGATATTAATAAAGGAGCTAATGACGATAAAACACCTTTTTGTATTGCTTGTCAAGAAGAACATATTGAAATTGTGAAATTATTATTAAATGAGGAAAGAGTTGATGTCAATAAAGCAATTAAATATAGTTGGACACCTTTTCATATTGCTTGTTCTGCAGGATATCTTGATATTGTGGAATTATTATTAAGTGATGAAAGAATTGATGTTAATAAAGCAAATAATAATGGTGAAACACCTTTTTTGCTCGCTTGTTCTGCAGGATATCTTGATATTGTGAAATTATTATTAAACGATGAAAGAATTGATCTCAATAACGCAAGTAACAATGAAATAACACCTTTTCTAATTGCTTATGGAAAAGGACATATTGAAATTGTGAAATTATTATTAAATGATCAAAGAGTTGGTATCAATAAACCACAAAATCAGGGCGCAACACCATTTCATGTTGCTTGTAGAAAAGGATATACTGAAATTGTGAAATTATTATTAAACGATAATAGAGTTGATATTAATAAAGCAGAGAAGAGTGTTAGTGCAACACCTTTTTATGCTGCTTGTTTTCAAGGGCACATTGAAATTGTGAAATTATTATTAAATGAGTCAAGAGTTGGTGTCAATAACGCAAATAACAATGAAATAACACCTTTTTATATTGCTTGTCAAGAAGGACACATTGAGGTTGTGAAATTATTATTAAATGATAAAAGAGTTGATTCCAATAAAGCAAGCAATTCTGGTGAAATAACACCTTTTTGGATTGCTTGTCAAAATGGACATATTATAGGAAAATAAAGAACGGAAAATAAAACGGAAAATTATTAACGGAGAACACGGAGAACGGAGAACGGAGAACGGAGACGGAGACGGAAAGCAGAAATGACTTTCTCTTAAATACTCTTTTTCTTT
>Ga0209960_1003333_pt1 | contig 14101 bp, 11 predicted proteins | sample ThiBiot_500_plan_2_FD_183947 | JGI IMG/M metagenome (GOLD analysis project Ga0209960, IMG submission 183947) | Wastewater bioreactor microbial communities from Cape Town, South Africa - Thiocy_expt_500_plan (SPAdes) | ecosystem: Engineered > Bioreactor > Thiocyanate-remediating >... | reverse complement strand
ACAATTATTTCTCTAGAAAAAAGTAATAGACTTAAAACCGTTGATTTTAATGGCTCCCCGGGACGGGCTCGAACCGCCGACCCAGTGATTAACAGTCACTTGCTCTACCGACTGAGCTACCGGGGAATCTATAATTAAGTGTGTATACCAAAGTCTAAAGCCTTAAACTAGTCCTAAAATTATTAATCTTAAAACTGGAGGCCGGGACCGGAATCGAACCGACGTACAAGGATTTGCAGTCCTCTGCATAACCACTCTGCCACCCGGCCATGGGCTTTAAACTGAAAGTAATGTAGCGAGTAACCTTCTGTGGGTCAATCATTAATAGAATATTTTGTTAAGCAAATGCTCTTATTTTCGTCTAAAAAGACTAATGCATTGTATGTTCTTGCTTGGATTTAGGCTTTTTGCGCCACTTTTTGCAAAGATAAAACACTCCGATGACAAATAAAACAATCCCTCCAAGACTTAGAAATACAATTTTTTGATAATGACCCACATTATGGATAGCATCTTCAATGACATCTGCAAAAAGATAGCCCAGAAAGTACCCTCCTAGACAGCTTACAACTGTCCAAATCACTGCGGCAAGAAGATTTAATTTTGTAAAACGTTGAATGCTTATACCTGCAGTGCCTATAATTAAAGGGCTTACAGTCCTAATACCATAGACAAAACGAAACCCTAAAATAAACGGCGTATTATATTTATGAAGAAGTTCAAAGACACGTTTTGATTTCATTTTTAATTTAGGATAACGTTCTAAAAGACCTGGACCATAAAACCTTCCGACATAAAATAAAAGTTGATCTGCGCAAAGCGTCGCTATAAAAGCAATTGTCATTACTTTAGGAAGCGATAAGAATCCTGTATAAGCTAAGAAGCTTGCCGTTAAAACAATTGACTCTCCCTCAACTAAAGAACCAAGAAATAAAATAACATAGGCTAACAAAGGACCATGAGCTGTAAAAAATTCAATCAACTTAACCTCATTTTGTTATTTTTGTTGCTATTATACTAAAAGTACTTACTTTTTCTAATAATTTTGATTAAGATAGCATACTTTTCAAAACAAGGGTGGCTTTTCATGAAATTTAATTTCAAAAATTTAAGATATTCGATTGTTTCAATTAGCGTAGGATTCGTCCTTTCCATGATTCTTGTCTACAAATTCATGTTAAGCCCTCTCCTTAACAAGAATTCTTCGGGACAACATGGTATGATGGCAACACTTGTATCGGCTCAAAAACCACTTGTACAAGACATCCAAGATAGTGCTGAAGCAGTTGGAACTTTACGTGCTGATGAGTCCGTTATTATCCGTCCTGAAAATGCCGGAAAAATTATTTCCTTTGATTTCCAAGAAGGAGAACGCGTAAAAGCTGGTACTGTTATCATCAAACTTGATAGCGAAATGAATAAGGCTCAACTCGCTCAAGCAGAAGCTAATTTAGCTTTAAGCAAACTTAAGATGTGGCGCGCAGATGCTCTTTTAAAGAAAAACTTCGGGAAAAAAGGGGATCGCGACGAAGCCGCCACAAATCTAAAAGTAAATGAAGCGCAAGTTGTTTTTGAGAAAGCACGCTTAGACAAAACCTCTCTTATTGCTCCTTTTGATGGTATTATTGGACTAAGAAAATTTAGCTTAGGAGATTACGTTCAAATAGGCCAAGACTTGGTAAATATAGAAAAAATTAACCCTCTGAAAGTTGATTTTACGCTTCCGGAAATTTATGCAGCTGCGATCAAATCAGGCCAAGAAATTGAATTAGATGTCCCTGCTCTTTCAAATATGAAATTTAAAGGCCAAGTTTATGCAGTTAATCCTCATATTGATGAGGAAGGACGAAATCTTTCGATTAGAGCTAAACTTGAAAATGCAGACTTAAGCTTAAAACCAGGCATGTTTGTAAAAGTAAAAGCTATTTTGGGCATGCGGAAAAATAGCCTTATCATTCCCGAAGAAGCTTTAATTCCAAGCAACAATGAAGTGTCAGTTTTTAAAATTGTTGACCAAACAGCTCATCTTGTAAAAATTAAGGTAGGCCTACGCCAGAAAGGAACTATTGAAGTTCTTGAAGGTATTACAGCAAAAGATTTAATTATTACTGCAGGTCACAGCAAACTTGCTCCTGGCATGAAGGTCACCCTAGAAAAACCCTCAGGAGCTCAGTCATGAAATTACCTGAGCTTTGTATTCAACGACCAGTTTTAACGCTTGTCTTAAACTTTTTAATCCTATTAGTTGGATGTATTTCTTATACGCGGCTTTCCGTCCGCGAATACCCTAACATCGACGAACCGGTTGTAACTGTTCAAACAACTTATAAAGGGGCCAGTGCGGAAATCATTGAAAGCCAAATTACACAGCCTTTAGAAGAAACTTTAGCCGGTATCGATGGCATAAATACGTTAACGTCAATAAGTCGTCCAGAAGTCAGTCAAATAACGGTCCGTTTTCGAATCACAAAAAACCCAGAAGCTGCTGCAAATGACGTCCGCGATCGCGTTAGCAGAAGTCGTAAAAATCTTCCCGATGGCATAGACGATCCAACCATTGCAAAAGTAGAGGCAGATGCTCAACCCATCATCTATCTAGCTTTTTCAAGCACACGTGTAGGACCTTTACAAATTTCTGATTATGCTGATCGTTATGTCAAACCTCGTCTTCAAAATATTGATGGTGTTTCTGAAGCGCGGTTAATCGGTGAACGCAAATATGCAATGCGACTTTGGCTTGACCCCTTAAAATTAGCGGCTTTCAAATTAACACCAGATGATGTTATTTCCTCTTTAACCAATCAAAATCTTGAAGTTCCAGCTGGGCGTATTGAAAATACGAATAGAGAATTTACCGTTCTCGTGAATAGTGACCTTGCAACACCTGAACAATTTAATAAGTTAGTCCTAAAGAATGTTAATGGATTTTCTGTTACGCTCAATGATGTAGGGCACGCAGAATTAGGAGCAGAAGACGACCGTATTATTGCTCGTTTTAATGGCAATGATGCGATCGCGATTGGTATCGTAAAACAAGCAACTGCTAACCCTCTTACTATTTCAAAGGATGTGCAAAAGGCTTTAGAACAATTAAAAACCCTCCTTCCAGAGGGGATGAAAGTTGAGATTGCTTATGATACTTCTGTCTTTATTGATCGCTCAATCGATGAAGTCTATAAAACTATTTTAGAAGCTGTTATCCTTGTTGTGCTTGTTATTTTCCTTTTCTTAAGAAACTTTCGTTCGATATTGATTCCGCTCGTGACGATTCCAATTTCTCTTATCGGCGCTTTAACCCTCATGTATATTTTTGGCTTCACAATTAATACGCTAACGCTTTTAGCCATCGTTCTTGCCATAGGGCTTGTTGTTGATGACGCAATTGTTATGTTAGAAAATATTTATCATCACATTGAGAAAGGTCTTTCCCCTTTTAAAGCCGCTCTTATTGGCAGTCGTGAGATTACATACGCCATTATTGCTATGACGATTACGCTTGCCGCCGTATATACACCGATGGCTTTTTCTCAAGGGCGTACAGGAAAGTTATTCATTGAATTTGCTCTAACGCTTGCAGGTGCAGTTATTGTCTCTGGGTTCGTTGCTTTAACTCTTTCCCCAATGATGTGTTCACGCCTACTGCGAGAAACAAAAAATGAAAGTAAATTTTCTCTCCTTATTGAGCAGGCTCTTCAAAGCCTAAAAACTTCCTATGAAAAATGGCTGTTAAAAGCCATTAATCATCGTAAGCTAATTTTAAGTAGTGCTGGCGCTATTCTTATTGGATGTGTTGTGTTGTTCCGGATAACACCTTCAGAACTAGCTCCTACTGAAGATCGTGGTACAATTATTGGAATAGGTATTGCTCCTGAAGGTTCAACAATCTCCTATACATCATCCGCCGCTAAAATAATTGAGAAAATTTATCACAACATTCCTGAGGTAGACCGTTATTTCGCCGTAGCAGGTTATCCTGTGGTATCTCAAGTAATTACTTTTGTGCGCTTAAAACCATGGGAAAAGCGCTCTCAAAAACAACAAAGCATTGTCATGAGCTTGTTTCCAAAGTTCTTCTCAATTCCTGCCATTCTTGCATTTCCTATTAATCCTCCTTCTTTAGGACAAAGTGCTATAGAACGTTCAGTACAATTTGTTATTAAATCTCTTTCTTCCTACGATCATCTTGATAAAGTAGTGGCAAAAGTACTTCAAAAAGCACGTTCCTCACCTGCTCTTGTGAATCTTGATTGTGATTTAAAATTAAACCAACCTCAATTAGATATTTTGCTCGATCGCGACAAAATTAATACTGTTGGCACTGAAGTTGCGGCTATTGGACGAACATTGGAAACCCTTCTTGGGGGCAGAAAAACAACGCGTTTTAAACAAGAAGGAAAACAATATGAGGTTATTGTTCAAGTATTCGATAATGAACGCCTAACTCCTCAACAAATTAACACTATCTTCATCAAAGGAAAAAATGATGTCATGGTGCAACTTTCGAATCTTGTAAAAATACGAGAAACTGTTGCGCCTAAAGATCTAAATCGTTTTAATCAACTTCGTTCAGCAACCATTTCCGCGACAGTTGGTGAAGGATATTCTTTAGAACAAGCTCTTAAGATTCTTGAAGAAGCCACTTTAAGCTTGGATGATAAAGAAATTCAAATTGATTACTCTGGAGAATCCAGAGAATTCAAAGATTCAAGCAAAGAAATATATTTTATTTTCGTTTTAGCTCTTATTTTTATTTACCTCGTCTTAGCTGGACAGTTTGAGAGCTTTCGTGATCCTCTAATTATAATTTTCTCTGTGCCGCTATCAACTTTTGGCGCTCTTTTAGCAATGAAATTAAATAACATTACACTCAATATCTATTCACAAGTTGGGCTCGTCACATTGATTGGTCTTGTTACCAAACATGGGATTCTTATTGTTGAATATGCCAATCATATTCGCATGCAAGGAAAAAATCGGATTGAGGCTGTTTGTGAAGCCGCCAGCTTACGCTTAAGGCCCATTTTAATGACAACCGGTGCCATGGTTTTAGGGGCTGTTCCTTTAGCACTTGCAACCGGTGCAGGTGGAGAAAGTCGCAATGCTATAGGCTGGGTTATTGTTGGAGGCCTAACAATTGGTACTTTGTTTACGCTTTTTGTCGTCCCGATTGTTTATACATTTCTTTCAGCACCTCACTTTAAAAAACCTATTGAATAATTTATGAGTTTTTAAATATAAAAGGACGCGGATCTTTCGTAAAAGTTTCATAAACAGTTTTATCTGCAGGTATAATTGTAGAATGTACTCTTTCAGACTCTCCTCCATTATCAATAATTGTTGCTCGTATGAAAATGACCAATTCAGAAACAACATACTGGTCACTTTTACTTTTAAAGAGAAAATCTAAAAAGGGGATCTTTAAATCTTCAACGGCATCGGTTACGCCGGGAAGACGTGTTTGTTCATTGTCTGAGCGTTCTTCCATCAATCCTCCCATAATAACAATTTCTCCTGAATTCATATGGACAACAGAATCAAGTTCTCGGACTTGCACCTCAGGTACAAGAGATTGTTGTTTCTGTTGAGAGACAATAGCAACTGCTGGGTCTTGCTTTTCATCAACAATTCTTGAAATCGTCGGTCTTAAAGTCATAGTCACTGTGTCATTTTCAAGATTGATTGCCGGCTGAACAACCATGACAAGGCCAATTGGTATTGTTTGGACTTCACTGGAAACATATTCATGCTCTCGTCGAGAGTCATAACCATAATCACGATTATAATCGATCCGAAAAAAGACATGGTTGGTAGCTACTTTAAGAACTGCTGATTGGTTGTTCATGACGGTTAATCTTGGGCTTGAAAGTGTTCTAACTGTTCCAAATTTTTCCATAAAATAGAGAAGACTTGTAAGCTCGGGGCCACCTGCGCCAATCGTTAAGATATCTTTGTGACGAGAAGCTTCAGAGTTGAAAGAACCCGGTGTCACCAATTTTCCTAAAGGCGCTTGCAGTGCAAAATTCCCTTTAAGAATATTCCAATTAATACCACTTTTGAATTCATCTTTTAAAAGTACTTCAACAACTTTTGCTTCAATAAGAACTTGTGAAGCTGTGTTTGCTCTTAGTAAGTCTAAATAGTTTTCGACTTGTTGATGTTGCGCATCGGTTGCAAAAATTGAAATAATTCCAGCCTGTTTATGGATCGCGTAAGAAGGCTCTATATTTTGTTCTTCTAGGACAGTTTCAGAGAGTAAGATTGTTGCTAATGTATTTTCAACTTCTTCCCAAAAATCTGTTTTTGTTTCTGCTTCAAGCAGCGTATTAGAGCCATTATCGAGTTCAGCTTTGCGACTATCAACAGCCGTAAATACATCTGTTGCGATGGAGATACGATTTTGATTTGCGCGCGACAAAGATAAGAATTGAACATTATAATTTTTTAGATAAGGACGGTCTAATTCAATACGTAAAATTTTATTACAGACTTTATAACGAAGACGAGAAATTGCACATATCTCTCGCACGACTTCAATCACTTCCTTATTATAAGCTTGAAAATTAATCCCTCCTTTAATCAGAGGATCAAGGGCTATATCTACTTTTGCTTGCTGTGCAATTTGCATAAAAATATCTTTAAGTGACACCGTATCAGTTGTTGAAAGAGTAACTTTTTGTTTTAAATTTATAGGAATACTTTCGATCGTTTTTTTTGGAACAACTGAGAAACGATTCGTTTTCTTCTGAGGAAATTCTGGGAGAAGTGCTTGCCGATATTCGTGAGCATTTAGTTTCGCTTCTTTATCATAAGAGGAATATTGATCAGCCATTTTGCAGGATGATAACAATAAAAATACGGCAAGGGCTAAAAAATGATGACGCAACAGCTGAAATCCTAATGTATCGTTCGTTATGAAAAATTTTTCGGAATGTACGAGAAATTACTTATAAGCTCTAGGTGAATTTTAGCCCATGACTTTAATTTTTATTATAGGACTTGTACTTGGAAGCTTCGCAAATGTTTTGACCTTAAGGCTTCTACAACGTCCTTTAAATCTTTGGCTACCTTCACATTGTCCGAAATGCAAACATCGTCTTAAGTGGTTTGAACTTGTACCAATCGTTTCATGGTGTCTTCTAAAAGGCCGATGTAAATACTGTAATTCAGGCATCTCTTGGGTTTACCCTGCACTTGAAGGTACAGTTGCAACATGCTTTGTAGCTTGTTTCAGTCTTGCAGATGATATCTTTAAAAATTGCTTGCTCTCACTATTAAGTTATCTTTTTATCTTAGTGATTGTAATGGACTTTAGAGAAAAGCTTATTTTGAATTCGCTTAACATAGCGATTGCCATGGGACTCTTTTGTTTACAAATATACGAACAGAAAAATATTGCTTACGTACTTGTTTCACCTTTAGTTGTCATATGCATAAGCGTCTTGCTTAAAATTTCATTTGAAAAATTTAGAAATCTTAAAGCATTAGGAGAAGGTGATATCAAGCTTATGGGGGCTTTATCTCTTGGATTAGAAGTATCACATCTGCCGTTATGGTTCACATTTTCTGGGGGATTGGGTCTTTTGACAGGTCTCATATGGCACAACATAAAGCAGGAAAAGAACTTTCCATTTGGACCAGCACTCATTGTTGCTTTTGTTATAACTTATCTAAACATAAAAACGTCTTTGAAATAGAAGGCTAATTTTTCTCTGTAGAAAATGTAGGGCTTTTTCCTTCACGCATAAGCTTTAAAAGACCTTCGAGCTGACCTCCATTTTTATTAATAATACCTGCATACTCAGAACGCTGGGTAATACTCATGCTCACACCATTTACGATAATATCATAAACTTTGAGTCCTTGTTTTGTTTGAAAAATTTTCCAATCAACTTTTAAGGGTGGAGCGCCTGTTTGCTTTTTAATAACGCTCATGACCATAATTCCTTGATCAGCGCTTTCGCGAACACTTTGAACTTCAAGGGTTTCATTTTGATAATCGTCAAATTGTGCAGCATAATTATCAACGATCGCATTTTCAAATAAGTCTAAATACTCTGTTTTTTGGTTGTTAGTAGCTCTCTTCCAATATCTTGCAAGCACAAATTTTCCTATCTCAGGAATATCAAAATAATCTTTCAAAACATGACGAAATTCATTTTTTCGCTCGGATAAAGGGGCTTTTTTATTAACAAGAATACGGATAATATTATTTCCTAAAGAGGTAATAAAATTTGTATAGATTTCATCTTGTGTCCTAGAGTTCGCGCTACTTTCATTTAAAAGCCCTATTAACACAAAGAGGATTTTTAATTTTGTATTTAACTTCAACATATTAAGTTCCTGAATCTATTTTTCTGATGGCCTTGGGGAATCCAAACCTACAACGGTATCTCCTTGTATCATGAACTCTCGATTCTGCCTATAAATACTTCTTAATGTGACATAAGGATCATGCGCGTTATTAACACGAGTCCATAAAGCCTTCACATTCGCACGTGCATCAACAGCACTTGTCCCTGTTCGCGTATAAATGAGATAAGAAGCATGTTTTCTGCGCGCCAAATAATTAAATGGATCAATAATAAAATCTATAATTTTTCCTGTAAAATCTCTTATATTTGAAGGACCTAAAATAGGAATCATTATATAAGCGCCTTCATCAACACCATATTTACCTAATGTTTGTCCAAAATCGCTTGTATGAGGTTGGAGATCAAAGAGTTCTGCAGCTGGATCAAAAAGACCACCTAACCCTAAAGTCGAATTAATTAAAAAACGTGCAAGTGAATCAATAGATTGCTCCCCCTCCGCTTGCAAAACATCATGGACAAAAATAAGAGGAATATTAAGATTACTAAGGAAACTATGAACTCTATCTTTAATTGGCTCAGGTAATCCTTCGTCATAGACTTCAGCTAAGGGATTAAGCAAATATTTATCAAAATCCTGGTTAAAAGCAAAAATACTTCGATTAAGGTCTTCTATAGGATCATTTACTGCACTTAAATCTTCGTATTCTTCTTCATATTTTCCATCTACATCACTCAAAGCAGAACTAAAGCCGTACCCAGGAGATTCATTTACAGAGAGTGCCAACAAGAAAAAACTATATATAAAATATTTATGTTTCATAAGATTATCAAAAGTTTACTTTTACTCGTTTTAATATACACATGAAGTTATCACCAAACTCTTAACAAGAGAATATTATTCTTTGCAATTTGATAATATTTTTAAGACTCTTATAATAATTTATTTTTTTGAAATGATCATTGGTTTTCTTAAGAAGAAACGATATAATTGTGCAGTTTTAAAAAAGTGAGCAAATACCTATGGTTCGTAAGTTTTTTATATCTTTTTTATTTTTCATTCTCATACCTTTATCTGCAAGTAATGTGGTTGGGAAACAACAAAAGAAAATTCTTACAAAACAAGAAGAAATCCCAGAACTTGTTGTTGGAAAAGAAACAGCGCCAATAACCATTATCGAATATTCCTCGTTAACATGTAGTCATTGTGCTGAGTTTCATATGAAAGCTTGGCCACAACTAAAAAAGAAATATATTGACACAGGTAAGGTAAAATTTATTTTTCGTCACTTTCCAACCGATGCTACCGCCTTAAAAGCAACAGCCATATTAATTCATGTGCCTTTGCCACGACAACCTCAAGCCCTTAATAAAGCTTTCGAAACTCAAGCTCAATGGCTTGAGACAAATAATCTTAAAGAATTTGGTCGTATTTGTGGGCTTCAAGAGAAATTTTGCGAATCTTTAGTTAGAAACCCAAAAGTCTTGGACGCCATTATTAAAAAAAGGGTCATTTATGAAAAAGCTTTACCGATTGATGGAACACCAACGTTTATTATCAACGGTAAAGTGTATGCAAAGTATTTAAAATTCTCTGATCTCGAAAAGATTCTTAATGGATCACGCTTACATGCAAAATAATGCCAATTTTAAATTCATCGCTCGAAAAACATTAGAATTGCTTTCTTCAAAGCTTGAGGAAATTTTAGAAGATACAGCGGAGATTGAAGAGACAGAAGATATCTTAAAAATCTTATTGGCTGACATGACTATTCTTTTGAACTTACATGCACCTAGCAACCAAATTTGGCTTTCTTCTCCATTAAGTGGTGCTCTTCATTTTTTTTGGGATGAAACACAAGCAAAATGGATTTCAACACGTTCTTCTTCTGAAGATCTTTTTTCTTGTTTAGAAAAGGATCTCTCTCATTTTTGCAAATTTCCAGTTCTCTTAAAATGAAGAAAAAAGATTTTCAAAGTCGTTCTTTCACCACTTATTCACCATTAAAAGAACTTATTTTCTATATTAAGCCTTATTCTTTTTCTTTCTTAAAAACTTTTTTTGCACTTTGTTGTACTGCATTTTCCATTCTTGCAATTGGACCAAGCCTTCGATTTTTAATAGATAATGGCTTACAAACTGGGAATTTAGAATTCCTTAATAAGGCCGTTTCAATATTGATTGTTCTCAGCTTGATTTTAGCTTTTTCTGCTTACATCAGACTTTCCAGCACTGCTTTACTTGCAGAACAAATTGTCACAGATTTAAGGAAGAATCTTTTTGCACATCTTTTAAAACTTGATGCAAGTTTTTTTGATAAAACACGTTTGGGTGATTTAATAGCAAGATTGAGTGACGACTGCACCCTTCTTAAAACCATTTTAAGTATGTCTGGAGCTATTGTTATTAGAGGATTTATCCAATTTTTGGGAGCTCTAATCTTTATGCTTTTCACAAGCCTAAAGCTAACTTTTTTTACATTCTTAATAATTCCTATTGCCTCTCTACCGATATGGTTATTAGGAAGACGTCTGAAGCAAAAAACTCTACAGAGTCAAAACTCACAAGGAAATTTAACGACTTTTGTAAACGAGCATCTCTCAAGCATCACAACAATTCAAGCTTTTACACAAGAAGAATTCTCTAAAGATCAATTTACGACCTTAAATAAAACCAGCCTACAAATAAATACCGAAAATTTAAAACTAAGAGCATGCTTAATATCTCTTGTTATTGGCGGTGTTCTTATCGCAATTAGTATTGTTTTAAATATTGGTGGCCATGCTGTTCTTGCAAAAAATCTTAGCTCAGGGAGTTTCCTCTCATTTTTATTTTATGCTCTTGTCGCTGCAGGATCTTTAAATGAAATTGCAGAGGTTTTAGGCGACTTTCAAAAAGCAGCAAGTGCAATGGGTCGTCTGCTTGAAATTTTAAAAACGCCTTCAAAAATTGATTTCACTTCCTCTATTATAATGCCTTCAGAACCCCTTCAAGGTTATATCTGCTTTAGAAATATTTCATTTTCTTACCCTACACGCCCACAAATAAAAGCTCTTAAGAACTTTTCAGGAGAAATTAAAAAAGGGGAGAAAATTGCTATTGTGGGTGCTTCTGGCGCAGGGAAAAGCACCCTGTTTAAGCTTTTAATGCGATTTTATGATTTAGAAATCGGCTCTATTCAGATTGATGGCTACGACATCACAAAGCTTAATCCTAAAATATTACGTCAAGCTTTTTCAGTGGTTTTCCAAGATACAACCATCTTTCATGATACAGTCTATCAGAATATTGCTTTTGCTCGTCCTGAGGCCACACGCCAAGAGATATTGAACGCTGCTCAAGCAGCTTATGTAGATGAGTTTGCTAGCCATCTTCCTCAAGGATTTGAAACGATTGTAGGCGATCAAGGGAAGCAACTATCTGGAGGACAACGCCAACGCATCGCGATTGCCCGTGCTCTTTTAAAAAATGCGCCTATTCTTCTATTAGATGAAGCCACAAATGCTTTAGATTCTCAAAGCGAATCTTTCGTTCAAAAAGCTATCGGGCATTTGGCTAAAGACCGCACAACAATCATAATTGCCCATCGTTTAACAACGATCAAAGAATGCGATCAAATTTTTGTCATGGATAAAGGGAAACTCATTGAACAAGGAACGCATCAAACCTTATTAAAAGCTGATGGGCTATATAAACGATTTTATAATGATTCTTGCCTCAGCGCTAAAAAAAATTCCTTTATCTCTGCCTAAGAGAAAGTATCATTTACATCCTTTCTGGAATCTTTATTCCTAAAAGAAATAAGACTTGCTCAAGATTTTGCAATGTAAGTTTTGCTAAAGCAAGCCATGAAGCCGCTTGTGTTACGTTTGGATTACTTAAAATAGGACATGTTTGATAAAAGGTACTAAATTTTTGCGCCAATGTGTAAGCGTATTCACATAAATGATGTGGCGCTCGCTCCTCATAGCTTATTTTTAAAATCCGAGATAATTGGACAACACTTAAAATAATATCTCTCTGTTTTTCAGTTTCGATCGTTATTGTACCAGGTATTAAGCCTTGCTCCTTCGCTTTTGCAAGAAGAGATTTAATTCTAACTGCTGTATACAATAAGTAAGGTCCTGTCTTTCCTTGAAAACTAACAAATTTATCTAGATCAAAGATATAATCTGACAGGCGCGGGATTGAAAGATCTGAGAACTTAATCGCTGCGACAGCAACAAGTTGTGCAATTTCTTGTTGCTCTTGAGAAGAAATATCTTTTCCCAACTCAGCCTCGTCAAGGCGTTCTTGAGCTTTTTTGATAGCTGCTTCTAGTAAATCCTGTAACTTCATAACGCCGCCTGAACGGGTTTTGAAAGGTTTACCATCAGTGCCATTAAGCGTCCCAAAGGCAATATGTTCTAGATGCGCATCTTGATTGATTTTTGTTCTCTGTGCTGCCCGAAATACTTGCTCGAAATGAAGGCTTTGCCGGTTATCCACAACATACAGAATGTACTTCGGATTGAATTCTTCAGAGCGTTGTGCAATCGTTGCGAGGTCTGTCATTCCATAAGTAATGCTGTTATCTGAAGTCACAAGAATGAGAGGCGGCATCGGTTTCTTGTCTTCTTCTTTAGCCACTTCAATAATGATCGCACCATCGCTCTCTTTTGCAATATTTTGTTGTTTGAACTTTTCAAGTAAAGGAGAAATAATGTCATTAACACTACTTTCTCCTAGCCAAAGATCAAAATTGATATCTAAAGGCTTAAATTGTCGTTTGATGTCCTCCACCGAAACTTGACGGAAATGTTGCCATAATGCACGGTAACCTGGATGACCAGACTGCAAGTCTGCGGTGGCTTTGCGCGCTATGTCACGCGCTTCCTCTTCTTTACAGCGTGTTGCTGCTTGAGGGTATAAGGTTTCTAATTGCTCAATCTTAACAGGACTTTTCTTAAAGAGGTCTTTATCAAAGTTATCTTTAAAATAAGGCCATTCAGGGTAAGCCAGTCTGAACTCTTCAATTAACATCCCTATGGGTAATCCCCAATCCCCCAAATGGATGTCACTTACGACTTCATCACCTAAAAATCGTGCTATACGCTGTAAAGATTCACCGATAATAGAAGACCTTAAATGACCCACATGCATAGCTTTAGCAATGTTAATGCCACCAAAATCTACTATTAGTTTTTGTTTCACATCGTTAAATGGAATGCCTAAACGTTTATCTTGGAAAATAAGATTTCCATATTCTGCTAAGCACGCATCATGAACAATAATATTGATAAATCCCGGAACACTAATTGAAATATCAGCAAAAGTTTCTAAAGAAGAAAGCCTTTGTTGAAGGTCTTGAGCCAAGGTTAAAGGAGAACAACCTTTTATTTTAGCGCCCTTAAAAGCCCCATTACATTGAAAATGATAACCTTCTTGACTTGAGGAAACAACACGCCCTAAAGACGTCTCTAGCCCAAGACTTTGAAAAGCTTCTTGAAGATGGTGCTCGATTTTATCGATTAATGGCTGGCTCATGGGATGTTTAACTTTCTCATTTTATCGCCCTCTTTATAGCGTCTTCTGCAAAAACACACTAGCGATTAAAAAAAATAAAATTTAGTTTTACTTGAATGCGTGTTTTTCTTATGTTAAGGCTTCTTTGTTCCTTTATAGGCCGGATTAGCTCAGCTGGTAGAGCAACTGATTTGTAATCAGTAGGTCGTTGGTTCGAATCCGACATCCGGCACCAGTAAAATCAAATACTTATTTAGGACTCTCTCAAATTGCATTTCCTTCAGGG
>Ga0209960_1003328_pt1 | contig 14130 bp, 14 predicted proteins | sample ThiBiot_500_plan_2_FD_183947 | JGI IMG/M metagenome (GOLD analysis project Ga0209960, IMG submission 183947) | Wastewater bioreactor microbial communities from Cape Town, South Africa - Thiocy_expt_500_plan (SPAdes) | ecosystem: Engineered > Bioreactor > Thiocyanate-remediating >... | reverse complement strand
GAAAGAAAAAGAAATGGGCAACTAAGATTTACGACAAAGGACTGGTAGATGGCACCTTAATAAAACAAAAGGATGAGCTTTAATGAGACACGTCTTTTTTTTGTGGAATAATAAAAATTACTAAAAAAGAGTAAACTGATCCAACCGCATTAACTTGCAGTAATTTCAATTCTGCGTAGAAAAGGGTTGAGGTGTGTGACATAGAATAAAAGAAATCAAAAATAATTGACATAAAAGGTAAAGAGGCATCGAAATTTCAAACAGAAATTCATGAATGCTTTGCCAAAAAAAAAAAAGCCCAGACCAGCGCACCAAATTTATTTTTCCAACCAATTTCATACAACAAACACAAATCCATGGCAACCATACTTAAAGAAGACAGATTGCAACGTGCACACTCGCCTGGCAAACCAAAGCAAAAAAAGCGAGCTCAAGTCAGATTAGCTTGCACTAATTGTAGAAAAGCTCATGGTAAAGACAACAATTGGTCCCTTCAATAGTGCAAATTTTTCGTTTTTGGAGCGGCGAAGATAAATAATTATTAATTAATAATCGAAATCATAAGAAATCTTAAATACGCAGCTAATTAAATTATACAGCATGCTGCGATGACGCTAGACCGTGCAAAAGATGCGTTAAAAACAATCTTGGTGCATCTTGTCTCGATCTTCCTCGACGACGAAGAACAGTAGGTTCTACAAAAAAGAGCGATGAACACGAGGATATTAGCACCAGTTCAAGTAGAAAATTGAAAAGACACTCTCATTCAGACGACGAAGCTGAAGGTAATTTTTGAAATTATTCCTTTATAATTTTTTTTTTTTTTTTGGATCATTCCAGAAGGGTAACATACACCCAAATTCTTCTTTTTGTTTTTGACGGTAGTAATACTAACCTCCCATGGGTGCCTGCCAGTTAATATTTTTTATTTCAAACAAATTTATTTTGTGGATTGGCCCTTTGGAATCCGTAAATTTCTTTAGTTTGGCAATTTTCAGATGCCTTACGTGCTTGATATTACAATTCTGTTGAATCTATCGAATACTCTGCAAAATCTTGCATAACCAGATGCGCTTTCCATTCTTGCCCTTTACAAATATTTATTTTAAAAATTCCGTCTACCTTTGCATTTGTCGTTAATTCGCGTCAGCTTCAAGTGAAGTTCCACTTATTGGGCTCACATTATCTCTCTCTGATACAATGAAACACAAAGCTAAATCTCGTATTTAGGAGATATAAGCTGGAATGACGATTCTGGTCAGATTCAACCTCAACCTACTAGTCAAGAGATGTATCCGACGAGTAAGTTGATTCGAAGCGGCGGAGAAACTGAAACCGGTGGAAATATTTTTTTTTTTTCGAAAGAACTGGTTCTGTTTCTTTGATTTTTTTCGTCATTATGTACAATTACTACATGTTATCGCGCAACATTGGTTAACATCTTTTTATTTTAGTGAGCACATCCGATTCACAACCAGTTTTAATTGATACGATGGTAGCCCCGACAAACAATATTCCTAGCATTGGAATGATGCCGATGGAGGATGAATCGCACTACGCGTCAAGATCCTATTCACCGTCATATTCAGTACCAGCTGAGTTTACCAACGGCAGCTACATCCAACCTCAACTCTCACAGCACAATCAGCAATTTCAACAAATCAATAGTCAGAGTCCCCAATGCTATTATCCTCAAGCAAATAATCCTTCTTGGAAAACCGAAGAGATGCAACAAAGTGGCTCGCAGCTGATCCGCGCTAGCTCAACTGATCTACCACAAGTCTACAACAATGGCAATTACTATAATCCGTCACCTCGATCTAATATATTCCCGCACCGCGTCCCTGTTTTTGAGAACTTTAAAAATTCGGGATATCCCACCGCCATATGGACTTTCAACACCCGTTTGTTGGTCGATTGCAACAAGGCATTTGAAGACTTGATAATGGACAACGTCAAATTGGATTCTAACTCCATCGTCAAATTTAAGGGCTTCTTGCATAGCGGCAAGTTCTCTTGCTTCGATTTGTTCCCAGCGTATTTCTTGCCGTACGCCAACGAGTGTTACACGAACTTGGTCAGCGAGATTGCTACACCTGACCAGTCCATCATTCCCGCTGAAAATGCGCACGAAATGGTGTTTAAACGACCGGACGGTGGCGAAATTTCAGTTATGGTGACTTGCACGCCCGTGTTTGGCATGAACAAGCAACACCCTGGTTGTCCGCAAGTGACACACTACATTATGCAAATAATTAGGTTGCAATCGATGCCAGCGCGACCTAAGGCTACGGCAATAAGAATCGAGCCCTACGAATCGCCTATACGAGACCTGTCTCCACAACAACAGCACGAGACTACACTCGATCAGTTCAATAATATGGCGCTGAACGAAAACACTGTGCAGTACGAGCCTGCAGGGGGTCAATATTACCCAGAGCAACTACCACCAACCCCAAATGACTATATCACGCAACAACACCTTACTCCGACTAATAATGGTTTATATTCTGCGTTTGAAGATCCAACTGAGGATTACTCCTCGTTTTTGGATACTCAAACACCCAACTCGCAATATTACGATAATAATCAATACTTCAAAACGTGATATTGCTGCTGAAATTTCTTAGTTTGTAAATTATGTACATTATAATGTAAATTGCGTATGTTTATTTTTCGCGCGCTTTTTTGTTCTTTTGTTCTGAATTTGTAACTAGCCGTTGCAAATTGTTTTGTTAAACAATAAATTTGTCTCCACACTTTATGCGATGTCGAAGAGCTTACCACAGATATTAATATTCAAACAAATATGACTTTACAAGCAAGATCTCAAAGCTTTCACTTACTCCACAACGAAAACATCTTGGATGCAGCTAAAAGACAACAAGATGCAAAAAAGGTTGCTAATGGAACTACTAGTAGAGCAGGAGTCCCCTTGGCTAATATTACCAACACGCACAATGCTCAGCAACAGGTAGATTTGAAAATAGCTTCTCTGGAGTATTAATTTTTAATATTTACATAGAAACCCGCTTTGAAACAACAAGTTGTTAATAAACCAAACCAAATTATTGGCCCCGCTCAACAACAGCTTCCAAAAATGACTTTTGTTACATCTCGTGTACCCCAAGCTCTCCCTCTTACTGTTAAATTACCAGATTTACCTCTCCCAAATATCGAGCAGCTCAGTATCTCGAATGGCAATACCTATGCTTCCGATTTCTCGCCAATGACAATTGATGATGCGCAGTATGATAGCGGTTCGGAATCAGACAGCTCCTCCGAGGATATTGTAGACATTGATTACTGGGATGTCGATGATCCTAGAGCAGTGTGTGAATACGTTGAAGAAATTTACGATTATCTCAGAAAGCGCGAGGTAATCTAGATTTAAAACGACTAGCCGTTTTATTATTTTGATTACTTATTTTCCATCTAACTTATTCTCTATTATTGTATTTCAATATTGGTTGAAGAATACTGTAATTTGAGATTGTTTTTGGGAGAATTGGACAATTTTTTTTAGTTACGATCGTTTGCAATTCCCTTCTAATTCTCTAAACTTTCAGCTGCAATTCCGGGTACAACCAAACTTCTTAAGTGCCCAAATCGACCTGAAAGAAAAAATGAGGTTGGTCCTGTTGGATTGGTTCATTGAAGTACACTTCAAGTACCAATTGCTTACCGAAACGCTCTTCATTGCTGTCGGCATCCTCGACCGATATCTTTCACTAAAACAAGTATCTAGAAACAATTTGCAACTCGTTGGCATGGTATGTAAACCTCTCCACTGGTGAATCTTGATGATCTGATCCTTTCAAAACCGAATCTAATCTCAATTTTAGGGTGCACTTTTTATTGCCGCAAAATATGAAGAGATGTACCCCCCTAGCTGCGAAGATTTTGTTTATATGAGCAACGGAACTTACACCAAGGAGGATCTGCTCGATATGGAGGGATTGATTCTCAACGCCTTGCAGTTCAATATCAGTATGCCTTTGCCAATCCATTTCTTGCGACGATATTACAAGGCTTCGGGCACTGAATTTAAAACTTACTGCCTTTGCCGTTACGTTCTCGAACTGTCCTTGTTCGACGTTCAGATGCACAAATTTACGCCTTCGCAAATCGCCGCCGCTGCGTTTTATTTGGCTCGTGTTATTACGAAAGAGGCCTTAGCATGGGTAAGTAATTGGAAAATCGAAATTAGTAATAAGCGTAGCGAAATATCCATTAGTAAACTGTTTACAAAATGGATACTAACGACCTGGTATATAGACTCCTACTTTAGCTCATCACACGCGATTGGATGAACACGAAGTCAAACCGATTGCTGTAGAGCTGCACGCTAGTGTCATCAAGTATCATAAGGCCCCCTTGACCGCGTTGAAGACCAAATTCTCGAGAAGTGAATATGAGCGAGTGGCAACTATGCCTGAGCTTCAATAAGGGCGTATGGATGATTGCAAATATCTGCGTTTTGGTCGGATTTACAACGAATCCAAAGTTTTCTTGAGCGCAAGACGGTTTTTTAAGAAAAACACTCGCGTTTTTATTTGTTAATATTATTTATCCTTTCTTTCATGCAGTTTGCGCAGAATAATCTATTCGTTGTTGTAGTTGGTTGGTACAAACTACACAATTTTAGATTAATATCTGCATTGTAAATAAACCCTTCTTCAATATTAATATAATTTACGTTTGTGATACATTACAAATTTAGTGTTAAGTTTGCGAGGCGTCATCAAATCGTTTTTGATCTATTTAGAAGGAGTGACGTGAATCCGCTATTTGACTGTAATGCGCATTTTTATTGTTAAAAAAAAATCTGCTTGGATTATTCGACTTTTGTTGTATTGTGGCTAACACTGTGCTGTGGACAAACAAAATTCATTATTTTGCTTTTTTCTTCTGCGTTGCAATGTCACGAACAGAGGAGCCAGTGATTTATAAAACTGAAGGGAAGGTCGCACATATCATATTGAATAGGCCTGATCATCTTAATGCATTTACTTTCGAAACTCCCTTCTTAATAAGAGATTTTGTTGAAAAAGCAAACGCAGATCCGAGTTTACACGTAAGAATAAGATTCACCTTATTATTACCAGTTAAATATAGACATTTTTTACGAGTAATTGATTATATTAGCCGATTAAGGCGTGATCTGAAAAAAAAAATCAATTAAATTTATTAGCACAGGTGATTGTACTATCTGGATCTGGTAAAGCGTTCTGCGCGGGATATGACTTGAAATTATTTGCGGAAACGAAGGTAAAGCAAACAAAATTTCCACCACGAGTCAGATCTGACACAGCATGATTTAGGGTCCTTCATCAGGCACACAAGATATGCCGTGGGACCCATTGGTCGATTATCAAATGATGGGGACATTTACGAAGTGTTTTACAAGTCTTTGGCACAGTTTAAAGCCCGTCATTTGTAAAATTCAAGGATTCGCTGTGGCAGGTCTGTATTCGCTCAATAATTTTAATTTAATTAATAGTGACGGCGTGTGATACCCTTCTAATAGGTGGATCTGATATTGCGCTATGCTGCGACGTAATCGTTATGCAAGATGATGCCAAAATAGGGTAAATGTCACAGGCGGAGAAAAAAATTTTCAAATAAAGCTATTACCATACATTGCTATATTTTGAATAATGAATGTTCGGATAGGTATCCACCAGCGCGAGTGTGGGGATGTCCGACGACTGGGATGTGGGTTTTCAAACTCGGTGCTGAACGCGCAAAAAGAATGCTCTTGACTGGGGATTTGATCGATGGAAAAACTGCACTGCAAATGGGACTCGTGTCGTATGCCGTGCCTGCAAGTATGTGCAAAAATCAAATAATTTTGTTGACATGTGTCACTTTTACGATGATCCGCCTCGTAAATACATTTGAATAATTAAATAGACTCTAATAGAGTATTAAAACTGATTTTTACTTCGTAATTAGGCGAACTTGATCAAACGGTGCAAAACTTAGCCGAACGAATGGCCAGCGTACCGAAGAACCAGTTAATGATGCAAAAGTTAATGATCAACTCAGCCTATGAAAATATGGGATTGTCGACTACTCAAGTACGTTGCCCAATCATTTTTCATAAAAGGAAAGTCCTGACGTTTTCTCCTCGAAGACTTTAGCAATTCTTTTTGACGGTATCGCGCGTCATAGTCCTGAAGGGGTCGCGTTTAAAAAACAAAGCGAGGAAAAAGGATATAAGCGCGCTATATATGATCGTGATAATAATTCTGGATCTGCTGTGGACGATGAAAAATATCCTAATGGATCTCGCGAGGTTGCGGATGTCGTTGCGAAACTACTAGCCAGTCACATTAGAGAATCGAAACTATAGAAAATAAACGCTGCTTAATTAATGCATCAACGCATCTATCAAACTACGGAATTTTTATTTCGGTAACCACCGTAATTCTTAATTTGGTAGTAATGGTAATTATATATTGCATAATATAAATAGCATAGCGAGAGTAAAATACAACGAGGGCAAACCAAGGTGGATCTGATTGGATGCGGACACCGTTGACGAAGGCGCGCGAGGCAATGAATACGGTTGATTTTGATGAGGAGAATTGGGAATACCATCTTCAAAGCGTGGGAGAATCGCCCATTTTGGGTTCGACGTCAACGCAGTCGCATTCAACAAGCGATCCTTCATGAATGTCCAACCTTGGTCTCCGTTAGGCAAAGTCGCGACCATTGACACCGCTGCCATTGCTATGAATGGGTACCCATGAGTTGCATCGTTCGTTGGAAATGTTGACTCTGCTTGCCAAACGGCGTCGTAGCCGGTCTTCAAGTCTGAAAATGTCGGAAAATACTTGTTATCGACCACTCGCGTGGTAGGAACACGACCGTTGCCAAGGATATAAGGATTGAAACCAGGATCTGTCAGGGCTCCAACGTAGAATTGACCCATGTAGTTCACTAATAACGTGCAATTAAAGCCCAATTCTTTTGCACGTCCCATTGAAATCATCAAAAAGTTTTGTTCGAAGAGTGAGATCGCTGCGGAAGTTACCGCCGTGTCAATGCCGTAGCCGACTTGAGCAAAGACCGAACTGCCAGGGCTCCACTGATTGAGTGGGGGCAATGTGTTGTCAACGCTGCCGAGATTAGCACCAGGTTTGAACCGAAGAGAATTGCCCCAGTTCCAGACAGGCGTGCCATAATACGGCGAGTTGGTGAAATTTCGCGCTCCATCCTCGATGGCAATGGCGTCTTCTACCATTGTAGTAAAGTACTGCTTCTCTGGCACGTCATCAGGGCTAACATACACAGTATTGACGGTTGTTCTGAGCGACCAAGCCTGACCTCGAATTTGACCAGAGAGACCACCTTCAGCACCGGTAGGTCCACGGCCGTAAGGGTACACATAAGCAGCACCATTCGGATCAGATACAGCCCACGATGCCCAGAACCAGAGCTCTTCAAGGTACCAAAAGTCACCTGTCAGTGCATAGATTGGTGACCAGGTGTCGGGGGAGTGCGCCAGATCCGGTACCCAAGCAGAAGCTGTACTACCAACTTGGATGACTTTATCTTGCGCATTCGTATAACTATAATTGAGATTTGCCGATGTGAATGTTGGTCTGGTCGTGACAGCAAGCACGTGTCCTAGCGCAGTGCCATTGGTAGTGTCGCTTCGCAACAGTCGTTTGTCTGCGCTACCTTCACGGAAGTGGACGCCCCAAGCAGCAGCGAGGTCAGCGGACACGAAGGCTTGGTCACGAAGTCTCCAATCACCCGTGAACAACCATGCCACAGGCCAGTCGGGGTAAGGACCAATGTCGGGGCGACCTAGGAAAAATTATGATTAATGCTCTACAAATGAAATTTCAAAGGTGATAATAATTGTCAGACTAAAATTTCGGGGATAAAATTGTCGGGGAATAGAATTGTCGGGGATAACTTTTAATTGCTTACCTCCAGCAGTACCCTGTGCTTTTGTCCAAAGGCCAGCGTTATACAAATCTTTGGCAGCACCGCTCCAAGTACTGTATTGGCTCGCAATGGTGGTTTCTGGAATGACTTTTGAGGTGTCGAAATTGAAGACAAACCGCGTCTTGACGAGGTACTCCAAGTTGTGGTAAATATTCAAAGTTGAACGGACGGTGCCACCAAGCCAAGCTTGCTTCGTCCATCGGGATCCACCATTCATAGTCAACGGAGTGTTCGCACTGGGCAGCGAGTAAGTCACTTGAGGTGAAGTAGATCCGACCTTCAAAACCAGGTTTGACACGTTCATATTTTGAAGGGCTTCAGTATTGGCCAGCTCGCCAATGAAACGAATGTTAACCATTTTTAGTGACGGCCAGAATGTTGCATGAAAAATTGGACGAAAACTGTTGTACGAGTCGAATCCAATGTCGTATTTGCGCGCCAAACTGTGATCTGCCAAAATAATTGTCGTCGCAATTTCTCCGCCAGCCCAAACAGTATAATCTCCATTCTGCAGCATAGCGCGCGCCACTGCGGTAACTTTTACAGACGTTGCTGAAGTGAGTTCCATCTCCGCATTAAAGTCGAATTGGGCGCCCAGCATGTCCGCCTTTTGAATGGGGGAATCTTGACCTGTTTCTTGGCTCGAAAAAGTCAATGTTACCGTTCCATTTGCAGCAATTGAAGGTATTATAATGCTGATGATAGCATGTTTAACACTTCCATCAGGATATCGCTGCTTTACGTTGGCTTGGGTAGTAACTGCAGACCCGTCGATAAGCACCAACGGATACGGCTTAATCTCCCCAGGCAAGAAGGGGGATGCAAATTGAAAAGGGTAGTTGGCGACAGCAATTCCTTCAGTCTCGCGGATAATAATAAAATTATCGTTGGCAAATGCGACGTTAACCAACAGCAGAGCTAGCAAGCTGAGAAATATTACTTTGGGCGTTCTGCTGGAATTGCACATCTGAACGGTTCGAAATTAGCTAAAATACAGCAAGGAAATATGTACCTTGATTAACTTCTAGTGGATAAGCGATGAAAAAAATATATGAATCAACGTTGTCCCTCCAATGAGATATCGTGTTCACCAAAAGGATCGTGCAGTGAATAATTTTGGATACACTAGGAAAACAAATTGAATCTCTACGGTGCCTGGCAGTTGTGTTACCGCAGTAAAAGCAATTCAATTGAATGGGCACACAGGTGTTATGTCGGGCCATTTGTTTATGCAATTGAAATTTCTACAGCGGACTTTCGGCAAAGAAAATCTTTTCTTTATCGAAAGGGCGCAACTGATTTAATTTTTTGAAAAGTTGAGAGTTGATTCAGTTCTAGAATTCGTAGTTACTGACCAACAAATCGCTAAAATAATGATATTTAACTCAATTCTCTTGCCAACCGGTACACAAAGTTTTTGTACTGCACCCCTACTAATCTAGAACAGTAATCAAACACTTTGAGCTATCATGCATAAGTTATCGTGCGAGTGCTATGGATTAATTGTAAGAAAGCGTTTTCAGCGCACGTAAATTCAAATGTACTTAAAAGGGTATAGTGTTGATATTTCCAAACAGAACGTATCAAAAAGAAGTATTTGAAAAATGGTAAAATAAGATTGAAGCTGTATTTATTTCGCTGTTAGAAGGAAATAAATAATGGATCTTGCGGTCTTGCTGAATTATATAATAACAGTAACCTGTTTATGGAAATAGAGATTAAGGAGAACCCTTGAAATTGGTAAATTTTTAGCCTTTATTTCGTTGCACTTAAATTTTTCGAACGACTTGTCATTACGTGTTCTTTCTCAAGATCGAAGTTCGCCTATCATCCAATCACAACGAATTTAAACATGAAGGCTGCCTCATTATTATTTTATCTGTTGTTAGTGATAGTATTGTAAGCTGTTATTACTGGCAAACTGATCTGATCTCATTAATTCAGCGTAACTGCTCAAGATTTGAATCAAAAAATAATGATCCGTCAGGCAGAGTTATTTCAAGAGTTTCAAAATAATATGAACGCCTCGGTAAACAGTGCAAAAGGTTTTTTTTTTTTAATAATAAGTGTTAACAAATTTTAAAAGGCCGCTGCAAGCCTCTTCACAGAAGATGGCATAATTAATATCCCCGTTGGTACTATGACGAAGGGTAGATCCCAAATTGAAGCCAACTGGACTCAATTTTTCAAAGGCGCGTGTAAGATCTTTATCCGAGCTTTATTAATGTTTAAAATTAGGCCTGCTAATGTTAGACGTGCATGTTACGACTGATATTATTGCCGCTGGAAATACAGTTGCGTATGGCAAAATCTTCAAGGGAGTTACAAAAGAGAAGCAGTGCCCATTGAATTACTACATCATAAATTGGCTCGCGTTCAATGAAAATTATCAAATTACCGAATTTACTGCTGTATTTAACTTGACTCAAGTCATTGAGCAACGAAACTGTTAACAAGTACATATTTAATTAAAAATATATTCTAGTCAAGAAAGTCTATTTAAAATAACAAAAAAAATCAACACAGCTGCAATAATAATCGTTGAAAACTTTTTTGAAGCAGATCCACAGTAAATTTCCAAGGGTCGCTTGATTGGCATGATTTCGCTCCCACCTTTTCATAAAACAATTATAATACAAACAAAGTACCACACCTACTGTATGAAATGACTACCACTTGGTATTGTGAAAACGATCCTGTGGAAAGAGTACTGGTATGCCATTGCTTCTGCGGAAGATTTTTTAAAAAGACATGCAATTTAATGCCTCCATACATTTTTCTGATATATTGGTACCTGTTGCAAATGAGATTATGACCTTTTTAGCTGTCTATAATTAGTTCTATATTTATTGTTTTTTCCATAATTTTTTCAAATTTTATTTCCAAACTGTCTTACACGTCTTAAATCAAGCAACACTTGCGAGCTACTTATTATTCTAATAGTACCACGATCCCGCATCTGGATTATTGTCTCCTGGAATTTTCGATGTGGAAAATGTAAGAGAAGATGGGCTGGCACTCGTCAAAACATTAACCCAAAAAGGTTTAGAGATTAAAGTTCAGTCATTGTCTCAGTTCTTAGTACGTATATCACTATCTATGATACGTTTGGTCTTCAGATACCAATACGGATCTGGATCGTGTTGGAACCTATCTCATTCGTTTATATTAGGATACTATTGAATTAACTGAGCTCAAAGAGATGGCACATGATTTTATTAATGTTCAAGTCATCAACGACAGCAAACAGACTTTAGTTTTGAACGCGCAAATGATGGACGATCTAAAAGACAAAACTATCGAACGATTAATGGATATTAAGACAGTTATCCTTAATAAAGTTACTTACAAATGCAAAATGGATCCGGTTGCCAATCAGTTAGTCGCTACTGGTTACGAAGTGTAAGACTTTGGTACATTTTATTTCGATTTCCTAATTTAGTAATTTTCCGTCAGCGAGCCTATACTCGATTTATTTGGAACCGGATTTATAATTACCCCTGCTGGCGTCATGTTGCTCGACAATGGTTCGCATGAGATGAAGCTCTTAGAATTCATATTCACAAAACTTAATTACCCGGTAAATTTCCTCTCCCAAAAAGGGATAAGAAATCTCGACAATAACGTAGCGGTTATTTTTAGATCATATTCCGCCCGTCAGAACCGCTTCAGATCAGCCAAGCAGATTGCATTCCTGCCGGTCAATCGTTGTACTTTATTGGCGTATGTACATTGCACGACACTCCAAATATAGATTGATATATTTTTAGAGCGGCGAAGTGACCACAGAGGAATGTATTCGCGACATCATCAAACAGTTCAGTCCGCGTATTGCCAAGCCGGATAGGAAGAATTTGTTCGGCACAACTCGCGTCGCACACGTTCGCGACATTTTTGACCGCGACGAAACGCGCGCTCATCTTGTAAGTCCCGCGACATCCGCTGCATTTTTTTATTTTTTTTTGACTTGTTAGGACTTTGACTCGTAACTATTATTTAAAGAATATTTTATTAAAAGTAATATATCGATTGCATTTTAACCATTATTCATGGCACTAGTCTATACTTTTCTTATGAAAAAGAGGTTCGAGAGTAAACTAATAAAGAAATTTCATTTCAGACGGATGTGCTGGCTTTAGTGGATGAGAAAACAATGTTAATGGCGGACACCATCCACGGTCGCGATAACTTGCGCCGTCGATTAGTGAACGAATATGTATTCGCTAATGGTGAGTTCAAGGTGTCCAAGATGGACGTCGAGTTGTCGGACTATCTCGAGAACGAAGGATTTAACGTCGTCGTGGTGCCTGAAAGGCTGTTCGGCGGTCAATCTATTTTCAACCTCGCTGATAAAGGTACTAAAGGACATGACATTCTTGACACGTGTCATAAAAGTAACGATTGAATCTTTGGCCTTATTAGGATTGATTTTGGGTAGCAAGTCCCTTCACGAAGAACTCGGTGTCACGCATGTGAAAAAGCCAATATATTCCATGAACATTTATTTCAACTTTGCCGCTTCGTTGAATCAAACATTCATGGTACGTGTCAAAAGTGTCAAAAGCGTCATTCACGGTAATGACGGCACATCCAATGTTGTTTGACACGTGTCATTTTTTTAAAACTGGAGGCGCAAAAGTCTTTTTCACTAGACATTTATTTTTGACACCTCGAGCCTGTCAAAGTGTCATTATACCTAACCCGATGATTTTAGGTTCTGCGCAAATGGAGCGGTCAAAATCACGTGACAGCGGCAGCGGCAGTGACACACGCGCCAATCGTAAAGTATTGGCATCAGAACGGTGACATAATGGACAAGACTCAGACGTCAAACACAATTCTCATTGTTGCACCAATCGGCTTCTGTTCGAACTTACAGACACTGCAAGACAATTATTTCATGAAAGCCTCGGCTCGTTCGTTCAAAGATGTCGAACAAATGGCCCTGCTCGAATTTTCAGCATTCCATCGCACGTTGCGAGGTGAAGGCGTGAACGTAGTTTTAGCGAGCAACGAACGATTCTATAACGCCCCCGACTCGTGCTTCCCCAACAACTGGTTCTCGTCGCACGCACCTGCCGAGACCGGCGGACGTAAGTCTATTTTTAGACTGCGGTTCGGTAAAAGTATTGTCTAATTTTACCGCTCAGAATCAACACTCGTGTTGTATCCTATGAAGGCCGAAGCTAGGCGAGCCGAACGTCGCGAACAGTAAGATTAAATTATATTAAGAAATCAATTTTAAGAACTCTTTTCCAAATATAGTATTGTATCCATGTTATTGACCATGCACGGGAAATTCTTATCGTTCACTCACTACGAACACGTGCCATTTGGCATGTACTTGGAAGGCACGGGCGCGTTAGTCATCGATCGTATTCATAAAGTCGCATATTGTGCGCTGTCACAACGTGCTAATTACAAAGTCGCGGAGAATTGGGCTCAATGGTACGGTAGTTAGACTTAAAATGAAATTTACATGAAATTTCGCAGCTTGGGGTACTCTCTCGTGGCGTTCAAAGCACGTGACGATCAGAAGAGACCAATCTACCACACAAATGTGTTAATGGCTGTGGGCACATCCGTGGCAGTGTGCAACTTTGACGCGATTTACGATCCCAGTGAAGCTGCTATGGTCCGCGAAAGTCTCGAAAAGGTAAAAATCATATTACACTATCCTTTCTGTATATTTGATTAAAATTACTTTCGTCAAAATATTTTTTCTCGTACAATTTTGATAGCGATTGAAAGTTTCAATTTTCGGTTGACAGCAAATTAAAACGCTAATTATTATTCCCTATGATATATTGATAATATGCAAAATAGCACCATAAAGTAATCTCGATCACGCACGAACAAATGGCGAATTTCTGCGGCAATGTATTAGAAGTCAAGGGCAATGACAGGAAGTTGTTGGTCATGTCTGGCTCTGCGTACAATGCTTTCACCGATGAGCAGAAGAAAATGATGCTCGAGCACGTGGATAAACTCATTCACTGCGATATTCCGACCATTGAAGAAATTGGTGGCGGAAGTATCCGTTGCATGATGGCCGAGTTGTTTTAAGTCTTTTGTTTTTTAATTTGTAAATCTTTGCGAGTATATATATATACCCTATTAAATTAGTGCAATTAATATATGCCTATTGTTGGGTCCTCAATTATA
>Ga0209960_1003327_pt1 | contig 14140 bp, 14 predicted proteins | sample ThiBiot_500_plan_2_FD_183947 | JGI IMG/M metagenome (GOLD analysis project Ga0209960, IMG submission 183947) | Wastewater bioreactor microbial communities from Cape Town, South Africa - Thiocy_expt_500_plan (SPAdes) | ecosystem: Engineered > Bioreactor > Thiocyanate-remediating >... | reverse complement strand
CATATTAATAAAACTAAAAAAACAAAGTTTAAATTTTCAAAGAATTAGTTCGATTACTCCAATTTGATTCAATTAATTCAGCAATAGATTCATAATGAGGACGATAAGCAACATCATCCCATTCCATATTTAAGATTCCAAAAGTTTCTTCATCTCCAAATTCTCTTCCATCTCCTCGAGACATTGTTCCATCAAGTGGCCAATAGGCAAAATCAAGATCATTTTCCTTAAGATATCGATGTAAACAAGTCCAATAATAATTTAAACCTTCTTTAGTATGGGATGTTCCAATCTCTCCAACCCAAATGGGAGCAGTATAATCACGACCTTCTTCCAAAATATATCCCCATTTTTCATTTAATTTTGTTTTATACTTGTTATAAGTTTCTTCAGTTTCTTTATCAAAATCTATCTCTCCATGAAACCAAGAGTAATCATGAACTTGATAAACTAACTTATTTGAAACATTTAATTCAATAGGAACGAATCTTACTCCATCTAATTCTTGTCCATAATTAATTCCTTGAATAAAGATAAGCCAATGAGGATTCTCTTCCAAAATCATATTTGCAACTTTTGTTGCAGCAAGATGCCAATCATCTGCGACGTTAGTTGATCCCCATTTTGGAGAGACAATTTTCCCTTTAACATAAGTGAGTCTTAATTCATTTCTTAAATCTGCTCCAATAACATAAGGTATATCTGAGTATCTTTTTGCCATTCTTTCCCAAGCTTTGAAGTATTCAGTTTCAGGGAATGTATCTGTATACCAAAGTCCATTTCCATCATCAGCACTACAACACCAATTTGCATCACTTACATGATTATCAATTATTATCATAATTTCACGATCAGCTAATTCTGAGATAACCTACAGAAAGCAAAATAAATAATAAGTCAACAAACAAAATAAATAATAAATAAGAATAAATAAAAAAAAGTTCAAAATGAAATTCAAAATGAAAAGAATAAAAAAATTACAAGGTCATAAAGAGCAAGTGCACGAGTACCATTAAGTTCAGGCATTGCTTCAAGTGCTGCTCCTCCAACTTTTGGATTCATTAAATGCATTTCAATTGACCATTGTAAACGAACACAATTAAATCCTAAATCTTTAATCTGTGAAGCAATCTCTCCAATTGTTCTTACATGAAGTCCACCAACTACATAATCTTTCATATGAGCTCCAGTCCAATTTATACAAGCGAGTTTCACTCTAGCAGAATCTGCTCCTACAATCCATCTTGAAGAAGTTGAAAGTGGTACTATTTATTTCAATTATTTTATTTATTTTTCTTTAAGGAATAGAAAAATAAAGAAAGAAATAAGAAAAATTACATTCAACTGCAAGAATTGAAGAAACATAAACTACTAACAATAATAATACAAGGAAATAATGTCTCATTGAGCACACTCTTTTATTTCCTAAAACCTTTTAAAAAAAAACAAAAATTTGGTTTCAGTCAAACTTTTCACATTAAAACATTAATTCAAACAAAAAAAGAAATTATCCTCAAAAGCACATTAAAAGAGAATCATTTGAATTTTCTTTTTCTTTCAATCCTTTATACGATGAAAAATATTTCTTTTAATATTTAATGTATTATTGTTATAATGTTGAACAAGAAGCAGCAAAAGCAAAAAAAAAAAAAAAAAAATTTTTCTCCTGGTTTCAATTAATTTGAGAATTTTTCAATTTTTTTTTTTTCCTCCTTCTTGGTCCCTGCTTTCCAATAAGTTACTTTCGTAATTACATAAAACTAAATAATTATGAAACAATATGATAAGATAATTACAATAAATTGAACATTTATTCATCAAATTGATGTTTCATAATAATAAGAGTTTCAATCATTCTATTAATTGTCAAATATTAACTTTTTTTTTAAAAAAAAGGAGTCACAGTCTCATTTTGAAAGCCCAGCTTCAATTAAGTACTTGGCATTAATAGAAAGAAGATTAGGATTCATTCTTTCATGATATTATAATAGAAATCAATATTTTTGGACATTTTGAAGAAGGATGTCTTCTGAAGTTGTATTAATAGTTGAAGCAAGTTTTGAAGGAAGATATGATAAAGTTAAAGAATTGGTAAAGGGAAATGCTCGAATTAATAAGAGAGATATTGATGGATGGAACGCATTTCATGCAAGTTGTGCAAATAATTCTGTTGATATTGTTCGTTTGTTATTAAAGGATGCATTGATAGAAATAAATGCAACAATTGGAGGTTCAACAGGGTTCTATTTGGCTTGCCATGGAGGATGTAAAGAAGTTGTTGAATTGTTATTACAAGATGAAAGAGTTGATATTAATTTACCATCAGAGGATGGTTGGACACCAATTCTACACGCTTGTTGGAATGGACATGTAGATATTGTGAAATTAATGATTGCAAGTGGAAGAGTAATTAATTTACAAGCAAGAACAAAAAGATCTGGACGCACAATTTATGATAAAGCAACTGAAAAGAATCAATTTGAATGTATTAATTTGTTTAGAGCATATGAAAGGAAAGATGCACAGACTATACAGGAGTTAAGACAAAGTTTAGGAATGGAAAGTATGACTTTTTATTTCAATTTTTTTTTTTTTTTTTTTTCATTTTTCATTTTTCATTGATTTAAAATTGGATTGATTTAAATAGGAGAATTCACTGAAAAGGAATTAATAGTCCAATTACAAGAACAAGTTTATTTAGGAAATTTTGAAAAATTAAATTATTCAAATTTGCCACCAATCTTTGAAAAACAAGCAATATTCTTTATAGCATGTCTTATTGGAGAAGTTTCAATCATTCAACAATTTTTAAGAGATCCTCAATTTGATATCAACTTTCGGATGCAAAATGGAGAAACACCATTTATCTATTGTTGTTTACAAGAAAAAAGAGATATCATTCAAATGCTCCTTGAAACTGGAAATGTAAATATTAGAATGAGAGTTAAAGGAAAGAGAGTTACAGAAATTGTTAGTAATGATCTCCTTCCATTGATAAAGAAGTATGATACAGGTTAAACTTTTTAATCTTACTTTTTTTGGAAAAAGAAGGAAAAAAAAAATGTTGTTAATATCATCATCATTAGAAACCAATAGATGGAAGTATCTTCAATATTGTTTTCAATTTGAGGAAATAATTATAAAAAATGAAAGGATTTCTTTCGATCATCTCAAAGAATTTTGTGCAATGATGAAAAAAACAAGGATTCTCAAAAAACTAGTGTATCAACATTTTTTTTTCTAAATTCTTTTATTTTTTTATTTCTTTATTTATTTATTTATTTATTTATTTATTTTATTTTCATACAACAAGTGATAATTTTTTCTAATTTTTTTTTCCAAATAGAATGAAAAATTGTGATTTAACTCCTGAAGGAACCTTAATGATAATTCAAACTTTATTATGGAATCTCAATCACTACAATGCTTCCTTAAAAGAAATTGAGTACTTTCTTTCCTTCTTTTTTTAATATTCAATTAAAAAAATAAAAAATAATAGTATTGATGAAATTCAATTGAAGTCGTATGAAGGACTCGAAAAAGTTCCAATTGAAATTAAGGAACAAGGAACAAAAGCTATTATTCAATATATTCTTGACCTTTTTGGTGATTCAAAATCACTTTACAGATCAAAGTTAATGATAGTTGGTTATGAAAATGTAGGAAAAACAACATTAGTAGATTGTTTTTTCCCCTTCACTGGATATATGAAATCTCAAGGAGCATTTGTCAAAACTTTATATTGGTTTAAATTAGAAGGATTAAATTTAATGAAGTTTCGGAGTCCAAATGATAAACAATTTCATAGAATGTATTATTTAGAACCCAAAAAATGGGAAGTTAATACTATTGGTGATGTTGGAATTTGTTTAACTCCAAAAGAAAGGAATGAAAGAAAGGTTGAACTTTATTGTGAAGATCAACAAAGTCGAGATAAATGGTTTAAACGATTTCAAAAAGTGCTAGTTAATTCGGCAACACACGGAATCCAAATAGATAAACAATTTATTGATAATCCATCAAATCCAGCATTTTCTTATCTTGAAGACAACAATGATGAAAAACTTGAAATTTCAGTTTGGGATTTTGCAGGTCAACATGATTATTATCATAGTCATCATTACTTTCTCTCAACTAGAACTTTATTTTTAGTTGTCTACAATTTATCTCAAGATGAAGAAGGTTTAAATGGTTTAAATTTTTGGCTCAGATCACTCTCAGCTCGTCTCCCATTATCGTCACCCCAAAATGGAAAAGATTTTTCAGTAATTATTGTAGGAACTAGTTATGATCATCCAAATGTTCTTAAGGATGAAAAATCCAAACTATTAAGACAAGAAAAAGTTTCTCAAATTGCAAGTAATTATGGAATTAATTCTGTTGATTATTTTGAAGTAAGTTGCTTAACACTCGAAAATATAAACTTATTAAGACAAAAGGCCTTTTCAACCATCCAATCACATTCATATATTGGTGAGAAAGTACCTTTAACTTATCTTGCAATCGAAAATGTTATTGAGGAACTCAAAGAAGAATACAAAACTGTTCCTATTATTGAACTTGAGACTCTAATCCAGCGTTGTCGATCAACTTCTACTTTTGATTTTAAAGGAGACTTTATTAAAAGAGTTTTAAGATTACTTAATGAATGGGGAAAATGTACTTACTTTGATAAACCAGAAGAATTATCAAATATTTTAGTATTGAGATCTGAATTTCTTACTAAAGATGTTTTAGCACAATTATTTAATCCAAACTTACATCGTTATAGAAATCAAGGAATTCTTGTTCATCAAGATTTAAAACAAATTTGGAAAGACTTTGTTCTCATCTCCCCAATTTTAATTTCATTAATGGAAAAATTTGAAGTTTCATTTCCTCTTGAAGAGGATGAGGAAGGAAATAATGAGATTAATCAACAACAAGAATCAGTAAAAGAGAAAGGATTTTGGGAAAAGAAGAGTGTAATTCCTTCTTTACTTCCAGAAGAAGTTCATCCATCTTTAACTCAACATTGGCCTCCAATTATTTTTGATCGACTCCAAGTTGAAAGAATTATACTTTTCAATATTATTCCTAAAGAAATGATTGGAAGGTTATTAACAAGACTTTATCAATCGATTTATCATAATTTAGTTTGGAGACATGGAGTTGTAATCTTTAAAAAGAATTCACTTGCTTTAATTCAAGTTGATTTACAAAAAAATTTAATCACTTTAAAAGTAAGAGGAGAAAATATTCTAAAATGTAGAGAGTTAATGGATCGTGTTATTGAATACATTGAAATTGCAACAGAAAATTATGAAAATGTTCAATGGAATCAAATGGTTGTTTCTTCATATGATCAAGATACTTTTATTTCACTTGAAGATTGTCGTCAAGAAGTTACCAAAGTTAGAGAAGAAAGAAATTTAGTTTGTCCAAAAACAAAGAAACAATTAGATGTTGAATTACTTTTATTTAGTACTGGTATTGAAATCTTAAGTGCAGAGAGTGAAAGTAATTAATTTTTTTATTTATTTTTATTTTTTATTTATTTTATTTTTTTAAAAAAGCAACCAATTAACTTCAAACCAATTTTTTAAATTTAAATTTAAATTTAGAAAATGATGAAAATAGTTGGTGGATGCAACATATTAATGAGTTCAATTTGGAACATTGTCATGGAGTTCAACCATCAAGTCATCCTTTTTCAAGAATTTTAATCCTTGATAATGAAAAAATTTATCATTCAATTCTTTTTGAAAAATTTAAACCATTATATCAATTTTTTGGAGGAAATGTTCAAGATATTAAAAAGCTCTTCTATATTCAGAATTCACATCTATTAACTTTATTTGAAACAGAGAGAAAAGAACAAATACAACTTCAACTTCCTTCGAATGAAGATTGGAAAACTCGAAGTGAACCAGAAAAAAGAAAAACAATTTTGGATCAATTAGAATCAATTCTTTCAAATTTTCAAGATGGATGGAATGGACCTGGAAAAGTAATTTTTTTTTTTTTATTTTCATTGATTTTTATTTTATTTTATTTTGCATTTATTATTTCTTTATCGCTCTTTATCCTTCATTAATCCGCAACTTATTGAAATATCAAAATAGCCTAAAGTAATTCCAGTTATTCATGGAACAACTGAAGACTCTGCTTGGAAAATTTGTAGTGGAGGATTTGGTGTTAGAGCTGAAAGAGATGAAGGATATTTTGGTAAAGGTAAGAATTCAATTCATTTTTTTTTTCTTTGTTTTCCCAATTTTTTTGAATAATAATAATAAAACTTAGGAATTTACTTTACAAGTTCTGAAGAATATGCTCGATTTTACTCAAGATCATCAACACATAAAGTCTTGATTATTTCTTGTGCTTTAGTTGGAAATTCTTTTCCTGTAATTGAAAAACCTGTAAAACAACTTTCAACTGAAACATTACAACTTTTAAACTCTCGAATTTCTGATGCTGAAGTCCTTGCTAAACAAGAAGTTCAACAATCATACTATGGAAAACCTTGTCAAAAGGGCTACAACTCTCATTATGTTCTTGGTTAGAGTTTTTTCCTTTTTTTTAAAAAAAAATTTTTTCTTTTCTTTTTACCTTTCATCTTTTTTTTTTTTTTGAAATAAAAAACAATAGTTAACAGAAAAAACTATTTGCCTTTTGAGGGTAAAATCTCTCTTTCAGAAGCAGTTGATGAAGTTGTAGTCTTTGAAAAATCTCAAACTCTTCCATTATTTGTTGTTTATACTATGTAATTTTAAATGAAATTTTGATAAAATAGATTTATTTATTTATCTATTTATTTATTTATATCTAAACTTTGCAAGATTTTTTTTTTTTTTTTGATTTTCAATGAGAAATGGAAATAATTTACAAGCTTGGGATTTTCAAAAAATTAAAACAAAGTGAGGAATGAAAATCAAAACTAATAAACAAGTTAATGGTACCAATACAAGTGATAGTTAAATACAGCAAGGTTCATCTCTAGGTGGTTCTACAGGTTTCTATTGAAATTAAATGTGGTCATTTAAATTATTTTATGAAAATAATAAATAAATAAATAAAGATAAAGATGAAAATAAAAATAAAAATAAAATGAAAAATAAATGAAAAGAAAATCAACCGTCACATCAATAGTTTTCTTGATTTGAGGTTTCAGTTGTTGAGGATTTGTGTCCGTAAAAATAGATCTTACAAGGAGGTCCATTGCTACTCCAATGTTAGTATTTTCTTTTGCAGATGTTGAAAACCTATAGATATATTTATTTATTGAGAAAAAAAAATTTTTTTTTTTTTTTAGTTTGTTTTGTTTAGCTAATACCATGCCACAAACTGTAACTCTTTTGATAACTCATCTATTTGTGCATCAGATACTTGTCTATCTTTTAATGGGATATCACACTAAATACAAAAAAGGAAGAGAAAAAATTAAAATTAAAATATTATTTCTTTAAATTGGTATTGGTTTGTTTGATAATCAATTCAAATGAAACCTTATTTGCTAAAAGTAAACAGGGAAGAAGTTTTTCCCCAGGTAATCGAACTTTGGCATCCAAATCTTTTTTCCATTTTTGAACTGCAGCAAAACTCTTTTTGTTTGTAATATCAAAAACTATAATGCATGCAACAGCTTCTTTGTAATATACTCTTGTCATTTGTCCAAATCTTTCCTGTCCTAATATTTGAATTTATTTAAACATGAATCTTCTATCTTCTTTGAGAAAAGAAAACAAAGTCAAGAAAAATAAAATCACCTGCAATGTCCCACAACTTTTAGAAGAATTGATTATCAAAATTAAATTTTTGTGATTAAAATTGGTTGTTTTAAAATAACATAAATAGAAGAAAAATAAACCTGTAATTTGACTGTATTTCCTTCATAATCTAAAACTTTTAGAGCAAAATCAACTATGAATAAAAAAAAATATTGAATTAGGATTCAAAAAAATTTAAGAAAAATAGTAATAATAATAAAAAAAGTACCTCCAATTGTGAAAAGATAATTTTCTCTGAACTCATTGTCAACATATCGTTTAACGATTGAAGATTTTCCTAAATTTATTGTTAATTTTCTTAATATTTAGATTTAAACAAAGATAATATATATAAAAGATGTGCTCTCAAAAAAAAAAAAAAAAACATTAAGCAATTTAAGTTTGAATCTCATAAACTCAAGAACAAGATTCTTTTTCTCTTGGTCTAAATTTGAAACTTTGAATCATAAATAGGTACATTAAATAATAAATCAATTCTGAAACTTCAGAACTAACAGCAATTCATATTCACTTTTAAAAAGAAAAAAAAAAAAAAATGAAAGAAAAAATGAAAGCATTCTTTTTGAAAACTTAAGAGATTCCTTTGACAATTTAAAACAATTCTACAATTATAATTTGAAATTTGAAATTCATTCAAACTTTTCTCAACTTATCCTTCCAAATTGAATCGTGTGAAAGAGAAGTAAAAAAAAAAAAGCATAATAAAATAAAATACAATACAATACAAAAAGAATCAATTCATACCAGTTCCAGGTTCACCAATGATCAATACTTTGAATAAATATTCCATTTTACTCTCTTTTGCTCTTCTATCTCTTTCCAATAAAACTTAATCCTCAATTCACTGCTCAAATATGTCTAATCCTCAGCACACAACACAACTCTCCTTTTAATAAAAAAACTGACTATATCTATCCAATGTCTTCCAAAATAAAATGCTTTCAATTGTTCCAAAGTTAAAGATCCACACAAATAATAGTGTATTGTGAGTGTTGTTAATGAACTATCTATGAGAGGAATCAAATGGCAAAAGCTTATTGAGTGGAAAACAAGCAATTTTCCCCTCTTTGATGAATTTTTTTTTTTTCCCAAAAAACAAAAACTTTGTTCCTTGGCTTGATTTTACTCAGCTGATATCCATCTTCCCATAAGATATTGATTTATCTGGACTCAAAATGATTGATGAATCGACTTGGCATTAATTGTTATTCAATTGTTAAAATAAAAAAACATTCTCACTTTCAAAACTTTCAACATTTTTTTCAGAAATGAATTCCTTTTATCGAGATTGGAGATGGAAATATTATTGTTAACTTTATTACACTGTTTAAGAACCAAGGATTTTTTTGAATTTTGCTTCTACAATATGAATTTGATTTTTGAAAAAAAAGAAAAAAAAGGATTTAGATTTTGAAATAGAAAAATGGAAAAAACAATGAAAACAAAAATTACCAAGTCTTTTGGAATAATCATCAAGTTGTCGTGTAGCTTCTTCTAGTTGAGTTACATTCTCATCTATTTGATCTATTTGCTCTAAATATGGAGCAAATGAATCATCTAAATAATTTGAATTGGGGTTTGAATTTGAATCCTTGGGAATATTTAAAAGAGTGGAAGAATAAAATACATTTTTCTTGTAACGATTTCATTAAAGTATTTAAATTTTCAGCCAAGTAAAACATATCATTATATTTATCCTTTGTTACTTTATTCATTGCTTCAAGAAGTGCATAATCTTCTTTTGTGACTAAAATTTAAAAAAAAAAAAATGATTGAATGAATTATTATCAAAGTTTGAAAATAATGATAGTTGTATTGTTACTTGTTAGTTCTCCTTGAAGATAATTTCCAACTTTAGTAAACATTTCTTCTGCTAATCTTAATAATTCTTCTCTTGAAATTTCATTTGATTGAATCGATGGACCTATTATTATTAAATTGATGAATCAAAATTAACAAAATAAAATAAATAAAAGAACCAAAAGACATAGATCTTGGTTTAGTCTCATTCTCTTGTTGTTGTTGTGTTTCATTTTCCTCTGGAGAACCTTGTTCCTATAAGATATAAAAAGAAAAAGAAAAAAGAAAATGTGAATTCGTCAAAAGAAAGTAAAGTAAAATAATCTCATCTCTTCTTATATAAAAGAAATATCAAAAAAAATAGTTTGTTTCAAAAAACAAGAAAAAGTTTCACTCCCCACCATTTTTTTGTTTATGTTTTTTTTGAAACAATCATGGAGGATTTTAGTTGAATTTTTTTTTTTGTTTTATTTTTTTTTTTTTGAGATTCCTCTTGATTCCTTCAAATTTATTACATTTTATTCATAGTATTCAACAAGAAAACAAACTTTGAAGATCCATCAAGAATAAAGATATCAACCATAATTTGTGGAATTACGAAAAAACAATGGAAAATCCTGAAGATGAGAAACGAAAAATCGCAATTGAAAGATGGAAGTTATTGAAAAAACTATTGATGGCTTCAGAAGGTGAACAAGCTGAGGTTATAATTTTTTTTTTCTTCTGATTTTGTTGATTTTGTTGATTTATTTATTTGCTTGCCAATATCAAAGAATAAAATAAAATAAAATCAAGATTTTGAGTCGCCCTTCTGCAATTTCAAAACGAAGTCATGGACAATTTCAATTATTTAATGTTGAAAGTTACATCCCTCAAAATGGAACTCAAGAGAAAGGATTTTCTTGGGTTCAATATTTATTTGATGGAAAACCTCTGTTTAATATTAGGTTCGTCTTTTTTTTTAAAAAAAAAAAGTTTTTTGGATACTTTGATTTATTTTACTTTATTCAATTTCTTTAGACAAATCACTCCAAAATTGACAATTCAAGATTTTTTTTCACAATTTTCTGGATTTTTAAACACAGGAAATATTTGTAAGTGATTTGGATTCACATTTTTTTCTTTTATTTGGATATAGATCTTCCAATTTTAAATTCAATATCAAATATAATTCCAAGGTATTTGGCCATCAGAAGAAATTTTAGCTTGGTATATTTTTGAAAATAGAGAATTATTTAGGTACTTCTTTATTCGTTTTCGAAAGATTAGGAGAGAATAGAAATCAAAAATTATTCTAAAATATCATAGGAATAAATCAATTTGTGAACTAGGAGGTGGAATGGCTGCATTAGCGGGAGTCGTAGCAAGTGCTCTTTGTTTCCCTTCAAAAGTTGTGTTAACGGAAGGAAATCCTCAATGTGTTTCTAATCTTCAAGTTATTATAGATGAAAATAAAAAAATGAAATATTTTCCAGAAAACTTGGATGTTTCTTCAAGAGATATACTTTGGGATGTAAATCAACAATATCAACAAGAATTTGATGTTATATTAGTTGCGGATTGTTTATATGCGATAGAAGTTCAACAAAGTTTATTACATGTCATTAAACAAACTTTAAATCCAAAAGGAAAAGTTTTCATTATGGCTCCTAAAAGAACTCCTAGGTGATTTTTTTTTTCTGATCATTACTTAATCATAATACTAATTGGTTCAAAAAAAAATTAGTTTTGAAAGTTTTCATGAGATGGCAACAAAAGAACAAATATTTGATATTGAAGTATTTGAGAAATATAGCCAAGTTGTCTCTGAAAAACATCAAAACTTTCTTCAAACAGATGAAAATTATAAAGAAAACATTCATTATCCTTTATTAATGATCCTGTCATTGAAATAAAAGAAAAAAAATTCACTCTATGATTTATTCTATTCTAACGGGAATGTTGGCTTCTTTTAATCTATTTTTTACAGATTGAATTGGAACTTCTTTTCTATGAAATATTCCTGCTGCTAAAGCACTTTCAACATTAGTTTCTTCAAATACTTGAACAAAATGATCAGCTTTTCCAGCACCACTTGAAGCTATTAAGTCCGAAAATAAAATAAAATAAAATAAAATAAAATAAAATAAAATCAAATAAAATCAAAATAAAATAAAATAAAATAAAATAATTGAATATACCAATTACTGGAATTTTAACTGAATTCTTGACTTCTCTAATTAAATCAATGTCAAAACCAGAATTTGTCCCGTCTTTATCAATACAATTTAATAAAATCTCTCCTGCACCAAGAACTTTTTCAAAAAAAAAAAAGAAAGAAAAGTATTTAGTTATGATTTTTCTTTCAATAAAATATTTTGAAATTGAATACCTTCGCATGCTGTTACAAGTTGGATTACATCTAAATCTCTTGTCTCCCTTCCACCTGTATGAATATAATAAACATTAAAATAAACATTAAATAGTAATTAAATAAGGAGAGGTAATAAAGAAATGGGTTTGACCTTTAACAGTACATTGATACCAACATAGCTTTTCTCCATTTGGTCCATAGTTTGAAGGTGATAATTTTACAACATGGTGAGTTGTTTCATTTTCATTTTGAACGTAAACTCTAAAAATTTCAAGATTTAAGAATTATTAAAAATAGGTCGTATATAAAAGAAAAAAAAATTAAAATTGAAAGAAAGAAAACCTTTTTGGATCAACTGAAATTACAATTGCTTGAGCTCCATAAACATAATTTATTTGTTCAATACAAGATTTTCCTGTTTTTTTTGAGCCACTAAAATTTAAGGATTAGACAAAATGAATGTTAAACAATTAAATTTCCAAAATTTTTGAAAGTAAAAAAAAAAAAACTTTGAATAAAAGTCCTCGGCTGCAAATACAGCATCAGAACCAATAGAAACTTTATCAGCACCAGATCTAAAATATTCTTCGGCTACTTTTAAAGCAGGGTATACAACAATTCTTCTCTTTTTTTCATTATTTTCATCTTCATATTCCTCTTCATATTCAATTTCTCTTATTCCACCTCCAATTGTTAATGGAACAAAAACCTAAATAAGTCAATTAATAAAGAAGAAGAGAAAAGATAAAGATAAATGATAAGAGAAAAAGATAAGAAAAAAGTAAAAAAAGATAAGAAAGAAAAAAAAAATACTTGTGCTGAAGTTAGTTTTAAAACTTCTAACATCGGTAAATCAGTCAAAGGACAATTTTTAAATGAAGTAATATTTAAAAAAGTCACTTCATCTGCTCCCTCATCAAAGTATCTCTTTGCAAGCTCAACAGGTTTTCCTAAATTTCGAACATTTCCTTCATGTTTAACATCATATTGATCTCCTTTTGTGACAACTAAATCTCCATGTTCATTTCCTCTAACATCTAAACAAGCAATGACTCTTTTACAAAGTTGAGTTGATGTTTTTGTACTTGGAATAAATGGTGATGAATCAAGAGTTTGTTCTTCATCAAATATGAATTTTCTAATTAACTTCAATCCAATATGTGAAGATTTTTCGGGATGGAATTGAACACCAATGATATTGTCTTTTTCTACTACACTAACAAATTCGAATTCCTCATAGTTTGTTGTTGCAAGAATCCTTTTTTTTTAATATAAATAAATATGAAACCAATAAAATAAATCAATAATCAATAAATAATTTTTACCAATCTTGATAATTAGAATTTGGTATAGCCCTAAAAGAGTGAACAAAATAAAAGTGTTTGGATTCAAATTCATTTGAAAAGATCTGTGAATTTTTATGAAGACGAACTCCATTCCATCCAATATGAGGAACAGCAACTTTAGTATTATCAAATCTATAGTTTATATTTAATAATTTATTTTAAGTAAAAGTAAAGAAAGAAACTTTTTGATTATTGAAGGAATGATTCCTAGTCCTTGAACATCTGGAGATTCTTCACTCCCTTCAAATAACAATTGCATTCCAAGACATATTCCCAACAACTTTTTCCCTTCTGAAATATATTTTTTTAATGGAAGAAGGAATCCTTTTTCTTCTAAAGCTTTTACACAAGCTCCAAATGATCCAACACCAGGAAAAATAATTTTCTTTAGAATAAAGAACAAATTATATCAATAAAATAAAATATTAAATTCAAATGAAATCAAATGAAATAAAAAATTACATTAGCTTCTAAAAAGTGTTCTGGTTTCGTGATAACTTTAAGTTCAACTCCTTGTTGTTTCACCGCATTAACAACACTTAAGACATTACCAGCTCCATAATCAAGGAGCCAAACTTCATGATCTATTGTTTCAATAAGAAGAGTTAAACTTGTTAAACAAGAAGAATCAAGAAAATTTGAGCATTAGTGAGAGAAAAGAAAAAGAAAAGAAAACAAAAAGGAGAGTAATGGAAAACAAAGAAATAAAAAAAATAAAATAATGAAGAAAAGAAAAAAAACTTCAAAATGGAATTGTGAGAATAGAATAGAGTTAAATATTGAAAGTCAAAGAGAAGTAGAGTGAACTGTTGGTCATTGTTGTTGCTTCCTCTATCTTTTTTTTTTTTTTTTTTTTTTTTTTTTTTTTTTTT